>Ga0208061_100133_pt1 | contig 26271 bp, 35 predicted proteins | sample DeeseametaMP0555_FD_184209 | JGI IMG/M metagenome (GOLD analysis project Ga0208061, IMG submission 184209) | Marine microbial communities from the Deep Atlantic Ocean - MP0555 (SPAdes) | ecosystem: Environmental > Aquatic > Marine > Oceanic | place: South Atlantic Ocean | collected 2011-01-23 | reverse complement strand
TCCACATCAAGAACAGCTACCCGTTCAAGGTCACCGACCGCAACGGGTACGTCGTCAAGCAGAACGGCATGTACATGATCACGCGCGATGGCATCGCGCACGCGACGATGTACCTCGAACAGCGTCGGCGTAACATCATGCGCGTCGCCTGTCTGGCGATGATCAACGATCGCAAGTTCACCTACGTGAAAGGCAAGAAGAAGATCGTGATCCCGTACGAGCGCGAGATCGGCAAGCTCACGACACCTTCGATCAAGGTGGGGAACGCGAGCTTTGATCTCACCCTCTACCTCTACAACATCAGGCAAGAGTTCTACCTGAAGACCCGACAGATGCCGGACACAATCTTCATGAACTCCAACACGGGCCAGAAGTTCATCCAGATCCCTCAACTCCGCGCCGCATTCGAAGCATCGCAGTCGAGCGATCCGGAGAACACTTCGGCGCTGTGGGACAGCTTCAACTATGGGGGGATGAACTTCAACATCCTCCACGAACAGTACCCTCGAACTGACGGCTCGCTTGCTAACCCCATCGACGATAATCGAATCGTCGTCACGGTTGCTCAGGTCGAAGGTGCTGGGCCTGAGTCTGGGTCACCAATCAAGATCCACTCAGCGCGCAACGTGCTCAACGATAACGACGCCAACAGCCCCTACTACGACAGCTACCCGTTGAGCCAAGATCCATGGGCTCACGCCGAACGCATGTACGACAACATGATCCCTGCGGTCATGAAGACGAACATCGTCATGCAGCAGGATGATGTTCACACCTGAAGTGTGAGCGAGCTCGAGTGAGCTGGGGAGGCGTCAAGGTAACTGGTGGTCGATGGTGGTCGAGGAAGAGCGATGAAAGAGAAGATCGAAAAGTTGGATATGGAGCGCTTGCGTGAGCTCGGCTACACGCTCGAACGTGTCCTTCCTGATGATCGTGACATCCGCGCGAAGTCAAAAGAAGACTTGGCCGAGCTTGTCGCGGAGGCGCTCGAAGAACTCGAGATCGAACAGCCTGATGCCTTTACTGCGGTGGTGGCCGAGTACGAGCTCAATGAGCTTGGCCTGGACGCGGAACCAGACGCTACCCCGGCTCCTGATCTGTCTGAAGACGCCGAGCCCGCGCCAGACGAAGCAGCAAGCGTCGAACGTGCTGCCGAAGACGAGGAGGTTCCCACCTCCAAAAAAAGAAAGCCTCCGAGCCCATACGACTATGTGCAGATCGCTGGGCACGGCGCCGACGCTGAACTTCGGTATGGGGATGTGGTGCCGGCACCTCGTCCCGACCTCTACGAAGTCGTGCCTTTTACGCCGCTCACTTCGAAAGAGGCCATGGTTGAAGTGGTGCAAGAAGGCGCCACGCTCAACGTCGACCCTCGGTGGAGTTTCGGCGCACAAGAAGAATGGGCCCACAAACACGCGACGAGTTGATGGAAGAGCCTCTCTACAGCGTGAGCGATTGCAAGGCCGAACTCGTGCGAATCCAGGCTCTCATCCGAGATATTTCGGCCAAGCCAGCGAGCGCGAGCGCACAAGGTGCAGGAAGCGCTCACTACATGGGGCGACTCAGTGATCTGCGCAAAGAGCGCGCCTATTGGGAGCGCGCTCTCAAGGATGCGCGCTCGTGGGAACAGCGCGGTTCACGCCAAAGTATCCAGGGACCCAAGCAGGTAATCGAGTGAGCGAAAGTCTGACAGCCTACAACCTCGACGACATCCGCGACATGGTCGGATATGGCGCGAGCGGTGCGCAGGCTGAGTGGACGCCCGAGGAGCCCAATTGGGTGCGGATCCGTTGGTCCGGTGGGACGCTCAATCATCTCGATGAACTTGAGGGAGGAACCAAGGAAGAGCACGAGTTTGCGGGCATCGATGGCGTGGCAGATCGAAAGCTCGCCGAGTTCGCGGTGGGCGACTTCGAGCGCGTGGCCTTGATGGTGCGCACACAAGAGAAAGTGGCCGAAAAGGGCGACGAGTTTCGCCGAACCCCTGACGATGGCGAGCGTTTCAAAGTCATCGGCGTCCACATCCCCCGAGTGGGTGGCGCGCCTGTTTGCTTCAACTACATGCTCGAGAGGCTGGCACGGTGACAACGCTTTCACCAGATCAACTCGGAGCGTGGTTGCGCAAGCACAACCGCCAGGTCGAGGAAGCGTTGGTTCGAGCAACGCGTGGCGCTGCATTGAGAAGCGAGCGGATTCTTGTTGATGCAACCCCTGCGGACACGGGTGAGGCGCGGCGCGGGTGGCGCATCGAGTTTCACCCTGATGGCACCGAGCTCGTGAACGACGCTCCTCACTTCTTCGTGCTCGAGCATGGTTCGAGACCGCACAGGCCGCCGCTACTGCCGATCCTCCGGTGGGTGATGCGTGTCGCCTTCGATGGTCAAGTGATCGACGACGTGGACGATGCTCCCAGGGAAGCGGTGCAGATGGCTCGCGCGATCGTCGAGAAGATCGCGAACGAAGGTACGGCGCCTCATAACATCGTCCGTGGGAACTCAGGAGAGCTCCTGCGCATCCTGCGCATGACGACGAAGCGCGAGATCGAGAGGTTGCCGTGACCGAGTTTGCGGAAAGCACGCTACTCGATGCCTGGGTGGACCAGATCGCCTTGGCGATCGAGGCGGACAGTCGTTTTGACGGGGTCAAGGTGAGGCGAGGTTGGCCAGGTGACCTTGCCTCGGACGATTTCAAGATGCCTGCGATTGCGATCCTTGGTGATGAGGGCACGCCGGAGAAGGCGCGCCGACCCGAGTACCGCGTCGACGAAAACGAAGACGACACGATCACTCAGCTTTTCGAGAGGGAGTCTGTTCCTCTCGTTGGAAATATCGAGCTTTGGGCGAGGTCAAAGACCGAACGCGCGCCGCTCGAGATCGCGTTGAGGAGTCTCCTGTCGGGGGGACTGGTCGAAGAACTTGAGGACAAGGAACCGCGCCCGCCAGGGCTGGAGCTCGTCTTGGCGCGCTATTGGGATGTGACCTGTCGTGTGCGTTTGGAAGATAGCCGGCGCCATGACGAACGCACCGCAAGGCTTGGGCATGTCAGGACAACGTTCGAGCTCGCGTCGCGTGCACCGCGGATCGAAGCCGTGAAGTACAACAAGGCGACCGTGACCCACGAGGTCGAGGTCACCGCGGAAGTGGAGATATAAGATGGCCTACTACATCGATACGGTGAACAACCCAACTCAGTGGAAGCTGACGGACTCGATCATCCTCGTCGAGAAAGAGCAGCCCGCGCCGGCAACTATCGGCGAGGGCGATGGGCGCGTTGGAATCGTGGGTCAGTTTCCATGGGGCGCACCCCATGTGCTGCACGAGCCGCTCTCTTCGAAGCAGCTCCAAGATCTCCTGTTCGGCGAGGTCGAAGATCCTGAAGCTTGGGGAGGCTACCGCGCGCTGGCAGGTAAGCGGTGGGGCAAGCTCTACTTGGTTAGGGTCGAGGCTGACGATGCTGTCGCAGCGTCGAGAACAATCGCTGGGGGGACGCCTGAAGACATCTTCAAGGCCACCGCGAAGTACAAGACCAGCGCGGGCAACCAAATCAAGATGAAGTTCACTCAGGTCAGCGCGGACGTGTTCGACCTGGAGTTTCAGTGGGGCAACCAAACGCGCAAGTATGCAGCGTTGGATCGAGCGACGACGGCGTTTGCGGGCATCGACGATGACTGGGTGGATCTTGAGTGGCTCGACGCTGATACTTCCGAAGCGCTCCCTGCTTCAGACAGCGATTTCGTTGCCTTGTCCGGTGGCAGCGACGGAACCCTCGTTGCAACCGACTGGTCTGGCTCGGACTCCATAACCAAGGGGCTTCGTGTTTTGCGCCAGATGCCAAATCGAGGCGTGGTTTTTGCGGCGGAGTATACTTCTGCGGCTTGGCTCACAGCGCTCGTGTCGCACTGCATCGTGAAAGACTGCAAGGGAGTCGCGCTCGCCGACGATGGAGATGTCTTCGCAGATGCGGTTACAGCGGCCGGGGGCATCGCCAGCGAGTTCGTGAACCTGATGGGTCACAGGGTCAAGCAGTACGTGGAAGGCGTATTGACTGACGTTGATCTCGCGCCGTTCTACGCGTCCGTCTTCGCTGCAATCGATCCCTCGGAATCTTGCGCTCAAAAGCGATGGGGGGATCAGTTCCTGACCGAGATCAAAGGAGTAGTGGGCGACGCGTTGCTCGAGCGCGAGTTTTGGATCGAGGCTGACCAGGCCGGGATGATCATGCTCGAGCGTATGAGCAACGGGAACTACAAGTTCCACATGGACATCACTTCGGATACGACGCCTGGCAAAACAAGCTCGTTGCGTCGAAGGATGCACTCCCACGTCAACGCGCTGCTTGCGATCGCACACGAGCCGTTCGCGAATACAAAGCCCACCGATACGGTCATTCGCCGCCAAACGTCGGCGGTGACACGCAGCTTGAACGCGATGATCGATGACGAACTCATCGAGGACTACACCCACGAGCTCATTGCGCGCGATGGCAGCGGTACGACTTGGAAGACCAAGGTCAAGTTGTGGGGCGAGCAACGTTACATCATCAACACAACCGAAGTTGGTGAGAACGTGGTGATCGCCACCGAGTAATCGCTCGGCGCGAAGTCGTTAGAAACGGATACCCGCGAACGTACGAGATAGCAGGAGGCACGAGCCATGGGCGAGCCGAGTAGAGGACAGGACGTTTTGATGGATCTCTTCCTCGAAGGAGATGTCGTCGAGACCATTCAAGCGCAGTCTTACACCTACACCCAAGTCAACACCAAGACCCGGCAAGAGAGATGTGGGACGCGATACGAGCAGCCGCGCATCAAGTATCACGGGTGGGAAGGAGAGATCGAATTCGAGGAAGAAGATCCGATCCTCGAAGATCTCACGGACGCGCTCGAAGCTGGGTATTTCCAGGAGAAGCGGATCCTCAGGATCGATCTCAGCGGGACAACCTACTACCCCAAAACGGGCGAGTTTCGCTCCTACACTTACCCCGAGATTGTCGTCTCGGTGAACCGGAGTGTTTCGGGGAAGAACGAAGAGAACAAGTCCACCCTCAGTTGGGCAGGCGCCAAACGAGAGCGCGTGGACGCTGGCAACTAAATCGAGCGTTCGAGCTTTGATGCCAAGCGCTCCTCAATAGGGAAGATCTACAATGCAAGACCACCAACATGATGAAGATGAGATCCTCGAGGACGGCGCAGAAGAGTTGTTCGAGGACGACGATTCCGAAGGCCCAGACTTCGAGGACGACGGTTATGTCGAGTTCGAAGTTCCCGATATCGATGAGGTTGATGATCCCCGATCCTGGTACGCGCACTTGCCTCGGGACAACAACGGCGAGCTCGACTGGGAGGATCTCTTCCTGATCGAAGGCAAGCTCCCGACGACCACCCTCTCTCGCCGAGCGATGATGCTGGTTAGCAAGAAGCTCAAGAACGAGCCCTTGCTCGCGATGAAGGAGAGCTCGGAGAACTTGCTTCGGTTGTGCATCACGAGGATCGACAACAACAAGGTGAGCCATGTCGATCTTCGTGGCGAGAAGCTCGACGATCATCTGAGCCCCAAACAACAGAAGATGGTCGCCGAGTACTTCGATCGTCTGACTTCGGCTACCGACGACGAGATCGAGGCTTTTTTGAAGATGACGCGACCTGGTCGGAGACCGTCGAGGTAAGTGACCGGTCGCTTCGGATTGCGCTCGAGCGATCTACTCGCCGCAAGACGAAGCACATTCCTGCCTGGCTCCTCAGGCCGCTCGACAAGGAACACGTCGAAGCGCTCGAGGAGATGTGCATCATCTTTTGCAGGCACGTGAATCAGGCGAACATCGAGCTCGTCGAGGATTGGCCACTCGATCTCTTCTACCGCCGGTGGGACGCACTCATGCGCGTCTTGCAGAAAGAGAACGATGAGGTAGGAGGCTGAGCGTATGGCAACTGAAACACTTCGCGTTAACGTCAGGCACCGAGTTATCTCGGGGCAGGCGATTTCTCAAACGGAGCGCTTGGCCGAGAAGGCCGAGCGCTATGCCGCCGAAGCAGAGAAGGCTGAGAAGATTACCAAGAAGTGGAGCGCCAGCCTGAAGATGTTCGGCGCGGGCGCCGCTACAGCTGGGCTGGGCTGGCTAACTCGCAAACTCACTCAAGTCCAAAGCAACGCCGAAGACGCCGCGATCAAGATCGGAGGTATCTTTGCGACGCTGAACCCGAAGCAGGGTTTCACCAAGTCGCTCGAGCGAGCATATGATTTGGTGGAACGGTTTCGGGACCTCTCCATTACCAGCCCCGCTACCTCGGCGCAGTTCGAGGATCTCTTCCAAGAAGCAGCTCCAGCGCTTGGTGGATTGGGGCTGAGCAATTCTAAGATCGCGCAGTTCATCAGCCGCGCGGTTCCAGCCGCGCTCGCGTTCTCCGGTGGGGATTACGCCCAGGCTGGACGCGACATCAACCAACTTCTTTCGGGCAATTTCGGGACAGACAACCGCACGTTCAATCCAATGCGTGACAGGTTGCTCGAGCTCACAAAAACCAAGGACACTCAGGGGTTCAACAAGCTTGCGAAGGCGAATCCCTCCAAAGTGTTCGAGGCGGTGAAGAAAGTCCTCTCGTCGATGGATGCCGTGAACATCGCTTACGCGAGCACGTTCACCGGCCTTGTGTCGAGCAGCCAGGAGTTCTTGACCCGCTTTGGCAAGAGTTTCAGCGATCCACTCTTCGAACAACTCAAAGCGGAGCTCGTCGACCTCGTCAACTGGTTCCAAAAGAACGAAGATGCGGTGCGTCGCGTCGCACGCCAGGTCGGAGACCGACTCGCGAGCGGCTTTGCTCTTGCTGCAAGAGGCGCGAAGTTGCTCCTGCAAAACATGGAGGGCATTGCGGCGCTCGCGACGTTAATCGCCGCGAAGAGGTATGGCGGCCTTCTCGCTGCAGGCGGTGCGCAAGGGGCCGGGTTTGTGCGCTCTTACATCGCATCAGGCGCGGCGCTCGGAGGTCGGGCTGCGGGTGCTATTGGGCGCGCGCCTGGCGCGGCGAGCTCCTTTATCGGTGACGCCATCTTCGCGGTGGCTGGCCGCGGTGGGTTGTATGATCGAACCCGCGCGCTCCCTGCGCGCGGGCGCGCGGGTGTCGAGGCGTTCCGCAGCGCGGGCGCTGGTCTCCTGAACCGACACGGTGGAACGATCTCGGGCGTATTGGGTGCTGGGCTCAAGGGTGGCGTCGTCAAGGTGATGGGGCTGTTTAAGGCCATGGGCGTGGGTCTGCTGAAGCTCGGCGTGATTATCGTGCCGCTCGTCGTCGTGATCGGAATGATCGCGGGGATGTTCCGGGTGCTAAAGGATAAGGCGAACGAGGCAACTACCTTCCTCCACACGAGCATCAACGAACTGATCATTGCGTTGGACATGATCACGATACAGTTCGGTGGGAGCGGTGGCTTCGCCAAGACCGTCAAGGACTTCGCAGACTGGCTGGGCACAGGTGTAGTCGGTGTGATGGGGATCGCAGTCAAAGCGATCGAGCAGCTCGTACGCGCTATTTCGTGGATGGGGGCCGTCATCCAGGGGGTCGCGCTTGGCGTGGGCAAGATCATGAGCGTGTACGAGGACTATGGGATTCGTGCGGCCTTCAACCCGGACCTGCTGAAGAACGCGTTCGCCAAGGGGATGGACGAAGCGTTCGAGAACAGAGCTGCTGCTGAGCGTGAGGCTTATCGCAAGCGGCGCGAGGACGAAGCGACGAAGAAAAAGGAAGAGGACGACAAGAAGAAGGACGACCTTCTCAAGAAGACCAAGCCCAACGTTAATGTGACGGTCAATCAAAAGGTGGAGACCAACGCCGACCCTGACCGCATCGCGTTCAAGACTGGTGAAGCGGTAAAGCAAGTTATGACCAAAGACCGCAACGTCGCTGCGGCTTTGTTCACCGGCCTGGAGCGCCCCTTCTAGTCATTGTTGGAAAAGAGCAACGTCGAACCTCGATTCGATGATTGCAAATTGACCCGCCCGGTTGCCTTCCTTTCCAGCAACGACACCTCGGAAAGTGCCTGCCACGTGGGTGGCAGAAACATCCGTCAGCGTTAAATCCCAGGTCCTCACCTCGTCCGCGATAAATTCGTTGTCACAGTCTCGGGCAACCCACGATGTTCCTCTCCATCCAAGCGGGATCGTCGTGGCTTGGAGAGAAACATTGGCAAACGCGTCGGGCCAAGGTTCATCCGCGCAGGTCAAGCGCCAAGGTGGGGTGAGCTGCGAAACGTTCGATATCTGGATCTCAAACAATTCGCGATCGAAAACGAGGGTCAGCCGATCGATCTCGATTTCATAAAGAGCCGACGAGATCTTGGTCGCGACATCGACCTGTTGTTGTTCGATTTCCACAGAAACAAAGTTATCAGGTGTTCCGCATACACCTTCTTCACTGCAAATCTCACCTTCTTGACATTCTCCACAGCTTTGTTCGCACCCACCACCCGCAAGGCCGCACACTCTGGCAGCACAGGCAGAAGAGCAATCCTCAGCCATATCAATGTCCGGTGGAGCATCGCTCGTCATGTCAACATCGCCAGCGCAATCACAGCGGTCGTACTCTCCATCTGAGTTGCAAATCTGCGAGCCCTGATCTCCGTTGTTGCACTGACAGGCGATGGCTTGTCCTGTCACACATCGCGCTGGCCCTTGGTCGGGGGCCTGAGGCTCAGGCTCTCCGGTACCGCAGGCCCCGAACCAAACAACCATAAAAGCAACCAGTGCATACGATACTTTTCTCACAAAAAAACTCGTCTGTTCATGAAGGTGGTAACCGTCTCTTTATAATACCGATGTGGCCTTGGTGCAAAGTCCACGGGGCCTTGCTCTTTTCCATAGACCGGGTAGCTGTGAATTCATGGGATTTGCACCACCGGAGGGTCGTGTGGAAAGGAAGCCGTTGCCTATAAGATTTGTGGTCGAAGCAAGCCAGGAAGAAGTCTTGTTGGCAGAGCATGACCTGCCCCCCGAGGTGCCACAAGGCATCAAAAGATTGCGGACTGTGACCAGGTACTCTGATGAGCACGTGTCGGTTCAGGTGCATGGGCTTGAACTCAAGCCCATCGAACTCACAGGCACCATCGATGACACTTGGTGGGGGGCGGAAGGGCACGCCGCGTCGATGGCTGAGAATTTGCGCACCCTCGCGAGCGATGGGGACTTGGTTCGTTTCGAGTACGATGACCTCCAGTTGTGGGGTCTATTCGATGTCGAACTCACTCGCAAAACCGTGGGTTGGTATGAGTATAAAATCTCCTTTGAACCTTACTGGCAAAGGAACCCGAGTTTTGCGTTTGTTCCGTTGGCTACCCCAGAAGCAGGGAGCGCCACCGATTGGGGTGAGCGAGCTGTCGCACGAGCAGAAGAGTTGCGTGCTCAGGTGGCGGCCCTACCGGTGGGTCTTGATTCCGAGTGGTTGACAGCGCTAACGCAAGGCATCACCCAGGCTAGCGTCTATGTGAGCGATGCTATGGCACCGCTGCGGGACGCCGCCCGCTGGAGCGAGTTGACCCGCGACCAGGTAGAAAGAGCTCGTGCCATTTTGCCGAGGGCGATCACGACCTACCAATCCTCGGTGAAACGCATCCAATCATCCGCAATAGATGTGATCGCCCAAAGCGCTGTCGCAAAGCTCGCGGGCTTCGATTCGACCTGGCAGATAGAGCGAGCGGTGCGATCGCTCCAAGTTGAGTTGCTTGGGATCTTGAGGCGTCTCATCGAAATTCACACTCCGTTGAGGCAACTTGTTCACATCGTTGGGGAAAGAGATACGTTGCCGCGGTTGGCCCAACGGTATCTAGGGGATTACGAACGTTGGCCTGAAATCGCCGACGCTAATAATCTGGAGACGCCTCTCTTGGTTCCAGGGCAGGCGCTCGATATACCGGTGAGGTGACACTTGGCTGTTTTCTATCCCAAAGCGCTTGTTCACTTGGTCTGGTGGCCTTACGAAACCTCAATCAAAGATTTCAACGAACTCTCCGCTGCTTTTGGAAAACCAATAAGCGCGGGCGCGAGCCCTGAATCCAGGATCGATCAAGCGCTCTCACAGTTGATTGGGATGGGTGGGCTAGAGCCGCGCTCTGTTCGCGTAGAGCACAACGATGTGTTCACCGCTGATACGTTTTCGGTGAGCTTGGATGAATACCTTTTTCGAATCGATCCACGGGACATTCGCGCGTTGATGGTCGATGTGCGTATGGGGGCTACAGCCTCGGCGAAAGAGCGCTTGAGCATCGATGATGATTTGCATCGTCAGATTTATGGGCACGTCGATAAACCGTACAGCGACTATTCTACTGATGGTGCATCGACCATCGTCTTGGAGGGGCGCGATTACACTGGCCTTCTGCTGGATGAGAAGTGGCAAGGCCGACGCATCGAGCTCGGTCGACCGCTGCTCGAGATTCTGAGCGAAGTCGTCGAGTCAGTTCCTGCACTCACCCCTCTCAGCCTGGTGCTGCACCCTGACCTCACCGAACCGGTCATCCCCAAAGGCGCGAGACGACGCGAGCACTACTTTACCGCGAGCCCAGACTCGACGCTCTGGGAAGGTCTGCTCGAGCTGACGATGCGCGTCGGGCTGATGCTGGTCGTCGAAGTCGACAAACTGGTCGTGCAACCTCCGAGGAACCTGGTCACCGATCAAGCATCCATCCCTCTCTTCATCGAAGGGCGAAACCTCAAGCAGCTCAAGATCGAGCGCAACCTCGGGACCGCTGACCTACCTTCGGTTCAGATCGCAGCGTACGACCGGAAGACAAAGAGCGTGATCAAGGGAACCTGGCCACAAGTCCGCAAGGTGGCGAGGCTGACAAAGGGCAAAAGGAGCGAGACCCAAACGACGCAACGCTTCTTTGTAAAAGTGGGCGAGCCGACCGAGCAGAAGCTCATCGAGATTGCCAAGCGCGTGTTCGCTTTCTACGCCCGCCAGCAACTCGAAGTCTCCTTTACCACACACGAGCTTGAGATCGAGTTAAGCGAGCAAGGCGAGCAATTCAACCGACGAGGGGCCCACCGGAGGATCCCGAGCACATCGATTCGAAATGGTTCAGCGGTTGCTGTGAGGCTCGAGCCCGAGGTGCGAAACGTGCTCGCTCGAGGATACTCACCTCGCAAGTCCGTGCGTGAGCTCCGCGCCATGGGCTATGAGCCGCAGGTTGCCGAGATGCTGGCACGGACGTGGGAACCGCTCGAGCACAAACTCTTCGTCAGCCGAGCAACGCAAATGTACCAAAACAGCGTCTACAGCTTGGAAGTGGCCGCGCAGAATTTTATCGAGGTTCGCTGAGATGACGTACTTCAACGCCGAGAACCGCGCTCTTCTCAAGCGCACGAGGGTTTGGTCCGAAGGGATCGTGAAGGCTGCCGGGTTGGAAGATGGTGTCATCTGGGTAGAAGTGTCCCTTGTGCCAGACGAGCACCAGGTGACCTGTGAGTTCGCCCCGCTTTGTCCTGGATTTTTTCGGCTCCCCAAAGCGGGAGAGGAGGTCTTGTGCGCCTTCATTGATGGCGACCGGAACACGGGCTATGTGGTGGGTCACACAGGACCGGATTCTTTTACGGGTGAGGTGGAGGAGGGCACGCTATACGTGTGGGCTCCCGAAGGCGAGAAGGTGGTCATTCAAGCGACCGGCAAGGGTGAAGTCGAGCTATCAGCCCCTATAGTCCGGGCCAAGGCAGACCAGGCTATTATCGACTCCCCTGACATCCGCCTTGGAGGTGCTAGCGCATTTGATCCTCTCGTGCGCGAAAGCCGCATGAAGACCGAGTTTGCAAAGCATCTCGTCAACTACAAGGCTCACCAGCACATGCAAGTCATCCCATTGATTCCTGCGGGGCAAGCACCCACAACGCCTGGAGCTCCGATCGGAGCGGAGATTGCGACGCAGCTTGGGAACATCGGCGCGGATAAGATCAAGGGGGATTGAGTGAGCACCGCTGGAATCAACGCTGCGGTGGACACCGCAATTGAAGATGCGCTCGAGGAGATGGACGCGGCGTGGCCTTGGACACCCGAGCAGATCGAGCAAGGGCTGACGGTAGACACCGAGCAAATGCGCGTCATGGTAGGGGCGATAGTTCGCGCGGTGCTCGAGCGCCTCGAAGCACAAGGCACAGCGGGAGGATCGCCAATACAGATCGATGAGTAAGCATGGCGGCTGGAAGCAACATTCGCGACGTGAAGATTCCGCTCGAGGAAGTGGATGGAGACTTCGCGGTCGTGACGGGCGACGAGCTCGTACGCCAAAGGTTACTCCTTGGTTTTCGCACCTTCCCTGGTGATTTCCATGATCTGCCTGAGTGGGGAGCAGGGCTTGAGGAAGAGCTAAACCGAACGCCCACTCCTGCGAGCCTCGCGCAACTCAAGAACCGAATCCGACGCTTCCTCGACACAATCCCTCTCGTCGATGACTACAGCGTCGATGTTGTCCGTGAGGATGGGGAGGCAGTTGGAGTGTCCACCAAAGTGACCTACCAGGGGCGAGACGTGAAGCTCCCGGAGGTTCGTCTTGCCTGACCTTCCATCCCAACTCGAACTCGTCGAAGAGTACCGCCTCGAGGTGGTGGGAGACCCTGATACCAACCTCACCGATTTCTCCGAAGGCTCCGTTAACCGCGGGTTCGCTGGCATTGCAGCGACCGCTACCCGTGGGACCTATCGTTGGATCGCGCGCCTCGCACGTCGTGCTTTCATACAAGGGGCAAACGACGCGGATCTCGATTACGTGATCGCGGATCGTATCGGCGATGCGCTCCCGAGGTTCGCTGATGAGGGGAACGAGGCTTACCGATCCCGCTACTTCGACTATGTGGAACAAGCGCTCGAGCGAGGCACTGAGCCTGCATGGCGTTTCTTTTTGGAGAAACTCCTCGCCGAACTCGATCCGCTTGAATCGTACGTCTCCGAAGATCTCGAGGCCGGTTCGGTTCGGCTCAAGATCGCGCCTGCGGCTGGATACTCCTCGAGCGAAGCTCAAGATGCGGTCGAGGCTTCTTTGCCCGAGTGGCGGATCCTGGGCATCCCTGCTGATCTTGAGGTGGGCTGATGGCGAGGACTTCGGATCAAATTTACGCAGAGCTCGAAGCGAACGCACACCCGCTGTTTACCGAGACTGCGCCAGGCCGCGCAGTCTTGAAGGCGCTGGCTTATGTTCTGGCGTCAGCTGAAGGGGCCTGGGACGAGGTCGGCGGTTGGTTTGAGCAGCTCTTCAGACAGAAAGCCGAAGGCGATTGGCTTGACCTCCATGCCGAAATGAACGGCGTGGAGAGACGGCCTGGCGAAGACGATGACACTCTTCGCGCTCGCGCCATCCAGAAGCCCACAGAGTTGACTGTGGCCGAGGTGGCGAGGCTCACGAGTGAGTGGCTTGCCATGCAAGGTGATGGTTACTCGGCGACCATCACCGAGCCTTACCAGGAGGTCCTCGATGAAGGCTTTTTCCTCGACAGCGAACACGCGTTGCTCACCCCAACGATCGGCGAGTCTGGACGACCTCGCTATCTTGCGTGGGTCCATTTGCCCAAGCCAGAGGTGAACCAGCCTGTCGATGGCTTCTTTCTCGATGAGGCCGCCTTTCTCGATGAGGCGGGTGTGCTGGGTGAAGACATACACAGCATGGAGCGCCCCTACTTGCGGGGCCTGTTGAAAGAGCTCGAGGAACGCCGCACCTACGGCGTTGGGTACGGGATCACGATCGACGATTACTGGCAAGACGCCTATTGGCCGTTGCTCACCTGAGGATAAAAGATGGCGCTCAACCTGCTCAAAGTATTCAAGGAAGCATACACACTGATGACGAACGAAGATGTTCGTCGACTCGCAGCACAGCCATGGCAAACGGTGGGGGCGATGCTGTGGGCCACGCGTTTGCTTCGAGGGGACGGCACGGTCCCGTCCACGTTCGTTTGTCTGGGGCAAGCCTTGCGGCCTGTTGCTGACGGTGCGGCCAACCAGATTACCTTGAAAGCAGGGATGGCGCTTTTCTATGACTCGAGCGAAGGCGATCTTTGGACTGGTAAGGTCAAGCCCATCTTTCTCGAAGCAGATCAGACCGTCACCATCACGACCAACAACGATGCCTCGGGCCATCCTCGGCTCGATGTCGTGGCAGTGCGCCCGCTCGAGCAAGAAGGAGACGTGCGTACGGCAACCTTCAAAACGCCCAACAGCGCACCCGGCGTCGGGACCTACACCAAGGATTCTCCTCACCAAAAGTCTTGGGAGGTCGAGGTTCAGGTCTTTGAAGGGGCCGCAGATGCGAGCCCTACCGAACCTTCCATCCCAAGCGGCTGGCTCAAGGTCTGTGCGATTACGCGGCCCAACAGTCAGGCGGATGTGAACGCGGGTGATGTCAATGACCAACGTGTTGGCGATGTGCTGCGAGCCAATCACCTGGAACTCGCGGGCGTCTCCTCGCTCACCCGACTGCTGCTCGGCGGACAGCAGTATTCAGGCCAGACCTATTCAGGCTTGGCACGCGCAAATGACACCGAGTCCTTCTGGAGCGAAGGGGACTTGATAGGTATCGACAACACCTTCGACGACACCCAACCAAACGGGACCTGGTGGCTTGATGTGCTCAAAGCATGGTCGCAGGTTTGGACCGAACAGCTGCGCACGCGCGCGGCGAGCACACTCGAGTTGGTCAACGCCGGCGGCACTGCTTTCCTTCCCTTTGTGGGCAAGAACACTTGCCATGCTTTTGGGACATTCTCCTACTCGCAATCAAACAATCGTTTTGAACTAAAAAGCGGATGGAACTTCGAAACCAATGGCACGCGTACCGGCGCCGGGATTCACACGGTCGAGCTCACGAACAAGACGCTCACCGACAACGAAGCGACTGTCTTCTTCTGCAAGAGCAACCTTGGCACCGCGATCAATCATGATCAGTTCTCGGTGACAGCATCGGGCACGGCGCCAAACGTGAACCTCCTGCTCAACTACTTCGACAACTCGAGCGGCAACAAGGCGGACCCCCCGGCGAGTCCGAACCAAGAGTTCTTCATCGCAGTCTTCGATGCGAACGCCATCCCATCCTGAACGAGGTGAAGCATGTCTTTGAAGACAGCAACGTTGGCCGAGCTCGCGCGCAAGCGCGCTGGTATTGGTCCTGTTCGCACAGAACAAACAGGTTCTCCCTACTCAGGAGCAGGAACCGCGCCATCTGCGAACGGTGATGGCGTTGACACGTCGAGCGCAGTCCTCGTCAACGTGATCATCACAACTACCGGGGGGCCTTCGACTTGGACACTTCGAGGAAGAAGTGAAGGGCAGGTCAACACCTTCGACGAAATGGACGGCTTTGTCGATGTGGTGACCCCGGCTGATGTCAGGCGAAAGTATCGCGTTTATTGCGAAACGGAAGACGAGCTTCATGTCGAAGTAGCTTCCGGTACGACAACGAAGGTCGAGATCGAGCCTTGCAACGGGTGATGTGATGGAAGGGAGTTTTTGGAAAGGCTGGGGGCGGCGGCGACCCGTTGAGACTGGCAACCTCGATGATCGCCCACCCGTACCAGGGCTTGAAGAGCACAACTACATCGTCGTCAAGAACGACACCTTCACCGAGGTGCTGGCCGACTCGAGCAGCGAGGAGCCTGTGCCATCCGGCCTGACTGTCACAATCAACGCATAAGAGGATCCGCATGGCCTGGCCTATCACTGTACACGAGCTCACCGCTGGTGGCACTGACATCGGCGACTACATCGACTCGATCGCCGCCAACATCTCCAACCTCACCGTCGATGGCACTGACGCCGCTGGCGCCTGGTTCCGACACGCTGATGGTTGGGAGGTTGCCTTGCGCGAGGCGAGCGCGACTGACCTGGAGATGGCGACCGATCCTCTCGGTGGGTTCACCGCAACAAACGCGGTCGCAGACACCTCCGAGTGGAACGGCCTGCGCACCATGGTCGATCTGGCCGCGACGCGCTCGGCAGACTTCTACCTGGTGGAGCTCGCGGACGCGTTCTTCGTGATCTGGATGACGAGCGACAACAGCCAAGCCGCCGAGGTGCTTCACTTCGGTGATGTGTGGAGGTCCTTCCCGTTCGCAAACCCCGTCCGAGGCTTGGGTGAGCTCGGGGATTTGTTGGACACCGCTGCGAGTGGGATCCTCTACACCGTCGCGAGTGGCCTCAAGAACCGACTCTACGCAGCGTCGCCTGGTGGTTGGTACGACGCATATATGAACATTGAGTCTGGATCGAGGGGATACCCGGGAGGAGCGCGCGTTCCTTCCGGGGTGATCTGCAACCTCAAGGATGTGGATGGCACCGACGACCGCGCCAACGCGGGGTGGATGCGTTACCTTTTCTTCTCACCTCAAAACAACACCGAAGAGAGCGGTGACTTCGAGGAGAACGGGTCCACGGACTTCGTCTACATCGAGTCACTGACCACTTCCGGCGTCGACTTCCTTATCCCCTGGGACGAGGCGGTCACGCCGATCTTTGCCTGATCACCTTCACCGAGGACTTCATGACCGCGACATACTCCAAGCTCTACGGCGCGCGGCGCACGCCCACCGCGAAGAGCACACCAGACGCAGCCAGCGAGATCGATCTCACCGGGCTGCCTGCGCGCGCGAAGGTCGTCTTTGCGTTCGAGCCAGGGCGAGGCGTCGACATCACCCTGCTCGATGGGTCCGGCGGCGAGCTGCTGATCACGACCACGATGGGAGGCGATGACCACTACACGACGCCTCCGCTGCTCGTCGAGGATGGTCCTTTCCAACTCAAGAGCGCGGGCGCAGACACGGTCATCACGCTCAGCGTGCTCGAGCAAGGGACATTCTGATGCGTAGCTTTGGCCAGACCGGAGGACTCCGCCTGGGGGGCTGGGGAGGCAGGAGGCGCTCGGGCGAGGAGTGGACCCCGCTCTCCCTCGAGAGCGTGCTGCTGATGTACTGGCTTCCCTGGGAGGCCACGCCAGCCAACGCGCCCTCGAGCGCGCGCGAGTACGCACAGAACTCAGGCATCCTCGACAACGAACCGCTCGAATACCTGACTGACTGGGCTGCTGGTCAGGAGGTGCGCCAGATCACCACGTCCGAGCGAGCGCTCTATCGCGAGGCGATCTTGGGAGATCTCGCGGCCGCCTACTTCGATGGGGATGACGCCTACAGCGCGGTGCTCGAGCTCGGCTTCTACCACACGTGGTTCGTCACGGTCGCCCAGGCGGCCGGGATGCTCTACGACCACAACGAGAACGACGCGTCGGCCAAGGGATACTGGTATCGAGCGAGCCCCTCATCTTCTCACAGCCACCGCGTGACACGCGGTGCGGTCGAGGCCAAGAGTCTCGCAGCCACTGGCTATGACGACACCAGTGGCGCGGTCGCGCGCGGCGACTTTGTTGATGGGTTCGTGCGCCAGTACGGCGCTGGCACCCTCGTCAACTCGACCGCTCATGCGCTCGCTGGAGGCTCCGTCAGCGGCGCCTTCGACACGATGGGGAGGAGCTGGTCTGGATCGAACAGGTCCACCGGATACCTCGTCGGACAGATCGTGGCCGACGACACGATCACCCCCGAAGAAATCACGCAACTAGAAGAATGGCTCGAGGCCCAGACAGGCCTCACGGCGGTGGTGGAATGACAGACTGGACGTACAGACTCGGCGCGCTCATCGAGCTTGGCAGGCGCGAGCGCGCCAACGCAGGGATTCGGCTCGGGGTGTACGCGACCGCCGGTCGCTTCCTCGTGCCCTACGGTGCGAGTGCCGCTGGCCCAGTCACGCACTGGGCGCTCTCGACGAGTGCCAGGCCCGTGATCGCGCCGCTGCTTCCTGGCTCCGTCCGAGTCGCCGCGGAGTACTCGGACGTGACCGACACCGAGGACCTCAGTGAGTTTGGGACCCACCAGACCATCACGCGCGCGGGCGACATGGTCGCGGCCTGGGGCGTCATCACCCGGATCGTGGCAGGCGAGTGGTCACCAGCGCTCGAGGGCGCGATGCAAGCGTGGGCGCTCAGCGAGTTTGGCCTCGTGCCTGTCACGGACTTCGACGCGCAGGACGCCGCGGAGGTGGCCGAGCTCGCAGCCACGACAGCGCTCACCACCTGGGCTGAGGCGCAGCCCACCAGCGGTGGGCTCACCGGCACCGCAGCGATCGACGCGGCCTTCGAGGACGAGATCTTTGCGGCGATCGACGCGCACCTCGACGCCATCGGCGCGGATCGTTCAGCGATCCTCTCGGCGCTCGGGACAGGCAGGGCAGCTGCGCGCGCACTCATCGAATGATCCTTCTCCCTCTTCTTCTCTTCTTCGCAGGAGACGCTCTCATGAGCCAGACAGTTGCACAGTGGGCCGACGAACTTCAGGAGGTCCGCCAGGAAATGGAGCTCGGGTGGGACAGCTACCCCATCGCGCTCGGCCTCGCTTTCATCTCGGTCGAATCCAACGGCGTACCGACCGCGCGCAAGTTCCCCCCCAGCCAGTTCTACGGGCTGCTCCAGATGGGGCGTCCTGCGGGGATGGACGTGGGCTTTGCGAACAAGGGGCGCAAGACCACCGAGGCGCTCCACGGCGACGGCCTGCGTGCGATCCAAAGCTGGTATCAGTACATGGAGCGCTACCGCGAACGCTGGCTCTATGCGTCCGACGTGGGCCTTGAGCTGCGCGCGGCGGTCTTGTGGAAGGGAGGCGCGGGCACAGCGCGGAGGATCCGCGACCAGGTCCGCTCGGGCGCCATGGACTTCTGGCAGGCCGTGCGCTGGATCGAGACTCACCCCAACAAGAAGGTCCGCATCCCCAACCTGAGCGCCTACCTGCGCAGGATGCAGCGCGCCTACCCGCAGTGGCAGGAGTGGGTGGAGAAGGACTACGAGGAGGTCGGCGTGACGCCAGGGCCGGAGCTTGCTGCGTCCACGAGCCTCCCGCCATGGCTCGGCCAGCTCGCCGAGGCGCTGCTCGGCAAGACATGGGAAACCATCGAGAAGAGGATGACGGTATGAAGACGCTCGAGCGATTTATCAGTTGGTTCGATCAGGCGCACGAGCAGGCAGGCTGGATGCTGATCCTGTGGGGCATGGCGCTCCTGAGCCTGTGCGTGCTCGCGCTCTGGCAAAGCGTGCTCGTCCCCTGGCAGGTCTTCGCTGTCATCGGTGGGATCGTCGCGCTCGGCGTGCTCACGCTGCTCGGCACCCGCTACTTCAACGGGGTCGAGCTCGGTCGCGGTGGATTTCGTGTGTCCAATCGGTCACAAGAGGACAGCTCGGAGGAGAGCGTTGGCTGATCCGATCACAGTTGCAGCAGTCTCCGCGCTGGCTGCCATTGGTGGGGGATCGCTGACCTGGCTGTGGCAGAACCGGCGCACCGACGCGACCGCGCAGAGCGAGTTCATCGACGACCTCGCTGCGCGCGTGAAGGCGCTCGAGGAGGAGGTCGCCAACCTACGCAAGATCAACGATGGCCTGCGCGATGAGAAGGCCGAACTCAAGGGCCAGCTCGCCGCGCGCGACGCGACGCTCGTGATCCGAGAGGAGCGCATCGCCATCCTCGAGGAAGAGGGCGAGAAGAAGGATCGGCGCATCCTCAAGAAGGATCAGACGATCCACTTCCTCCAGGACGCCACCGAGGACCTCGCCGCCACGCTCGAAGAGATGGTGGACATCGAGGACAGGGAGGAGCGCAAGCGGATCTCGAAGGCGACCTACAAGCGCTACCTCAAGCGCAACCCGAGAGAGCGCATGGCGACCCCTGTGCGCTCGGTGGTCGAGACCCTCGAGGAACTCAGCGATGGCACGACGAACAAGGGAGAGTGATGCGAGTACTCGTGATCGAAGACAACCGCATCGACCGCCTGGCGATCGCGCGCCTGCTCGACGACGAAGTGCTCGAGCTCCACTGGACCAACGATGGCGAGCCAGGTCTTCGCATGATCGAGGAGCTTCCGCGTCCGCTGATCGTGATCCTGGATCTACACCTCATCACCATGGACGCGAGCGAGGTCCTCGAGCAACTCGGCGTTTGGCCAGAAGACCTGCGCATCTTTGTCATGACAGGTGATGACGAACCCGAGCTCCGAGCGGACATCCTCGAGCATCCGGTTGCAGGCTACCTCACCAAGCAATCGATCGAGGAGCACGACCTCCGCGCGATCCTCGACGCCACTTGGCACGAGCTCACCACATGACCACCCTCCACCTCATCGCGCTCGCGGCCTGGCTCATCCTCACCAGCGCGGCCGCCACGGCCTTCGCCATCACGCGCCACCGTTATGCCTGGTGGGCACTGGTCGCGCTTTGCCTCCCTCTCGCCGGCGCGGCCTGGGTGCTCACCCTTTCTTCGCGCCGAACCCCGCCGAACGCTCCCGCCGAGGACACCGCGCCAGGTCTCGAAGAAGAGACCTGGCCGGACCCGCCTCCTCCCATTCAACTCCCCAAAGACCACACCACCAAAGAGGATCGCCATGTCCCTCCGCCTCCTCCACCTGATGATGCTGATCGTGACGCTGATCTGGACTGGTACCGCAAACGCACAGACGCGCTCCGAGACGACTGAATGCGAGGTCTGCTTTCGTCAGGCCGATGCTGACCAGTGCATCAAAGACGCCCGAGAGATCGATGGTGCGCGCGCCGAACTGCGCGAATGCCAGCGCCTTCGTGATGCAGACGCGGGTGCCAAGGCCGAGCTCGCGCGCGAGAAGAAGGCCGCCCAGGATGAAGTACTCCGCTTGCAGCTCGAGCTCCACGAGGAGAAGAGCAGGATGCCGCGGGGGGCGGTGGTGGGGTGGACAGCTGTGGTGATCTGTTCAGCGGTCGCAGGGTATGGCGCGAGTCAGCGAGACTGGAAGCTCGTGGCTAGCGCTGCCTCATGCGCCGTTGCTGGCGGTGTAGTGGTCTGGCGCTGGTGATGAACTCCACCGGCCTGGTCGTCGAGCACGAGGCTCACGTGGGGCCATGACCTCGGTGGGTTCGAGGATGCCAACCTCCAGTGCTTCGCGCGGTTCGTCCAGGTGGACGCCGCACGCGAGCAGCTCCTCGGTGATTTGCTTCAGGCCGTCTTGATCGATGGGGTGCATGGGAACCTCCGTGGTGCGCGGGATTGCGCTCATGGAGGTTATCGGGCGTGTCGATGGAGATGTTGCGTGGTCGTGTGAGATTTGCACCAGGCTGATGCTTGACCTGTTTGGCCACTAACACATATTGTCAAAAATGCAATAGCTCAAGCGATCGTTAATCGATCGTCATATGATTGTGTTTTGCGCAGGCAAGACCTACACTGAACAACCCAACAGCATATCTGAAAGCTTCCACCGCCCCTCATTGGATTCAATCGTGACTTTTTTGAGCGAAAAAGAATTGGTGGCAGCTTTCATTCCTCATTTGGGGAGCTTTCTGCTTCAACCCGGCACTTTTCAATATAGGTTTGAAGTCGACTTCGGTGGTCGGATAGCTGACATAGTTTTGGCCAGATTTCAAAATCCTCCACCCAGTGAAAAAAGGTTGAAGCCATTTAGACAAGTCAAACAATCGGACTTGTTTTATATGGCGCAGTTGGTGCCCAGACCTCTCAAGGCCGAGACTTTGGCATCGAGAACGTGGAGCGACTTAAATAAGGTGAAAGAAATCACCAGAAAGATGGAACGCCATCACCTGATTACAAGAACAGAATCAGGTATGGCGTTGGCAGCTGGTGATTGGCATTGCATCTTACCATCTGAGGTGGTGGCGTTTGAGGCCAAGTTGTATGACTGGCGACAAGCGATCATACAAGCTGCTGTTTACGCACAAAAGTCAGATCGATCCTGGGTTATAATGCCAGATGAGCAGCGTGAAAACTCCGAACTGAGAAAGGAATGCAAAGAGAGAGGATTGGGACTTGCGGTACTTGATCAGTCAGGTCGAATATTCAAACTCGTACGACCCCGCGCTACCAAAAATGCGCGGGACCAAATTAATAATATGAGGCTGAGATTGCTTTGGGACATGGCTCGCCACCAAAAAGACGAGTGGTTTACAAGTTAACCAGATCTTCAACAGACTTTCTCCACACCTTGAGATGTGCTGTTTTGAACTTATATGACATCGGATTATTGCTTGTTTTTTTGTCAATATAATCTGTGATCATTTCAGCGTTTTGTAGCCAGTCTAATACATCTGAAGGAGTCCATTTGCGGTCCCCCATTTTGCTGTGTCCGTGAGCAAATTGCATCCTAGCAAGTTTAGTGTTGTTCTTTGTTCTGGCCCAACCTGGTATGACTGCTGGTGATTGCCCTGCTTCAAGAGCTTTTTTTAGATTTTTTGAAGCAGGAGTCCAACTGTCTTTCAGGCACTTCAACAAATGGCAATCTCTAACTTTCACCAAATCGTTTTCGGCTTCGAAATCGACTGCCAAATGGGTTGAATGGAAATTAGGGTAAGCGCCGCGACCTTTTGTTTCTACAAAGTCAGACAACCTCAGCGCCCTTCCTTTATTGTAGTAGCTTGCACCATAACCCCCAGCTCCAAAGCCTAACGCAGCTATCCCGAGCGATTCAGCAAAGTTCACCAGAACATCTATCTTGTTTTCCGAAAGCAACTTAGTGAGAGCAAGGAAGCCACCAATTGCATTTGGGTTAAGGTGTCGAATGCTATTCGAAGACTCTGATGCTAAAACTATATAGACATGTTTAATCTCAGGTCGCGCAGTTAGTTCATCTGCAAGGGATGCTAACAGCTCGTTTTCAGAGGCCGGTTTATGAGCCATGGCGGCTTCACTGAGCGCTACCGAGATGTACGTAGGCTTGTCATCTGGTATGTGTTGTGATGCCTCATCCAACCTATTAAAGAACCTATCCAAGTTATCTTCTGGGTCTCGTATCAAGATTGATGGCAAAATATAACTTGATACGCCGAATAGTTTTTGGAATGCGATTGCGGCTTCTACCAAATCACCCCATATGCGATCGTGAGGTGATTTATTCTTCCAGATCTCGTTTAGGTTTTCGGACAAACCTTGTTTGTATTCCGACTGGTTCTGCTCACTGCTATTGAACTCAGGCCTTGTTATTCCGAAGAAGTTGTAGGTGCAAAGCCGTCTCACGAGTGAGAGGTGAGTCTCTGGCTCGAGTTCGTAGTCCAGCAGATACATCTGAGGATCAAATAAAACTTTGTTTGGCAACGCGCACTCTCTCCTTAGTACTGCAACCATATCGATTGTAGAGGCGCAAAAGATTGCGCCTCTTATGGCGTCCTTGACTTCTCTTAATACGTCCCAGTGGTAACCTACATTCAGGTAGAACATGTTTTTATCCTAACAGGCTTGAGATTGAAGTTGGTCTGTTCATTCTGTCTAGTTCTAGCAAGGAGTCGACGGCGCTTCCTGTTCGCTGGCTTACATCACAAACATCGCAGAGTGGCTTGGGGCGAGCGCTTCCTATGAAGTGTTGGAACCCGTGAAATGGGTGTTCTCCTGATGCAATGTAGTAAGCGGTGATCCCAAGCGCAAACAAGTCTGAGCGAATCGTGAGGCGTCTCGCGCCTCGCGCTTGTTCTGGGGACATGTATCCTGGAGTACCAACTACGAACCCTGTGGCCGTGATTGAATCGTCATCAGGAGCTTTGGCGAGTCCGAAATCCAGAATGGTATACGAACCATCAGTGCATCTCATTATGTTTGCGGGTTTGATGTCTCTGTGGACAATCCTCTTTGACCATATGACATCAAGGCCATCACCAACATCTAACAAGAGCTTTGATATTTCAGCGTCAAGGTTTTGCCCCGTTTCTTTCGCTATGCTGCCAACCAACTCATTGCAGGGCTGCCCATCGATAAACTCGAGTGTTATATACGGGCAACGAAACGGATAGTTTCGGAGTTGGCAGTCGCCGGATTGAAACAGTTTGACCACATGGGGCGAATCGAGCTCTTGGAGTTTGGCAATTTCCCCCTCAATTCTCGGGAGGGTTGTCTGCGGGCCGTAAATCTTTAAAGCCACCTTGTTTGTTTTACTGTCAGTTGCTTTGAACGCTGCTCCCTGCCCTCCTGAACCCAACACCTCGTCAACCTGAATGCCTTCGGAAGCAAAAACGGCTTGAACTTCTGCCAATGACAAAGGCGGTGTGAAGGCTGGCGGCATATGGATCTCCGAGCGGTTTTCATGAAGTGTATTGATTCAGAGATAGCATCGATGTTCAGGCAACATCAAGATGGAACCCTGACCGAAAACTGTTTTTTGCCCGCAATACGATAAAAATAAAGCTACACAAAATCTGATACCACCCTAGATTAAATAATGTCAGCGAGGGACATGACCCCGACCGAGTCAGGCGGAACCTGATAGCTCCTTACCGGAGGCCCATCATGAACACGGATACTGAGTACAGCGTCGAGCTCTTCAACGGGCACCTCACCGTCACCAACCCCACCACTGGCGGGGTGCAGATCTACCGCATCCGCACCGAGAAGTGGGGACCCAAGCGCAACAAGAGGAAGGTGCGCGTGGTCGCCAAGAAGGTCGGACGCGACTTCGAGAGCTTCGCCATCGTCAACGGCGAGGGTGAGGTCAAACCCTTCCGCAAGTTCGACGACAAGACCCACCGCGCTCACGCTTCGATCGTGGCCAACCCTGAAGGCTGGATCAGCAAGCACGGGTTCGGTTACCAGGTCGAGTGCACGTGCCGCGAGTGCGGCCGAGAGCTGACCGACCCGGACAGCATCAGGAGCGGCATCGGCCCTGTGTGCATCAAAAACGTGGGCCTACATGACCAGAAGCTCCTCTTCAAGAAGCTCGACGATACCGAGTTGTTCGGCGAGTTCAGGTCGGCGCTGGCCGATCGCGACTGGGAGCTCGCTCGCCTCGCTTGGGGATGGATGACCTCTCCCGACTACCGCGAGTCTGCAAAGCTCGCTTTCCGCAAGGCTCGCGAGTCGAATCGCAAGCAAGCCGCTTGACCGAGGGTGCCTCCAGGGAGGATCCTCGGAGCTCCACCGATGGAGGCACCATGCTCGAGCTTTTCTTTGGACTCACCCCTGACCAGGCCGTCGAGGTCAAGGCCGACGGCGACTGGCACCAGACAGACCACTCCACGCCCGAGCCTGGGCATATCCTTACGCGAGGGTATGTGGTTGGTTGGTCGCGCGCCATCATCTCGACGACGGCGCGCTCGAGCGGCAAGCGACGCGCTTTTGTGCTCGTGCCTTCGGATGAGGACGGCGAGCTCGCTCTGGGGACGTTCAAGGTGGTTGGTTTGTTCGCCATCGAGGAGAAGATCAACAACGTGCAGAAGGCGCGCGAGGCTTTCGATTCAAGCGAGCTCGCGTTGCTTCGATGAGCGCGACCAAGCCGATCGAGCCCCCCCGGCACGATATGTGCCGCCCTCCCCTTCCCGGCTGGTACGATGTACCAGTTTTGTACCAGTAAGGCTTCCCACGCATGGGATTCTCAAGAAACCTGGGAAGGATGAGAATGCCCGAAAGTGGTTGAGTTTGCAGGACAAAACCACGAAACCCGCATGACGCCTGGATTTGCTAGAATGGGGCCTGACGGGGTTCGAATCCCCGCACCCCGACTAAAAAGCGAGAGGGCGCGTTCTTTTTTTGAGAAAAGAACGCGCCCTCTCGCTTTTTTGTATGTACACGCCCCCTCTCTCGTGCGCTTGAAACAAGGCTCTGGACGACTTCGCCCGAAAAAGACAACCGAAGTGTACTCTGGCTGTGTACACGCGATTCTTTTCCCTGTAGACTTCAAGAAGATGTAGTCATCACCACAACTTAACCGAGACAGAGCCATGTACCTCATTGTGGGTCACGTACGCGGTGGGTTCGCGCAGCTCAAGAGCAATGGCGAATGGAGCAGCAGAGATATCACCACCCGAGGTCAACAGCACCTCAGAGAAGTTTCTCTGCATAACTGGTCCTACGCCTTGCTCCTGATCACGAGCCAGGATGGCCAGACCACGCTGATCGAATTCACGCCGCAAGAGAACGACACGCTATTCTACAACGGCGCCTTTGGAGCCATGGGTGGATGCCAGCGACAGGCCATTCAAGGCTCGTCCGATGTGCTCAAGACCATCTTCGAGAAGAGCCCCTACGACCTCTGCGCCTGACCTGCCAACCCGCACCGCCGCGAGGCGGCGTGGGCGCGCGAAAGCCGGGACATGGCGACCCATGGTGAGGGTTGCCATGTCCCGATTTTTTCCTCATTTGCGCCAGACGTCCGGACACCCTGAACTCCAACTTTTGCCTCATTCGAGGCAACAGCACCTCAGTGGCATTTTCCTCATTTGAGGCAAAGCTATCTCTAGCTCTGAGGATTTTCGCGTC
>Ga0208061_100132_pt1 | contig 26361 bp, 19 predicted proteins | sample DeeseametaMP0555_FD_184209 | JGI IMG/M metagenome (GOLD analysis project Ga0208061, IMG submission 184209) | Marine microbial communities from the Deep Atlantic Ocean - MP0555 (SPAdes) | ecosystem: Environmental > Aquatic > Marine > Oceanic | place: South Atlantic Ocean | collected 2011-01-23 | reverse complement strand
TTCCTCGGTGATCTTGTCCGCGCCGTCTTCTGTTAACCCGTCCTCGTCCGAGCCGACTTCGAACTCCTTGGCGATCTCGCCGCTCCTTGGAGAGTAGAAGTAGACGGTGTAGAGCGCGGTCTCCTCGTCATAGGCGAAGTCGATGATGAGCGAGATGTTGGTGCGATCCATCACCCAGCGCAGATCCTTCTTGTTTTGAAGGATGCCATCTGGCTGAAACCCGCGCGACTCGACCTTCTCGTCGAACCATTTCTTGGGGTAGGGGCTCGTGTTTTCGAGCGCATAGATTTTCTTGGCCAGCATCTTCGTGCCCCCGTAGGGCACGGGCATGATGATGACTTTGCGCTTCTCCTCTTCTTCCTGAGCCATCGCGAGCGATGGCGTGAACACGACGAGGAGTGCTGGCGCCGCGATCGAGAGGAGGGCGATGACCGCAGCCATCGCCGCTGCGCGCGTGCGCGGCCTGGCCAACACAGGCGCCAGCGCAGAAGAGTGCGATTGGGAATCCAACATCTTAAACATGGAATGCCGTAAAGAGAGGAGAGGGCAGCGAGCGGCGAGCATCACTTGTGATGCTCGCCGCTCGCGAGGTCAAAAGCGCTCGATCTCGAACTCGTCCAGGTTGAAGTCGTCATCGTCGCCGCTGGCGTCGGAGCTTCCTCCGCCGGCGTTCTCGAAGTCGCCCCAGGCGGAGTTGTTGACCGAGGACGCGATACCCGAGACGCGCAAGGCGAAGTCGTCCGGGTTGGAGGATTGCGCCAACGCTTCCTCGTAGGTGATGTAGCCGTTTTGCAGCAAGAACATCAGGGACTGGTCAAAGGTCTGCATCCCGTAGTTGTCGTAACCCTGTGAGATCTGCTCGGTGATCGCGCGCGCGGTCGCCTTCTCGAGGATCATCTCGCGGATGCGGCCCGAGGAGACCATGACTTCGACGGCGGGGACGCGCCCGCGCCCATCCGCTCTGGGGACGAGGCGTTGCGAGATGACCCCCTGGAAGAGGTTGGCGAACTGGTAGCGCGCCTGATCTCGTTGGTGCGGCGGGAAGGCGGTGCAGATACGCGTGACCGCCTCGGCCGCGTCGGTGGTGTGGAGCGTGCTCATGACGAGGTGGCCGGTCTCTGCGGCGGTCATCGCGATCTCGATGGTCTCGACGTCGCGCATCTCGCCGACCATGATCACGTCCGGGTCCTGTCGAAGTCCAGCTTTCAGGGCGCGCGCGAAGGTTGTCGTGTCGTTCCCGATCTCGCGCTGGTTGATGATCGAGCGCTTGTCGCGGATCAGGAACTCGATCGGGTCTTCGACGGTCACGATGTGCGAGGTGCGCGTGGAGTTGATGTAGTCGATCATACTGGCCAGCGTGGTCGACTTACCAGAACCCGTGGCGCCGGTGACGAGCAACAACCCGCGGCGCTCCTCGGCGAGCGTCTTGACCACTGGCGGCAAGAGCAGCTCGTCGACGCTCTTGACCTTGAAGGGGATGACGCGAAAGACCATCCCGATCGAGCCGCGTTGCTGGAAGACGTTGACGCGAAAGCGCCCCACGCCCGGCACGCCGTGCGACATGTCGAGGTCGAGCGCCTGTTGGAAGAGCTCGCGCTGCGCCTTGCTCATGATGGCTGCGGCCATGCGGCCGATGTCCTCGGGAGAGAGGCGCGAGGCGTCTCGCAAGGGGAGGAGCGAGCCGTCGACGCGAAAGATCGGCGGCAACCCTGCCTTGATATGGATGTCGGAGGCGCCCCCTTTGACGGCGACCTGCAAAATCCTGTTCAGTTCAGCATCTGGTGAGTTGTTTTGTGCTCCCATCCGTCCTCTTGCTCCTCGCCGCGGGGCGCCCGGTCAGGAGGCGTGCTCCCCGAAAGAAACTGCTCGCGAAACGATGCGACGAACAGCAGGGAGCTTCCCAGTTTCGAGGATGCGCCTTCGATGTCGATAGGGCGTCCTCATTTTGTCGGGCGACGTCTGAGGATGAGAGTAACACCTGTTTGGGGGGTTGTGAAGCAATCGAGAAAGAGCCCGAGGGGCGCGAGCATGCTCGCGCCCCTCGGGCTCTTTGGAAACGCCCCTGATAAATCAGGAGGTTGTTGGTTGGAGATGCCCTGGTTCAGGCGCTCTTTTCGTCGTTGCCAGCCTCGAGGTCAGCCTTGGTCGCGATCGGGAGGCCGTAGTGCTCGCGGATCTGGTTCTCGATGTCGAGCAACATGTCCGGGTTGTCGCGCAAGGTCTGCTTGGAGTTCTCGCGGCCCTGGCCGAGGCGCTCGTCGCCATAGGAGTACCAGGAACCTGCCTTGTCGATGATGTTGAGCTCTGCGCCCAGGTCGAGCACGTCGCCCTCGCGGCTGATGCCCTCACCGTACATGATGTCGAACTCTGCCTCGCGGAATGGGGACGCCATCTTGTTCTTGACGACCTTGACGCGGGTGCGGTTGCCGACGATGTCGCTGCCATCCTTGATGGCGCCGATGCGGCGGATGTCGAGACGCTGCGAGCAGTAGAACTTGAGCGCGTTACCGCCCGAGGTGGTCTCTGGCGAGCCGAACATGACGCCGATCTTCATGCGGATTTGGTTGATGAAGATGACGGTGCAGTTGGACTTGTTGATCGAACCGGTCAACTTACGCAGCGCTTGGCTCATGAGGCGAGCCTGGAGGCCGACGTGAGTGTCACCCATCTCACCCTCGATCTCAGCGCGAGGCGTGAGCGCGGCGACGGAGTCGATGACGACCAGGTCGACGGCGTTGGAGCGCACCAGCATGTCCGCGATCTCGAGCGCTTGCTCGCCGGTGTCGGGCTGGCTGACGAGCATCTCCTGCACGTTCACGCCGAGGGCCGCCGCGTATTTGATGTCGAGCGCGTGCTCGGCGTCGATGAAGGCTGCCACACCACCAGATTGCTGCGTGCTCGCGATGGCGTGCAGGGTGAGGGTGGTTTTACCCGAGGACTCAGGGCCGTAAATCTCGATGATGCGGCCGCGGGGGAAGCCGCCAATTCCGAGCGCGATGTCGATGCTGATGCTCTGGGTGGAGATGACGTCGGAGCCGTCGACGACGGGGTCATCGCCGAGCTGCATGATCGAGCCCGCGCCGAACTGCTTCTCGATAGCCTTGAGGGTCATGTCGAGAGCTTTTGCCTTGTCCGTACCGATGTTGACTTTCTTAGCCATGATTTCTTCTCCTTGAAGATTCCGAAGCTCGCGCTCTTTCGCGTCGTCGGTTTATGAAATGAACAATCCGTTCCAGGTCTAAACGTTTGTGTAGGGGTGTCTCCCCTCGACGTGTTGAATCCTAGTGATTTTTACCCAGAACGCAAAGGTCTTAATCGTTGGTTATACGATCAAAAACAATTCCGGGCCGTTTTTGCTCATTGAAAAACGCGTGATTCGAGCGCGAGAAATAGTGTTTTGGTAAGTAAAATAGCGCACCAAGCGCTATTTTGGCCTGGGCGTTGCTCGAACGCCCCTGTTTGGTTTTCGGCAGTGGGCGTCGAGATGTTGCGTCGAGAGCGTTGTTTTTCGATGAAAAACAACGCCTTGTCTCTCTCGTGTGCTTTCTAGAGCGGTTTGGTAGGTGCCTCGAAAAACGAGGTCAAGCGTATTTAAAGGTGTGCTTATGATCGCATTGCGATCGAATGACACTTTTGGGAGGGTTTTTGTGTCAGAGGTGTGAATTTGGCACTTTTTACTAAAAAAATGTTCCGTAGGGTCAACACCCTCAGTTCTCGCCGAGCAAGAACCTGTTGACGACGCGATAGTTCACGCCGTCGGCGTCCTGCGTCACGGCAAAGAGCACCAGATCCTTGATGGTGGAAGCGCCAAAGCCGCGATCTTCGAACCTCTCGAGGGTCTCTAGCAGCGCCTGGTTCTTTCCATCTCTGGCGCGACCGAGCATCAACCTCGGCTTGAAGGGGCGCTCGTCGTAGGGGATGCCGATCTTTTCAAGCTCCTGCTCGAGCGCGCGGCGAAGCAACCCGAGCACCTCGCCCGATTGCTTGTCCAGGCATGCCCACAGGATCGAGGCGTCCTCCTTGCCTGGAGAGCCCTCCATCCGCTTGCACTCGGTCTGGAAGGGAAACAGCGGCGAGACGAGCGCGCGCAGCCGCTCCTCGAGGAGCTCGATCAACGCGCCGTCGACTTGCCCGAGATACTTCAACGTCAGGTGGATGTTCTCCGGGTGCACCCAGCGCACCACGCCAGGCTCGCTGAGCGCGTCGTCGAACTCTTCTTGCAGCTCCATCAGCTGCTCGGCCACAGCGATCGAGAGCTCGATCGCGATAAAGAGACGCTCGGACAAGGGGGCTCCTGTTTCTCGCCAGCTCCTGAGGCTGGCTTCCTGTCATCGTTGCTTCGAGTGGGATGGGCGAGGCTTGCAGTGGCGAAGACTACCGTCACTGCGCTTTTGTGATCGGGGTGTCCTGAATACCCCCCTCGGCCCAGACCTCATCCTCGGAGTAGGGGCCGCTCACAGGTCGATCGCTCATGTCCTCTCCCTGGAGCGTCCATAACAGAAGACTCGCGGCGATGTAAACGCTTGCCTGGCGCACCTGGTCCCTGCTTCGACCCGCGAGCAACACCTGGCGATGGTAGGTTCCCGTAGGTCCCGCGAGCGCGAAATGCACCGTCCCCACGGGCTTCTCGGGCGTTCCGCCGCCAGGACCAGCGATCCCAGAAATCCCCAGTCCATACGTCGCGCCAGCGGTCTTTTTGACGCCGCTCGCCATCTGACAAACCGTCTGCGCGCTGACCGCGCCAAACCGCTCCACCACATCCGCGTCCACGCCCACGAGCGAGGACTTCGCCGCGTTCGAATACGTGATAAAGCTCTGCTCGATGTAGGCCGAGGAGCCTGGCACCGCCGTGAGCGCGCCCGCCAACAACCCCGCCGTGCACGACTCCGCCGCGCTCACCGTCGCGCGCTGCTCGACGAGCAACCTCGCCAGGTGCTCGAACAACTGCTCCTCGTCCGCGCCCACCAGATGCGCCGCGGCGCGCTCGCGGGTAAATGCTTCGAGCGCCTCGATCCCGCCTTGTTGTTCGCTGAACAGGCTCAACGTCAGCGTCGGGAAGTCCGCGCGCCAGGCGACCTGCACCTCTTGCGCCGCGGCCAACTCGTCGATGCCGGCGAGCAGATCCTCGAGCTGGCTCTCGCCGATCCCGAAGAAGTGCAGGCTCCGTCTTATTCTGGCGCGAGGCGCTTCGCCGCCCGCGCGAACGAGCCACGCGTCGAGGTGGTGCTCCATGAACCACCCCATCTCTCGCGGCACGCCTGGCATGCTGACCACGAGGGCGCCGTTTAATTCGACGGCGAAGCTCGACGCGGAGCCGACCTCGCTCGCGAACAACTCCGCGCCCTCGGGGAAGCTCGCCTGCTTTCGGTTGTTCTCGGTGAACGGGTAGTTCTTCTTCTTCATGCGCGTCAGGATACGCTCGAGATCCTCGCGATCCTCCACCAGCGCCACGCCCAGCAGCGACGCGATCGCGTCGCGCGTGCGATCATCACTGGTCGGGCCAAGCCCTCCCGTCACGAGCACCAGGTCACACCCCTGGCTGCTAGAGGCGATCGCGCCCTCGATCGCCTCTAGCGCGTCATCGACCAGGATTACCCGGTCCAGGCGGAGGCCGCGCTCGGCGAGCATTTTGCCCATCGCCCAGATATTGAGGTCGCGCACGCGACCATCGAGGAGCTCGTCTCCGGTACACACCGCTCGCACGATCATCTCTTCTCGCTCGCTTGTCTTGAGGTCCGCAGCGCCCTTTGGCGCGCGGTTTTGAAACGTAGGAAGCTCACCTGCGACAAGACCTTACGTGCTCTCGTCTTGACCGACCAGCGGTTTGTCTGTTTCTTATGCCACGGTGTCGACAGCAGGGGGGCTTGTTCGAGGGTTTGGCGAAAGTGCGCGCGCCTGACTCTCGTGGAGTTTGCGTGATCATGGTATTCGGGGCTATGATACCCGCTGAGATCATCGCGTGACTCAGGCACCTTAGAATCCGGGCTCGCCAGATGAGCCAAGGCTCCGATCGTTCGCGCGGCCAAGACGCGCGGCGCGATCCTATTGTTCCCCCACGGTGGTCTGTCAGGGCGCAACAGCCTGTGGCAACCTCGAGGTACTCACTGTATGTCCGAGACGTTCGGCCCATACCAATTGATTCGCAAGATCGCTCACGGTGGCATGGCCGAGGTTTTCCTCGCCAGCCGACAGGGAGAGATCGGTGGCTTCACCAAACAGGTCGCCATCAAGCGGATCTATCAGCACCTGGCCGAGGATCCCGAACTCATCACGATGTTCTTCGATGAGGCGCGGATCGCCGCCCAGCTCAACCACCCCAACATCGTCCAGATCTATGATCTCGGGCAGATCGATGGCTTCTTCTACATCGCCATGGAGTTTATCCATGGCCGCGATGTCCGATCGATCTGCGAGCGTGGGATTCAAGTCTCGAACTTTCTCCCCATTCCTTCCGCTGTAAAGATCGTGGCCGAGTCCGCGGCAGGGCTTCACTACGCGCACACTCGCGCGGACAGCAGCGGCACACCGCTCAACATCGTCCACCGCGACGTCTCGCCACAGAACATCCTCGTCGCCATGAACGGCGGCGTGAAGGTGTGTGACTTCGGGATCGCCAAGGCCGAGGAGCGCCTCACGCACACGCGCACCGGACAGTTCAAGGGGAAGTTCGCCTACATGTCGCCAGAGCAGGTGATCGGCGACGGCCGCGCGATCGATCTGCGCAGTGACATCTTCTCGCTCGGCATCGTCCTCTACGAGATCACTGTCTGCACGCGCCTCTTCCGGGGAAAGAACGACTACGACACCATCCGCATGGTGGCCGAGTCAGACGTCAAGCTCCCCACGCAGGTGCGCGCGAACTTCCCACCAGAGCTCGAGCGCATCATCATGAAGGCCCTCTCCAGAGAGCCCTCTCAGCGCTACCAGACCGCCGAGGAGATGCAGGTCGAGCTCGAGGAGTGGCTCCTCGAACAGCGCGCCAAGACGAGCCCCGTGCACATCGCGCGCTACATGGCTCAGATCTTCCCCGAGATGGTCGAGAAGCCTGGCGGCATCAGCGAGGATATGACCGTCGAACGCGACATCTCTGACCTCGTCGCCAGCGGCTCCTTTCCCACAAATCTCGGCGCCTCCGCCGAAGCTCAGGAGCCGCACACCGCCATCGCGACGGCGCCTTCGAGCCCCTCGTCGCTCCAGGCCATGGTCTCCAAACCCGCTCCTGCGCCCGCCTACGAGGCCGAGGACGAGTGGGATGACATGGACGCCACCGGTCAGGTCAACATCAGCAACTTCCAGCAGGCGCTCCAGCGCGACAAGGTCTCCACCGAGGAGCCCTCGTTCCAATCCGGGCAGCAGGAGTACACGCCGACGCCTCGCGAGCGGCATATGACACCGATGGCGCAGCAGAGCTCCTTCCAGGGGATCGCCGAGCAGCGCCAGCCCGAGAGCATCTCCGCGTCCTGGTCTTCCGAGCCCGCGCCCGCTGCCCAACAGCAACAGCAGCTCGCCAACCAGCGCACCTCGGGCTCGTACCCGAACGCCGGGCAGCCACAGCCCCAGAGTAACCCGCAGCCGCTCCCAAACCTCGACGGCCTCCATAATCAGAGCACGCAAAATCAGCAGTGGTCCGCGCAAAACCCGAGCCAGCTCCAACAGCAAGCTCCCCAGCCTCAGCTGCAACGTCCCCTCGACGCCTCCCAGAGCACCGCGCTCCAGGGCTCCGGGACGAGCATGCCATCGGGCCAGTGGAACCAGGCCACGCCCGCCGTCGAGGCGCAGAGCGCGTCACAGCAAAACCAGTGGCAGCAACAATCACAGCCACAACAGCTCCAGGCGCCGCCTCGACAGGACCCTTACCAGCAGCAACAGCAGCAACCTCAGCAGAACGTTCAGTGGCCCTCGGCTGGTCCACCTGCGCCTGTGACCGGGCCGCAGCCCTCGATCCAGCAACAGCAGCAACCCTACGCACAACAGCAACAGGGCGGTTACCCGCAGCAGCCACAGCAACAACAGGGGTATCCCCAGCAGCCACAACAGCAGCCTGGCTATCACGCCGCTCACGAGCCCACGCCACATACGGCATCGCCCGAGCAGGCCGCGGACTTCGAGCCGATGGCGACGAGCGCCTCGATGGCCTACAACATCAAGGCGCTCCAGGCCAAAGACCGAAACAAGAAGATCTTTATCCTGCTCGGCGGGATCGCGTTCATCGGCGTCATCGCCGCGATCGTGGTCACGGTCGGGATCGATCGGCCCGTGCCCGAGATCGAGGACCCCAACAAGATCGATCCCGAAAAGCTCAAGGTCGATCCTCCAAAGCCGCTCCCTCGCATCGCCGTCGAACTCACGACAAAGCCCGAAGGCGCCCACGTCGTCATCAACGGCGTCCTCGTCGAGGGCACCACGCCCGGCACCTTCGAGCTCGCCGAGGGGAAGACCAACGAGGTCCTCTTCTATCACCCCGATCACGACCCCTTCTTCGCCATCATGGGTGGCACCGAAGGAGAGGTCCCCGAGGACGCCATCGAGCTCCCCGCCAAGGCCGAGGTCGCCGAGGACAAGCTCGGGACCATCATCGTCGAGAGCGAGCCGCTCGGTGGGATCGTCTTCCACAACGGCGAACAGGTCGGCACCGCGCCGCAAACCCTGCGAAATCTCAACCCCGAGGTCGAGCACCATATCCTCGTCAAGAACAAGGGATACTACGGCTACGCCGCGCTCATGCGACCGATCGCTGGCGAGGAACAAACCGTCCGCGCCTTGCTCGATCCTGACTCGCAGGAGTCACGCAAGTACACCGTCGACCTCTCGCTCGAGACCATGCCTCGCGGCGCTCAGGCGAAGGCAAACGACGAGTTCGCTGGCGTCACCCCCGCGCTCAAGCCCTACGATCGCCACAAGCACGTCGAGGTCACCTTCGAGGCCGCGAACTACAAGCCCCTCACGAGAAGGCTCGAGACCCGCGGTGGCGTCGGCACGATCGTGATACGCCCGGCGCTCGATGCCCTCACTCGAGAGAAGGGCAAGATCTCGATCCTGTTGCCGAAAAACACCGAGAACGTGTACATCGGCAACAACCAGTACGACGTCAAATCGACCAAAAAGATCGAGATGACCGAGGGCAAGCACACCGCCGTCCTCGAGGTCGAGGGTGGCAAGCGCTTCGAGGGAGACTTCGATGTCATCCCTGGCAAACACACGCGCTACAAGGCCGAAGTCCTCAATGGCTCTCTTCGCTTGCGCAAGCTCAAATAATCGCACAGATTTTGCGAGGATCTTGCGCGCGGCCAATCCTGTGGTCTAATCATCCATGGCTCCATGGATCGGAGCCGCGCCGCCGGTCACGTATGACCCCGCGCGCCGAGCCACGAGGACTCAACAAGACAAGGAACCATGTCTACCCGTACCCGCGTACTCGCTTCTCTTCTCGCTGTCTCGCTCACAACCTTCGCGGCTTGTGATCGAGACAAGGATCGGGAAAACAGCGCCCAGGACACCTCTCCGCCACCTGCGCTCGAGGATGACTCCCTGCGCCGCTCCGGGATCGCCTTTATCGACGCGCTCCCGAAACTCCTCGATGCCTCCGCCGACGCGCGAGCCAAGGCATCCACCCCGACGCTTACCGCAGCGCTCGAGCCGGGTAAGAAGGGCGCGCTCGCGCGCCTCGAGGTGGAGCGCGAGAAGCTCGTCCGTGATCTCTACGCATCACGCCAGTTCAAACCTCTCTGGGTATCGCCCGATGGCGCCCCCACCGAGCAAGGTAAGGCGTGGCTCGAGATCCTCGCGCAGGCCGAACCCAAACACGGGATCTTTGGCGCGGATGTGCGCTATCCCGCCGTGCAGGTTCGCCTCGAGCGCCTCGAACAACCGCTCCTCTCGAGCAAATCACTCACCCTCGAGAAAGCCGAGCGCGAGCGCCTGCTCACATGGTTCGACAAGAACGCCTCTCGGTTCGATGGCCCCAAGGCAAACCAGGAGATCCTCGAAGCCTTGCTCACAGATGGCGAGCCGCTCTCGACCTTCGCGCAAACCCGGGAGGAGATCGTCAAGGATCGCACCCAGCGCCAGCGCGCGATCCTCGACATCGAACTCCTGCTCACCGACGCCATCCTGCGCTACGCCGCCCGCATGAAGGTCAACAACCTCGCCTGGGAGCGCGATCGCGCCTGGAAGCCAGAGCTCGATATGCCCGAAGGGGCCAACGAGAAAACGCGCGCCCGCATCGAGCAAGCGCGCCGCGATTTCTTGCTCGCGGATCTCATCAAGCCCGTGTTCGCCTCCAACGCCGAGGTCAAACCGCTGCTCGAAAAGCTCGTGCCTCCCTTCGAGCAGTATGGTCGCCTCGTCGGCGCACACGAGCGCTACGCCAAGCTCTACGAGCAGGGCGGCTGGGCGCCTCTTCCCGCGACAGTCATCGGCCTGAAGAATGGCGACAGCAAGCCCGAGGTGCGCCTCATCAAGGCGCGCCTGCGCGCCGAGGGGTTCTGGGGCGAAGAGGACTCCGAGGCATACGGCCCGAGGTTGACCGAAGCGGTCAAGCTCTACCAACACACCCACCAGATCTGGGAAAAAGGGCACATCACTGACGAGACCTGGCGCAGCATGAACGTGCCCATCGAGCGCCGCTTCTGGCGCGTGCGCCAGAGCCTCGAGCGCTGGCGAAACATGCGCATCGGCGCTGACGAGGACTACGTCTTCGTCAACATCCCTGACTTCCACACCGAGGTCTGGGAGGACGGCAAGCGCGAGATGCGCTTTAAAGTCGTCACCGGCTCCGCGCGCCGCGAGTGGGACACGAAGACTGGCGAAGTCTCGATGCCACGAGCTACCGAGCTCTTTAGCGACGAGATGGAGTACATCGTCTTCAACCCCTACTGGAATGTGCCAAAGGGGATCACCGAGAGCGAGATCCTCCCCAAGCTCGAGGAGAACCCCGACTACCTCGAGGAGAACAACTACGAGTGGCACGAGACCTCGGTCGGGAACCGCATCCTGCGCCAGACTCCTGGCGTCCATAACGCGCTCGGTCTGGTCAAGTTCCTCTTCCCCAACAAACACGACATCTACCTGCACGACACCAACGAGAAGGGTTACTTCCGCTACCCGATCCGGGCCTTCTCACACGGCTGCATGCGCGTCCACGAGCCGATGCAGCTCGCCGAGTACCTGCTCAAGCGCGAAGGCAAGTGGGATGAAAAGCGCGGCATCGACAAGTGGCTACAGGGCGGTGGCGAGACCTGGATCAAACTCGAGAACCCGCTCCCGGTTCACATCGAATACGTCGTCGTGCGCGTAGATGATGAGGGGCACACCCACTTCCTGGCGGATGTCTACAAGCTCGATCACGAGCCGATGACGCGAATGAGCGCCGCGGACAAGGCGTTCCGCGTTCGTAAACTCGCCAGAGCGCTGACCTCGAACAGGGGCGCGCAAAAACCCAAGCTCTGAGCACGACCTGCCTTGCGCGAACGCTCTCTTTGCTCCACCTTTTATGGTGATTCTCTTCGAGTGTTCGACCCTTCCTCGGGGGGAGGGCGTATTTTTTTGCCAACTTCACGCAACATCTGCCGTGGTTTGTCCGAAAACCCAGATGAAGCGAGCCGCCAAGGTGGCCAAACCCACGCCCACTTCTTTGCACCATTGCACGCGAGGCGTCGATATGACGGATCCAATCCAGGGGAGCGCGATGGCGTTCCAAAACCTCCAAAAGATCGGCCAATCCGGCCTGGATCAAGCTGACAAGGCCGCGGACGCCAGCAAGCAGCCTGAGACCTCCTTCAAGGATGTTATGCAGCAGACCGAGGCGCCGGCTGAAACTCAGGCTCCACAACAGGTCGACGCCGTCGACTCGAGCGACAAGATCGATCCCGCCAAGAAGCTCGATGATTTCATCAAGGGCGTCTTCGATGATCAAGACCGCATCGAAAAAATGATGGGTCGCTGTATGGACGGCGCGGACCTTTCGCAGGCCGATCTGCTCAAGCTCCAATCGACCATCTACGCCTACGCGCAGAAGGTCGATCTGGCGAGCAAGGTGGTCGACAAGGCGACCGGTGGCCTCAAGCAAGTCATGAATACCCAGGTTTGAGGAGCCGACGATGCAATCACTGACACACGGCAAGCGAGCTCTGCTCGCGTTGATGACATGCGCGGCCCTGACCGGGTGCACCGCCGAGGTCTATCACGACCTCGATGAAGCGAGCGCCAACGAGATGGTCGTCGCGCTGGAACAACACGGCGTCGAGGCGAGCAAGGCACCAGACCCCGCTGGCGAGGGCACCTGGCTCATCGAGGTCCCGACCGCGAGCCAGACCAAGGCGTGGCAGGTCTTGAAAGCGAGCGGTCTCCCACGGCCCAAACCTGCTGGCTTCGAGCAGGTCTTCTCCGGCAGCGGGCTCGTCCCGACGGCCGAGGAAGAGCGCATGAAGTTCCAGTACGCCACCGCGCAGGAGCTTCGCCACAGCTTGCTCGCCGTTGATGGCGTCGTCGACGCCAACGTCAACCTCGTGCTCCCGGCAAAGCAACGCGTCCCGATGCCAAACCAGGAGCAGCCCCAGCCGCGCGCGTCCGTCCTCGTGAAATACCGCGCGGCCAGCGCCCCCGCCGCTGAAAAAGGCAAGAAGGCTAAACCCGCAGCGAGCCCCATCACCGAGGCAGAGATCAAGGATCTCGTCGCCGGTGGAGTCGAGGAGATGGCCCCAGAACACGTTCGAGTGATCCTCAAACCCGAGGTGATCAGCGCGAACGCGCTCGCCAAACCTGACTATGTTCAACTCGGACCGATCTCGATCGCGCCCGAATCTCAAGGGATGATGCGCGCGCTTGTCGGCGTCATCGTGGTCCTGATGCTCTCGCTCGTGGGGCTTATCTCGTTCCTCGTCCTCAAACTTCGTGGCGCGACCGATGAGTAAGCGGCAAGGGACAAGCGAGGCCGAGGCCGCGCTGGTCTGGGCTGCGGCCAAATTCGGCGCCAGCGAGGAGATGTTCGCCTCGCTCGAGCCCGCATCCAGAGAAGCCGCGCGCGCGAGCTGGCGCGCGATCACTTCGAGTCCTTCTGGCGAGGAGCGAGAGCAGGTCCTCGAAACATGGGCCGCGCTTGATCGCGAAAACGAACGCCCCGAGGTCTTGCTCTCCAGCCTCGACAAGACTCGCCTCGATTACCAGCTCTCGAAAATGGATGCGCGCTGGCTTCGCCTCGCGCGCGCTATTCTTGCTGGAGAGGAGACCCTGGGTGGTTGCGTGGAAGACCCCGGCGCGAGGGCTGCGGTCGCAAAGATCGCGAGCGCCGAGGTGCTCGTCGCCAGAAGACCCGCCAGAACAGACCTCACGCTCGACCCCGAGCTTGGCATCGGGTTCGACGTCGCGCACCTGTGGCAATGGTCACCAGAATCACTCGAGCTGCTGTTTGTTCGCATCGGCACCATGCAGCTCGCCGAGTCGTGGCGCCGGCTAGACCGGCGCCAGCTCGCGCGTCTGCTGCGCGGGATGCAGGATCGCCAGATGCTCGAATGGGTTCGACGAGATCTTGCCGTCGAGCGCGAAGCTGATCGCGTCGAACTCACTCGCCTGCGCGAGGTGATCTCGGGGCTCTCCAGGCACTTCAACGACCAGCGCGAGTTGGCGTTGCACCTCGGCATGTTCTTTTTGGGTGTGGCCGCTGGCAGGCGACACGCGCAGCGCATCGATGTCCTCTCACGCACGCTCCCCACGCACCTCTCGAACGCGCTGCGCGGCTACGCCGCGCAGACTCATCGCAGCTCGCGCCAGGGGCTAGAGATCCCGACCAGCGCCGCGATTCAAGCGCTCCTCGAGCGCTGGTCGCCAGAAGATAACGGAGCCAATCCATGAGTGATTCTTCCCCTCCAGAACAAATGGCGAGCGTCGAGCTCCCGACGCTGCTCAAGGCCAACGACCTCGCAGAGAGCGGTCGCGGAGAATCGATCCGCGCGCTCTTCGCTGAGGAGCAAGCGCCGCGCATGATCAAGCGTCGCGTCTGGCGCAGCATTCGACAGGTTCACGACGCGCTCTCACAGGCAGACGCCGAAGCAAAGCGAATCGTCGAAGAGGCAAAGGCCGAAGCAGACGCCATTCGCGAAGCAGCACACCAGGATGGCTATCAGGAGGGCCTGCGAGAGCTCACTCGCGCGCTCGCCACGGCTCGTGACGAGTACACGCGCGTGATGGAGGAGTCCGAGGAGGACATGCTCGAGCTCGCGGTGCGCATGGCCGAGCGCATCGTCCGCCGTCGCATCGAGCTCGAACCCGCGACCTCGGCAGAGATCACGCGAGGATGCCTCGAGCTGGTGCGCGACAGGCAGCAGATCACCGTGTTCGCCAACCCCGAGGATATCCCCACGCTCGAGCAGTGGCGCGAATCACTGGTGGAGGTCGTCGAGGCGAGGTTGATTCACTTCGAGCCCGATCCAGGCGTCGGTCGCGGTGGTTGTATGATCGAAACCGAGGCTGGGCGCGTGGACGCACGCCTCGAGGTCCAACTCGAATCCTTCAAGCGCGCGTTGATGGCATGAGCGACGAACAGCAGCAGAGAAAAAGACCCGGTTTAAAGCGTTACCTCGACCGGCTCGACAGCGCGACGCCCGTGATCGTGCGCGGTAAGGTCCGCGAGGTCACCGGGTTGATCGTGCGCGCCAGCGTCCCCGATGTCGCCGTCGGTGATCTCGTCCGAATTATCAGCCGCGGCGGTCAAATCAAGCTCGCGGAGGTCGTCGGCTTCAAGGACGAACTCGCCGTCCTGATGCCGCTCGGAGATGTGGACGGCATCGGCCCGGACTCCGAGGTGGAGCCCACCGGGAAGCCGCTCTCGATCCAGTGTGGTGAGGGGCTGCTCGGGCGCGTGCTCGATGGCGTCGGCAGGCCGATCGATGGCGGCCCGGAACTCTCTGGACCCGGCTTTGTCGAGTGGCCGATCATGCGTAACCCTCCCGATCCGCTCGCGAGAAAGCGCGTCACCGAACCTCTCTCCATGGGCATTCGCGCCATCGATGGCTTGCTCACCGTGGGCGAAGGACAGCGCGTCGGGTTGTTCGCTGGATCGGGCGTGGGGAAGTCCACGCTGATGGGGCAAATCGCCAAGGGATCAGACGCAGAGGTCGTGATCATCAGCCTGATCGGAGAGCGGGGGAGGGAGGTTCGCGACTTCCTCGAAGAGGTCCTGGGCGATGAGGGGATGGAGCGCGCGGTGATTATTTGCGCGACATCAGATCAGCCAAGCCTCGTGCGCCTCAAGTCCGCATACGTCGCCACCGCTGTCGCCGAGTGGTTTCGCTCTCAGGGAAAGAAGGTGTTGATGATGATGGACTCGGTCACGCGCTTCGCGCGTGCCCAGCGCGAGGTCGGGCTCGCCGCCGGCGAGCCCCCCGCGCGGCAGGGGTATCCCCCGAGCGTGTTCAGCTCGCTGCCAAAACTCCTCGAGCGCACCGGAAACTCCGCGGATGGTTCGATCACCGCGCTCTACACCGTGCTCGTCGCGGGCGGTGATATGGAGGAGCCGATCGCCGACGAGGTCCGGGGTATTATCGATGGACACATCCTCCTGAATCGCGACCTCGCGACCAGGAATCACTGGCCTGCCATCGACGTCTTGCCCTCGCTCTCTCGCGTGATGAACGCCGTGGCCACCAGGGAGCATATCGAGGTCGCGGGGCGCTTTCGCGAGGTGCTCGCCACCTACGAGAAGAAGCGCGATCTGATCAGCCTCGGCGCCTATCAATATGGCACCGACGAACAGGTCGACCTCGCCATCGACCTGATCGAGGAGCTCGAGGACATCCTCAAGCAAGGGCTCGAGGAACACACCCCGCTGGAAGAAACCGTCGAGATGATGCTCGACCTGCTCGCTTGATGATTCGCCGTCAGAACGCAAGGAGAGGACGCCATGGCCGATAACGACTACGACCTCGAGGTCTTGCTCGAACTTCGCACGAAGGCCAAGGATGACGCCGAGGAGGCCGTCTCCGAGGCGATCGCGGAGGTCTCCAGGCGAGAGCATGCTGTCCAGGACGCGCGTTCGGGGTTGGAAAAAGCCAGGATCACACGCAAGAAAGAGTGCGATGCGTTCGATAATCGATGTGTAGGGGGTGGCGTGGGCATCGGCCAAATACAGCAGTTTGGCGATTATGTCCGCGCGCTCGAAGCAAACGAAGATCAGATCGAGATCGAGATCGAGCGCCTGCTCGCACGCGTCCAACAGGGGAGGCGTGAGGTCGAGATGGCGCGCTCCGCGCTCGCCGAGGCCGTCAAGGAGCTCGAGGCGGTGCGCTCTCATAAAGAGCAGTGGCAGAAAGAACGCGATCTCGTCGCCAGAAGACGTGAATCCGCGGCGATGGATGAAGTCGCCGCGCGGTTATGGAGGAAGAACAAGCAATGAGCCAGATCGACGCCAGAAGTGCACGCCAGGCCTCGGCCATGCCATGGGAAGATCGCGCCGCTGGCGAGGTCCAAAACCTGCGCCGCGCCATCACCAACCGCGAGGATGAGTTCAAGGTCGACCACGAGGTCGCGCCGCTCATGGCCGAGCTCCTCCATCGCATCGACGCCTTCACCGATCCTCCCGCGCCAACCTCGATATCGGCGCCCGAGATCCCCGCCCAGCTCGGGCAGATCGACGAGCGCACCTCGATGTCTGCGCTCGGCAGACTCACCGGGAAGGTTGCGGAACTCGTCCAGGGAACTCAAGATGAGGTGTCGCGTCAGCGCCTGCTCGGCATGCTGCACGTGGTCGAGAGTCACCTCGACATGAAGCGGGAGATCCTCCTCAGAGCAGGCGATAAGCAGCGCGGTTAAACCGCACCTTCGTTCGCCCGAGAGGCAACCGATGACCTTGCTCACGCCTGATATCTGGTATTTTCGCGGCCTCGGCTTGCACGAGCGCCTGCCCGAAACATTGCTCGCGACCCTCAAGGACAGAGGGCGCATGGAGCGCTGGGGGCATCGCGCCAAGATCTTCCATGAACCGGGAGCTGCCGAGGTCTTTCTCGTCCTGTCCGGTGGCGTCTTCGTGCGCGATACGCCACACACCGAGCGCGTCAAGCTCGCGAGGGGAGACATGTTCGGGAGCCTCGGCGCGCCGGATCAGATCCTCGATGATGGTGGGGAGCCTGTGAGGTTGGCCGACGAGCTGCTGCTCGCTCACGATGACACCACGCTCGTCGCCGTGGAGCGCCAGATCTTCGATGAGGTCGCCGCCAAACAACTCGGAGACTCGACCTCGAGCTTGCGCCGCCGTCGCCTGAGGAGAGAAAAGGTCGAGCTCTCGCTGCCTATCCAACCGATGCTCTACACGAGCCCTGTGCGCAGGTTCGCCAAGGCGCTGCTGCATCTGGCCGAACGCGATGGCGTGATCGATGGGAACAAGGCTGTGATCGATGTCCCGGCGCGCACCAAGCTCTTCGCGCCATTGCTCGGGCTCGACGCGAAACGCCTCGACAATGTCCTCTCGCAGCTCGAGCTGCGAGGGGTGCTCACGCAAGAAGGGCCGAGGTTGCTGATCCCTGATCTGGACGCGTTGCGCACGCTCGCGACCTCTTGAGAGGTCGCCGCCAGACCTTTATTCAGCGCTTTCTTCCTGATGTACGATCGCTTCGAAGGTGCTCAGGTAGAGCCCGAAGCTCTCCAGCGAGAAACCTGCGAACTCGATGGCGCGTTCGATCTCGATCAACTTCTCGGGCGAGAGGACGTTGCGGACCTGATCGCGCCGATCCTGCATTGCCCACCAGAGGTAATCTGGCAACAACTCGAGGACGTCGTCGATGTTCTGGTGCAGGAAGTCGATGTCGATCTTTCGCGTCGAGCGATATGGGTTATAGCCAGGGTAATCCATCGACAGCTCGCCACGCGCGATCTCGCGACCCAGGTGATAGGTCGCTCGGTCGAAGCTGTACGGCGAAGAGCGCTGCTCCCACTTGCCATATTCGGTGCCGGTGACGCCGAGTTGGAGCCTGAAGGCGCGCTGCGTGTAATCGCGCAGCGCCTCGAGGCGACCGCCCGCCTCATCCTGTTTACAGCCCTCTTCCAACCTCCCCATCAATGTGTCGAGCACGATCGCGGGGCTATACGCAGGAAACCCCTCGAATGAGAAACGCTGGCGCAAGTCCTTGTGATATTCGCGCAAGAAGAGGCGGTAATCGAACTCGCTAAACTGAACCCCTACCACCAAGCTCGTCTGAACGAGCAGCTTGGTCCCTTTGGATGATTGCTCCATGGGTCAGGTCTCACTCCATATCTTGAATACATCCCACTCAGACATCTTAGAACGAGAGTCGCCGCTTGGCCAAAAGAACCTCGCCGCTTTGCTCGTGTGTCAGCTCTGTGACGGTCGCTGTCGGTGCTCTCGACATCCGCAGAATGGGGTGATAAATCCAAAACCACACCTGCGAGGTCTGGATTGTGGCAAGCCCGCATGAAAAAAGACCAAAAGCACTTCGAGCAGAGAGAATCAAATGAGTGAGAATACGCCAGAGGGTGTCGGAACACGCGCGATTCACGCCGGTCAACGAGGCCGCCAACCCAACGACGCGATCACCACCCCGATCGCCTGCACGGCGACCTATGTCTTCGCCGATACGCAGGAGCTTCACGATCACTTCCAGCACCGCATCGAACGCGAAGAGTACGGCCGCTACGGCAACCCCACCGTGCGCACCGCCGAGGAGAAACTCGCCGCGCTCGATGGTGCACAGGACGCCGCGCTCTTCTCGAGCGGCATGGCCGCCATCACCACCACGCTCTTTGCCATGCTGCGAAGCGGTCAACACGTCGTCATGACAAACGACTGCTACCGACGCACGCGCCAGTTCGTCAACGGCGTCCTCGCCAAGTTCGGCGTCGAGGCCACCATGGTCGCGCCCGATGATTACGAGGCGCTCGAGGCCGCCATCATCCCCAAGAAGACGCGCCTCATCATCTCCGAGTCGCCCACCAACCCCTACATGCGATGCGCCGACCTCGAAAAACTCGTCGAGATCAAGAAGCGGCATCGCGGCGTCAAGGTCATGATCGACTCGACCTTCGCCACCCCCATTAACCAACGCCCGCTCGATTATGGGATCGATCTCGTGACGCACTCCTGCACCAAATACATGGGCGGTCACAATGATTTGCTGGCAGGTTCAGTGTGTGGCTCGAGCGCGCTGATCGGCGCGATCCGGGATTTCCGTGGCGTGACCGGCAGCGTCCTCGATGCGCACAGCGCCTACCTGTTGATCCGCGGGTTGAAGACGTTGCCCATTCGCGTCGAGCGCCAGAACGCGACCTCGCTCGCGCTCGCCAGATGGCTCGAGGAACACCCCGCCATCGAGCAGGTCTTTTATCCGGGCCTCGAGAGCCACCCCGATCACGCGATCGCGAAGGCGCAAATGAGCGGCTTTGGCGGCGTGATCAGCTACCGTGTCAAGGGGAGCCTCGAGGATGTCTCGCGTTTTATCGATGCATGCGACATCCCAAAGATCGGACCGTCGCTTGGCGGCGTCGAGAGCTTGATCGAGCAACCTGCCCTGATGTCCTTCTACGAACTGACCACCGAGGAGCGCGAGTCGATCGGGATCTACGACAACCTCGTCAGGATGGCCGTCGGGCTCGAGGATCTGGAAGACCTGCGCGCAGATCTCTCGAAAGCGCTCGATGTCCTCGGTTGAATAAATTCGGTGGGAAACCTCTTTCTCTCACTCCTTGTCTTGAACGCACGCACCCTGGCGAGTCGATATGTCTGAAGCCTACACCGTGATGAAATTTGGCGGCTCCTCGGTGGGTAACCCTGACAGGTTGCTCAAAATCATCGAGACCGTCGCAGTCCAACGTATCGAAGGTCCCGTGGCGATCGTCGTCTCGGCGATGGGAGACACCACCGACTGGTTGATCTCGGCCATGGAGCTCGCCGCCAGGGGAGACCTCGACGCGGCCGAGGAGGTCGTCGATCGCATCGGCGATCTCGCGACCACCAACGCGCTCGTGGTGCTGCGCGAACTCGAAGACTCCTCGCGCGCCGCCAAGGCCGTCGCGGAGATCACGCCTACAGTGCGACAACTCCTCGCGCCATTGCGTCAGATCCTGCTCGGCGTCAGCTTGCTCAGGCAAGCCACGCCGCAGTCCCTCGATCTGGTGATGTCCTTTGGCGAACGCCTGAGCGCCACGGTCGTCACCGAGCTCCTGAACGCGAACGAGGTCGACGCGTTTTACCTCGACGCCAGGACCTGGGTGCAGACCGACGACACCTTCAATCAGGCGCGCGTCAAATGGGACGTCTCGAAGCGACGCCTCGAGGCGTCGCGCGAGCAGTGGCGCGATGGCGCCGTGGCCGTGTGCACGGGGTTCCTCGGCGAGACCGAGGATGGCATCACCACCACGCTCGGGCGAAACGGCAGTGATTATACAGCGACCTTGCTCGCGCGCGCATTGCAGGCCGAAGAGGTCGTCATTTGCACGGATGTTTCTGGTGTGATGACCGCCGACCCGAACATCGTCTCCGATGCTTATTCGGTTCCTCATTTGACCTACCTCGAAGCGCTGGAGCTCGCGAACTACGGCGCGAAGATGTTCCACCCACGCACGATGTTGCCGCTGATCGAATCGGGCATCCCGATGAGAATCCGCAACACCGCCATCTCGGATGATCCTGGAACGCGCATCACCGCCTCACACCTGATGGTGGGGCAGGGGCCTGTGAGCGTGACCTCGCTCGAGAACCTCGCGGTGTTGGATGTGCGCTGGCGCCAGCTCAAGCAGCAGGTGCTCATGGGCCAGCGCGTCCTCGCCGCGCTCGGTCGCGCCGAGGTCACCGTCTGGATGGCCACACAAGCTGCACACGGCCAGGCCGTGGCTGTGGTCGTGCCGATGGCACAGCTCGATAGAGCGCGCGCTGCCATCGGCGAGGAGCTCGAGATCGAGTTCGAGCGCGCCGAGGTCGAGCCGCTCGGTGTCACCTCGAACGTCACCTTGCTCTCGCTGGTCGCAGAGAAGATGAACGAGGCGGCTGGCGTCGCCGGTCGCTTCTTCCACTCGCTCGATGGCGTCGGTGTCAATGTGCTCGCGATCGCTCAGGGCGAGAGCTCGCGCTCGATCTCGTGCGTGATCGATGGCGAGGACACCGAGGTTGCCGTTCGCACGGTGCACACCGCGTTCAACTTCGCGCACCAGGAGGTGAACCTCTTCCTGATGGGCCGCGGCGTGGTTGGCTCGCAACTTATCGAGCAGATCCAGGAGCAGCGCGAGGTCTTGCTCGATGAACATGACGTCGCCTTGCGCGTGGTCGGCGTCTCGGACAGCCGCTCGATCGTATTTGATCCCAGAGGATTGCCCGCCGAGGAGCTCGAGCACGTGCTCGATGATCCCGCGCGCTGCATCGAAAACAACCGCGAGGCGTTGAGTGAGATCCTCTCGAGGCTCGAGCGCCTGAGCGTGCCCGTGCTGATCGACTGCACCGCCGCTGGTGGGATGCAGCCGTTGTATCAGGAGGCGTTCGAGCACGGCGTGCATGTGGTGGCCGCGAACAAGAAGCCGCTGACCGGTTCACTCGAGGATTACTTCGCGCTGATGAGCGCGGCCAGGAAGTCCTCGCGAGCCTACCACTACGAGACCACCGTCGGCGCCTCGCTCCCAGTCATCGAGACCTTGAAGAACCTGATTCGCACAGGTGATCAGGTCCTGCGCATCGAGGGTGCCTTCTCTGGCACGCTCGGTTACCTGACCAACGAAGTGATGCGCGGTGTGCCGCTTTCTGAGGCTGTCCGAGTGGCCAAATCACTCGGCTACACCGAGCCGAACCCTCAGGATGACCTCTCGGGCCTGGATGTCGCCAGAAAGGCGCTGATCCTCGCCAGAGAGATGGGCCTGCAACTCTCGATGGAGGATGTGCACGTCGAGCCGTTGGTTTCTCGCTCCATCCTCGAGACGCCTGATCTCGAGACCTTCTTCGCCGCGCTGGAGCATGGCGATGTCGAGTTTATGGCGGGGATCGAAGCGATGAAGTCCGAGCAAAAGACGTTGCGCTATCTGGCCATCATCGATCCTGGCGTGGACGGCAATGGCGCGAGCCTCGAGGTCGGCCCCGTGGCGATTCCACAAGAACACCCGGCCACGAGGCTCCGTGGCAGCGAGGCGTTCGTCGCGTTCACCACCGCGCGATATCAGGACTATCCGTTGATTGTTCAGGGCGCGGGCGCCGGAGGTGCTGTCACCGCCGCAGGCGTGCTCGCGGACGCCCTGAGGATCTCACAAAACCTGCGCGGGAGATAACCCTTGCGCCAACTGCCTCATCTGCCCATCGACGATGTCCTCGAAGAGGTCATCTCCACGCTCGAACATCACCGCCAGGTCGTCCTCCAGGCGCCCCCCGGCGCGGGGAAGTCGACCCGGTTGCCCCCCGCGCTGCTCGATGCTCCTGGCCTGGTCCCCGAGGATCAGAAGATCCTCGTCCTCGAGCCAAGGCGCGTCGCTGCGCGCGCGGTCGCTTCTAGGATCGCGCAGGAGCGCGGCCAGAAGCTTGGCGGCGAGGTCGGTTACAGCGTCCGCTTCGACAACCGCACGAGCAAGAACACGCGGCTCGAGATCATCACCGAGGGGATGCTCCTTCGCAGGTTGTACTCGGACCCGCTCCTCTCGGATGTGGGGTGCGTGATCCTCGACGAGTTCCACGAGCGCAGCGTCCACGCCGATCTCTCGATCGCCATGCTCAAGGAAGTGCGCTCGGTGCGCGAGGATCTCTTGCTCGTGGTGATGTCTGCGACCCTGCAAGCCGACGCCGTCTCGAGCTACCTCGGCGCGCCCGAGGTCACGAGCCAGGGGCGCGCCTATCCCGTCGAGATCGAACATGTGAAGCCTGGCGAGGATCTCCCCGCGACCATCGCCAAGCTCGTGCGCCAGACGATGCAGCGACCCGAGGAGCGCGATGTGCTGGTATTTCTCCCCGGCGCGCGAAGTATTCAGGAGACCATCGGCGCGCTCTCGAGCACCGCGCGGGAGCTCGACTTCGACCGCTTCCCGCTCTATGGCGCGTTACCGCTAAAGGAGCAAATCCGTGCGATCTCTTCATCGAAAGATCGCCGCCGCGTGATCGTCGCCACAAACATCGCCGAGACCTCGCTCACCGTCGAAGGGGTCACCACCGTGATCGACTCCGGGCTGGTCAAGCAGATGCGCGTGGACCCTTCGAGCGGTTTGAACCGCCTCGAGGAAGTGCGCGTGGCGCTCGATTCGGCGACCCAGCGCGCAGGACGCGCTGGCCGCGTGCGCGAGGGGAGGGCGCTCCGTTTGTGGACGCACGTCGATGAACAGTTCATGAGCGCGACCACAGAAGCCGAGATCAACCGCGTCGACCTCGCGCCAGTGATTCTCGATGTGCTCGCCTGGAGCAGCGCCGACCCCCACTCGTTTGACTGGTTCGAGGAACCTCCAGCCAGAGCGATCGACGCCGCGCTGGGATTGCTCGAGCGCCTCGGCGCGCTCGATATGGAGCGCGGTGGGTTCGCGCTCACAGAAGTTGGCGAAGCGCTCGCGGCGATGCCCACGCACCCTCGCCAGGGCCGTATGCTTATCGAGGGCGCTGCGAACGGGGTGCGTCATGAGGTCGCCGCGGCCGCAGCGATCCTTGCCGAAGAAGACTTCGTCTCGAGAGCCAGCAGAGAACAACCCCCGGCGAATTGCGACCTGTGGGCTCGCGTCGAGGTGCTCGAAGATGTCGCCAGAGATCGCACGCATCGCGCCCGGAGCATCGGTTTGCCGAGCAAACCTCCCGTGGCGCGCAGGTTGCTCGATGTGCGTGATCAATTGCTCCGTTCAGCAGGGGATGTCGAGTCGCTCGCAACCACCGATGCGCTGGGAGAGCATTCGCGAGAGGCTCGCTTTCGGCGCGCGATCCTGGCGGGTTATCCCGACAGGATTTGTTTCCGGCGCGACCGCCTCGACTCCCGCGATCAGGAGATGCGTGATTACGTGATGGTCGGCGGCGAGCCCGTGACGCTGGCGTATGAATCCGCGGTGCGCGATGCGCCAGTGATCGTCGCTACGCACCTCGCCGGCGAGCGCTACGTGCGCGGTGGCAGCGGCGTGAACACACGCGGGCTGGTGCGTCTGGCGACCGCCGTCGAGCGCGAGTGGCTCGACGAGCTCTTCCCGGAACGTTTCGTCGAGGCGATCGAGGTCTCCTTTGACGAGGAGCGCGATCGCGTGCGCGCCGAACGTGTCCTGACCTTCGATGGGATCGCGCTCGAGCGAGAGACGGTCTCGGTCAAGGACTTTGCCAGTTCCGAGGATGTCGCCAGGATGCTCGCGGAGGCCGCCTCACGAGATCTGACGCGAGCGTTCCAGCCAGACAAGGACGGCGCGCAGTTGCTCGACAGGATCGCCTGCCTGGCCGAGTGGATGCCGGATCTGGAGTTGCCCGATTTGCGTGCGGTGATTCCTGAGGGAGAGTCGCGCGGTGAGCGGGGGAGGACGTTGCTCGAGCAGTGGTGTTGGGGCAAGCGCACGTTCGCTGAGCTTCGCAGAGGCTCGCTCGAGAAGTTGATCCGAGGTTCTCTTCGGCACGAGCAATGGAGCGCGCTCGAGCGATATGCGCCAGCGCGCCTGCAGGTGCCCTCGGGGAGTCATATTCGCATCGACTACACGTTGGGCGAACCTCCCGTGTTGGCCGTGCGGATTCAGGAGTTGTTTGGCATGGTGAAGACTCCCACGATAGCGCGTGGTGAGGTCGCGCTGATGCTGCATCTGCTCGCGCCGAACTATCGGCCCGCGCAGGTGACGCAAGACCTCGAGAGCTTCTGGGAGAACACGTACCCCGAGGTGCGCAAGGAATTGCGCGCTCGTTATCCCAAGCACCCCTGGCCTGAAGATCCGCTCTCAGCGAGCGCGATCAGAAAATAAACCTGGCTTCCGGTAACATGGAGTGGAGGACGCAGAAATGGTGGATGTGATCGTGATCGGTGCAGGACTCGCGGGTTTGGCGGCTGCCTCCAAATTGCAGGAGGAGGGGCTCTCGGTCCTTGTCCTCGAGGCGAGGAACAGGATGGGAGGTCGCGCCTACACGCACAAGATCTCGGGGACGCCCGTGGACCTCGGCGCGTCCTGGATTCACGGCTCTCGCCGCAACCCGATGATGCAGCTCGTGCGCGAGCACGACATCCCGGTCGATGTGTGCACTTACGAGGCTTTCACGCTCTTCGACGACGAGGAGATGCTCGACGATGAGGTCATCGAGGAGACGGGGACATTTGCGGACGGGCTCTATGACTGGATCGAGAAGCTGTGTCACCGCCACCCCACGACATCCCCCGACATCTCGGTTGCCGCGGCCATGGCGCAGGACATCGATCGTCGAGGGCGCCCTGACTTGATGGACCCGCGCGGGTTCGACTGGTCGCTCGGTGTCTTTGCCATGAACGAGGGGATCGACGCGGGGCAAATCTCACTGCGCTACTTCGAGGATGACGATCCTTTCGGCGGCGAGGATTACCTGCTGCTCGAAGGATATGGGCGCGTTGTCGAGGTCCTGGCTGATGGCCTGGACGTGAGGCTAAAGCATGTGGTCGAGGAGGTGCGCCATCGCCCGGATCGGGTCGAGGTTGTCACGAACAAGGGAAGCTTCGAGGCCGAGCGCGCGATCATCACGCTCCCGCTGGGGGTCTTGAAGTCTGGCGCGGTGACATTCACGCCAGCGCTCCCGGAGGCCAAGCAGACGGCGATCGACAGGTTGGGGGTCGGCTTGTTGGACAAGGTGATCCATGTCTACGAGCACCCCTTCTGGGATGACGATGTGTTCGAGGATCGTTGTGATGTGTTCGGTCGCATCGACCAGTCCGCGGGGCCGATGACGTGGACGTTTAACCTCGAGGGGTTTGTCGGCGCGCCGATCCTGGTGAGCTTTTACGCTGGTGATAAGGCGCGCGAGGTGGAGCATCGAGATGATGCGGACGTCGCCGCCGAGCTCGAGGCGTCGATGCGCGAGGTCTTCGGCGAGCTCTACCAGCCTCCCAAAAAAGTGGTGGTCACGCGTTGGCATCGGGACCCGTATTCACGGGGTGCTTACGCACACATCCCGGTCGGTTCCTCGGGGACGTTTTACGATGACCTGGCGAGGCCCACGAGCACGCGACTTTACTTTGCCGGAGAGGCCACAAATCGAGATCATCCGGCGACGGCTCACGGCGCGTTGATGAGTGGTTACAGGGAGGCGGAGCGGATCCTCCTCGACGTTCGCTGAGAATTCGACAGCGCGCATCTTCAGGTTTTATGCGAAAGAGGCCAAAATATGAACTTGTTCATATTTTGGCCTCTTTCGCATAAGGTAACCCCGAGACGAGGAGCCTCGAAAGTTGAACTCGTTCAACTTTCGAGGCTCCTCGTCTCGGGGGG
>Ga0208061_100131_pt1 | contig 26534 bp, 20 predicted proteins | sample DeeseametaMP0555_FD_184209 | JGI IMG/M metagenome (GOLD analysis project Ga0208061, IMG submission 184209) | Marine microbial communities from the Deep Atlantic Ocean - MP0555 (SPAdes) | ecosystem: Environmental > Aquatic > Marine > Oceanic | place: South Atlantic Ocean | collected 2011-01-23 | reverse complement strand
GTCGTGCAGAACGTGGGAACACGCCCCCCGCTTCCTCGCTGACGCTCGTCGCTGCCCCCCAGGTTTGGTGGGCTTCTTGGCGAGGATTTGAGCGTCGAGGTTCGCTTGGGCACCCTCGTGAAACTCATCGCAAATCTCGAAGCGCCCCTACGCAAAACACCAACGTTCAGCAAGCCACCAGTCCGCCCCCCGTTTTGGGGGGGCAGCGCCGAAGCGCAGCGAGGCGCGGGGGGCTTGTCCTCGCTCTCTGCACGACCTGCAACAAGAAGCCCACCAAACCTGGGGGGCAGCGACGAGCGTCAGCGAGGAAGCGGGGGGTGTGTTCCCGCAATCTGCAAAACCGACACGATGAGCAAAACGCCAACGTTTCAGAAAGCCAAACCGGTGGGCCACCAACCGCCCAACCGACGCCAAGTCTGCCCCCCTCCTGAGGCGTAGCCGAAACACAGGGGGGGCAGCGGCGACCGAAGGGAGGCCGCGGGGGGCGCGGGGAATGTTGATAAGTAATATTGACATAATTCTTTGGGCCAATGATTTTGTTCCTGGCATAAAAGAAACATAGTGTGGTTTCAAGTCTTGGATGCACCGCTTGTTGACAGCAAATTTGTGCAATTGGTACCGTTCGCAGCACAAACCTCGAAATTGCTCGAGGGTTTGTTTACCTTAAACGTCGTGTGCCGCAGCTTTCCGGGAGCATCCCGGCGCTTGGAAGAGCGCGTTAGAGAAGATGGCGGACATGCAATCCATGAAGACAGGAGAACCCCATGGCAGATATCTCCATCGCGCATCAGCACGGACTCTCGCTCGATGAGGCCAAGGAAAAGACCAATCAGATCGTGAGTGATGTCCAGGATGAGTTTCCTGACCTCATCAACACGATCCAGTGGAACGGCGACAAGACGCGCGCCGACGTCAAAGGGAAGGGCTTCGCGGGCCTCTTCAAGGTCGACGACGACAAGATGAGCATCGACATCGACCTGAAGTTCTTTGCCAAACCCTTTAAAGGAAAGGTTCAGGAGAAGATCCAGAGCCGAATCGACAAGTACTTCGCCTGAAGCCCTCGATTCCTAACCTTTCTGATCATGAATTTGTTTTGAAAAGAACCACCGTGGGCTCGCTCGCTCGGTGGTTCTTTTGCTTCACGGGAGTTCGATGAATGGGTGATACCATGGTTGTACGATTGAGACGCTCGCTGGTGCTTGTTGGAGTCGCCACGCTATTTACGCTGACGTTGGCTCCTGGCACCGCGTTTGCCAAGGTGGACAAGGCCCTCGTCGAGGAGTTGACGCCAGTGGTCACCGAGGCGACCAAGTCTCAGGACCTGGCCGCCAAACAGGTCAGCCTGATCACCTGGGGCCTGTGGGCAGATAAGAAACAAGCCAAGGAGCTCGAGGCGTACAAGACTGACGATGATCCCGACGTGCGGCTCGGCGCGGGCCTCGCGCTCTACGTGTCAGGCCAGCGCAAGAGCGAGGAGTTCGTCATCCAGGAGCTCTCCGAGAGCGGCGACCTCTACATGGCGCTCAAGGACCGCGTGGCGTTGATCGAGGATGGCAAGGAGACAAAGCTCCTCGAGAAGCTCGTCAAGAAGCCAAAGAAGCCCGAGATCGTGCGTGATACGACGCGCTACCTCTCCGAGCAGAACGGCGACCTCTTCGAGCTCCTGGTCAAGTGGGCAAAGGATAAGAAGGGGAGTGACCTCAGGCAGGCATCGCTCACCGCGCTCGTCGCCGCGGCGAGGCTCGACTCGCTCTCGGTCGCAGGTGACCTGATCACGCACAAGGACAAGGACGTGCAGATGGCGGGCGTGAGCCTCGCCAATCGCATCGCTCAGTCCAACGCGACCAGCCGACCAGCCGCCGCCGCGGTCCTTCAAAAGGGCGTCGCCAGCAAGGATGACACCGTTCGCCTCGCGGCGACGCGCGCCTTGCTCGGGTTCAACGATCGCAGCGCTGCCGCAGCAGCGCTCGAGATCGCGGCGACCACCGAGGACGCGATGCTTCGCAAGGAGCTCTTGACGAGCACGCTCGCTGGCATCGACCGCGGCCTCAAGCCCACCATGGCTCAGATCAAGCCGCTGCTCGAGAAAGAGAAGGAGCTCCCCGCTGACGAGAAGGTCATCGTCTACAAGCTCGCTGGCTCGACCAATGATGGCGCCATCAAGGAGACGTTGCTCAAGTTCTACGCCTCCAATGATTACGACGAGCGTTTGCTCGCGACCCAGGCGCTCCCCTACACGGATGACTCCGGGGTTATCGGCCTCCTCGAGCGCTCGTTGTTTGAAGGCAACCCGATGATGCGCCTGTACGCCGCGCAGGGGTTGCAGCGCAAGGCCAACAAGCAGTCGATGAACGCCTTGCAGAAGGCGCTCAACCGCGAGAAAAACCGCGACATCAAGCTCGCCGTCATCGGAGCCCTCGGGAACGTCGATGATCCTCGCGCGCTCCAGGTGTTGCGCTTCCAGGTGACCTCGACCGATCCCGCCATCAAGAAGGCGGTCGTCGCGGCGGTCCGCGCGCAGGGGAAGAAGGATGGCTACAAGGTGCTCGAGCAGCTCCTTCGCGATCGCGACAAGGAGGTCCGCTGGAGCGCGTTCGTCGCCGCGATGCATATCGCGCCCAAGCAGGGTAAGGCGTTTATGAGCGGCGCCTTGCGTGAGCCGCCAGCGAGCTTTGCCGTCGATATCGAGACCTTGCCCGAGGCGGCTCGTAAGACGATCGTCGAGGCCGCCGCCAGGAGCACCCTCACCAGCGTTCGCCCGCTCGGGCTCGGGTACATCAAGAGCCACCGCGCCGAGTACAGCGAACTCATTCGCACCCTCGTCGCCGAGGAGTCCTACAACGTCGGCGCCCGTCGCTCGTTGCTCGACACGCTCGCCGCGCACCCGAGCAAGCAAGACCTCACGACGATCGAACGCCTCGCCAGCAAGGAGCGCGATCTGAACGTGCGTAAGCAGGCGGCGCGTATCCTCGTCGCGCACGCGACCTCGGATATGCTCGCGACCTTTAGAGGGATGCTCTCGGCTCCTGACGCCGAACTCCGCGCGCTCGCTGCGCTCGGGCTCGCGAAGAGCAGCTCCTAAATCTTTGCGGTGTGACTGATGCGCCGTGGCAAGCAATAAAGAAGGCGCCGAGTGTGAATCACTCGGCGCCTTCTTTATTGCTTGCCTGTGGTCTGGCTTCAGAACTGGAAGCTCAGTCCTGCCGCTGCGCCCTGACGGGCTGGCGCGACGTCGAGGCGAAGGTTCTTGAACCGCTTGTTGTTCGCTTCCTCGGCGGGGGCTTCGTTGCCGGACATGACGACGAGCGCGGTGCCGAGGCCGATGAGCGCGGCGCCAGCGCCAAAGCCGATCAGCGAGTTCCTGTGCGCGGTCTGCATCTGAGGTTGGTAGAACGTGATCAGGTTGGCGGCCTGTTCTGCCTCGTCCTCGGAGACCTGACCGTCGTTAAAGACGGCTTCGTTCGAGGCTTGTTGCTCGAGCCCTCGGAGCTTGAGGCGCTGCTGCGTCCCGAGCGCCAGAGAGAGCACGCCGACGCCGATGGAGGCGAAGCCGCCCACCTTGACGAAGTTCGGTGGAGTGGCGTTGCCCGGGTCGGTCACTTCCTCGAAGTTAAAGACAAGCGTGGAGGGTTCGCCGCGCTTGAGGGTGACCTTCTTTGTCTCCTCGCGTCCGTCGGGCGTGCGCAGCGTGACAGCGTGTTCGCCAAGCGGGAGATCCTTTAACCCCGTGGGAGCCTTGCCAACCTTCTTGCCGTCGAAGTAGATCTCGGCATCGTCGGCGCCGTTGACGTTGACGTTCAGGGTGCCGACGTCGCCATAGAGCAGCGAATCGATAAGCGCGGGGATGGTCTGCGTGACCGCTTGCTCATCACCCTCGACGGTTTGATCTTCGACCTGGGATTCGAACTCGCCGGTGCGCAGGTCGAAGATGCGGATGGTGAATAGGTGGATGTTCTCGGAGCGCTGGACTGAACCAAAGAGGATCTGGTCGCCTTCGAGGAGATCCGCCAGTTGTGAGAGGCACTCTGGCGTGGCGCTCTCGCAACCCAGAGTGACCATCATCTCTCCGATGGTGACCGGGTTCTTTTCGGCGAGCGTCTTTTCCGGGTGCGCGTCGATAGATTCGTCGAGTGACGAGTAGAAGGTCTCCATGACGGCATCGCTGACGTCAAAGGTCTCGAATTTGAGGACGATGACACGAGCCGGCTCGTCCTGAGCGAAGGCGTTGCTCGAGAAAAACAGACTCGCGAGCGTGACCAGGGCCAGGATAAGGCGCGAGCAGGTAGCACGATACATGTAGGCTCCAGGGTGCGGTTGCCGGACGGCACTTGATCGATAACATCAGTGAGCGTATCAACTGCGATCTTTTACTGTCAATGACTCCCCTTGTTCGACCCACGGATGAACCATGCTTCGCATACAGAATCTTGCCAAGGCTTACGGCTCTCGCACGCTCTTTCGAGACGTCGATTGGCAGACGTCACCCGGACAGAGGATCGGGCTCGTGGGCCCCAATGGTGTCGGAAAATCGACGCTTTTCCGCATCATCGTCGGTGAAGAAGAGGCCGATGATGGCGAGGTTAATATCCCGAAACGCGCAGCGATCGGTTACTTGCCCCAGGAAATCACCGTCGAGTCGAACGAGCCGCTGCTTCCATTTATCCTCGAAGGAGCGCGCCATATCCTCGATATGGAGGATCGGTTGTCCGAGCTCGAGCGACGCCTCGGCGAGGTCGCCGGGACGGATGACGCGATCGCGGTGAACGAGGAGTATGGCGCGCTCCAGGATCAATTCCGCCGAAGGGGTGGATATGCGATCCGGAGCACGGCGCGCGAGATCGCTGCCGGGATGGGGTTCTCGACGCAGGACTTCGAGCAATCGCTCCAGTCCTTCTCCGGTGGGTGGCGTATGCGCGCGCTCCTTTGCAGGTTGTTGCTGCGTCGCCCCGAAGTCTTGCTGCTCGACGAGCCGACGAACCACCTCGACCTCGAGAGCATCGAGTGGCTCGAGGGGTTCATCAACCAGTATGAGGGGTGCGTGGTGGTGATCAGCCACGACCGTTACTTCCTGAACAAGATCGTCACCGAGATCGCCGAGCTTCGCACCACCGGGATGCGCACGTGGAAGGGAGGATACGACAGGTTCCTCGAGCAGCGCGAGCAGGAGCAGGAGCGCATCGAGGCCGCCGCCGAGCGGCAGCAGGCCGAGGTCGAGCGGATCGAGGACTTCATCGATCGCTTTCGCTACAAGGCCACCAAGGCAAAGCAGGTGCAATCGCGCGTCAAGATGCTCGAGCGCATGGACATGATCGAGGTCCCCGAGTTCGCGACGACCTCGCTCGCGTTTCGTTTCCCCGAACCCGAGCGGCTGCCAAAGGTCGTGATGGAGATCTCGGGGGTGAGGAAAGCCTACGGCGATAATGTGGTCTACGAGTCACTCGACTTTATGATCGCGCGAGGGGACAAGCTCGCGTTGGTCGGACCGAACGGCGCGGGTAAATCGACCTTGCTCAAGTTGCTGGCGGGCGTGATCGAGGCGGATGCCGGTGAGGTTCGCCTGGCCAATGGCGTGGAGTTCGCCTACTTCGCGCAGCACTCGGTGGAGCAGCTCGATCTGTCTCGCACGATCCTCGAGGAGATGGTCGCCTACTCCACGCACGAGACCAGCGGCAAGGAGCGAGACATCCTCGGCGCCTTCGGGTTCGCCGGGAACGATGCGGTCAAGCGCAAGATTTCGGTGTTGTCTGGCGGCGAGAAGACGAGGCTCGCGTTGGCGAAGTTGATGCTTCGGCCGAGCGGTGTGCTCCTGCTCGACGAGCCGACAAACCACCTCGATATCGCGTCGCGCCAGGTCCTCGAGGAGGCGATCCGACAGTTTGGTGGCGCGGTCTGCATCGTCTCGCACGACCGTTTCTTCCTGAACGAAGTGGTCGAGCGCGTCGTGCATATCGAGCACGGCGACCTGACCGAATATCTCGGAGACTACGACTACTACAAGTGGAGCCGGGAGCAGCTACTCGCCGAGGAGCAAGGGGAGGGCGGTGACCAGGGGGATGATGGCCTCGCGCGCACGAGCACGGGCGCGCTGACGAAGAAGGAGCTCCGTCGCGTGTTGGCGGAGCTGCGCGAGCGTCGCATGGCTGAATCCGGGGATTTGCGCGCCGAGGTGACCTCGTTGGAGAAACGGATCGAGGAGGGCGAGGCGAGGAAAGCAGAGCTCGAAGCGATGATGGCCGATCCTGAGATCTATCAGGACGCCGAGCGGTTGCCCGAGGTCTCCAGGGAGTACAATCAACTCGGTGAAGAGATCGTGGGGTTGATGGAGCGTTGGGAGGAGAAGCTCTTCGAGCTCGAGGAGATCGACGAGCGCTACGAAGCAGAAGAGGCCGCCCTTCGGGGCGACCTCTGATGATGTGGGGTCCGAGATGATGTGAACCGTCTCGAATCAGCCTTCTTTCTGGGATTTGTTTTGCTTCTTCTCGGCGGTGGCCGTGATCTGGTCGCGCTTGCTCTCGATGTAGATGCGGATCGCTTCGCTGGCGGCGTAGGGTCCCTTGATGTGCCAGAGGGGCTTGTTGCAGACGAGTCCACCGACAGCGATCTGGGGTCCATCCTTTTCATTGGCCTCGCCGTAGCCGACGAACCAGGTGTAGCCGAGGTAGCTCGGTGATTTCCTCGAGAGCGTGCCCGTCTTACCGCCGGTGGTGATATCGCGAGGGAACTCGTTCCTGAAGCGGAAGTATTTGCGCGCGGTGCCGACCTGCGTGGTGCGGTTCATCATCTTGCGCACGGTCACGGCGGTTTCCTTGTTCATGACACGGCGCCAGACGCGAGGCTCGAAGGTGTAGGTGATCTGGCCCGCCTCGTTCTCGTAGGATTCGATGAGCGTGGGTTGCATCATGACGCCGTCATTCATGTATGCGGCGCTGATCATGGCTCCGTGCAGTGGGCTCAGGCGAGTGTTCCAGAAGCCCGCGGCGGTGCGTGCGCGCTCGTGGGGCTCGTCCGAGATCTCGGCGACGCTGACCTCGACGGGCAGCTCGAAGGGGATCTCCTGATTGTAGCCAAAGCGCCTTGTCCAATCCTCGAGCTCGGCCTTGCTCAGGTTCTGGTAGGCGAGCTTGGCGATAAGGGAGTTGATGGACCAGGCGACCGCGTCGCTGAGGTTGCCGCAGCGGTTATCGAGGCGCTTGTCTCCCTCGATGTTTTTATCCGTCAGGCTGCTTCGACCGCCATGGTAGCAGACCTTCTGCGAGGGCGAGATATTCTCGCCTTCGACGAGCGCGGCTGCGGTCACGACCTTGAAGACGGAGGCCGAGGGGGCGATGGGCTTGAGGGCGACGTCCTTTATTACGGGCGCGCCGTGGTTCTGGCTGATGAGCGCGCGCACCTTTCCGGTAGAGGGCTCGATGAGCGCGACGCCGCCATACGGGATCTTGTAGCGGGCGTACATCTTCTCGACTTCGCGTTGCGTCTTGGGATCGATGGTCAGGGTGACCTTGGCGCCGCTCGGCAGGGTTTGCACGAGCTTGCCATCGACCTCTTCAGCGCGCGAGATATCGAGACCTGCGGCGACCCAGTCCGTAGGAGTCTTGCCTACCGGGACGGCCTTGACGGCGGCTGCGGCTGCGAGCAGGTCTTTGTCCTTGATCGTTGGAGCATCTGGGGCCGGGGTGGCCTTGACGCTCGAGAGGGCGGGGAGCTTTCTATTGTCGGCGGCCTGCTCGGCTTTGTTCTCGGGGGTTGCCTCGTTTCGAGAGTTGCCCTCGAGGGTGGCGAGCGCCTGATGTGCGGCGACCGCGCGCCTCGCGCTATCGCGCGCGGCGCTGACGTGATCCTGAGCGGGTTGTGCGTCGGCGACGAGCCCTGTGAAAGCGATGCCAGCGAGGAAAGTCGTCGTGATGGCGACTGATTTTTGAGCCCAGCCAGGGACACTGGCTACGGCGTGTGTGATGCGTTCGAATCGAGAAGATCGCCGTCTCATATCGTTCCTCCTGGGTGCGCTTCCTTGGCTGATAAGCAAAACTACGCGCGAGGATGTTATACCTGTTATGAGGCGCCCTCGCGAGTGGGATGGCAGCGAGCTTCCTTGCCGCATGGTTTATCCATCCCGTGCACCGATGATCGTGTAGGGAAACCACTGTGTTGTCAAAAAAGTCGTGCGCGTGGGGTAGTTTGACTGGCGAGTTTCGCGAGAAGTGTGCGCCGAGGCCAGATGTTGCTTGGAAGATGATTGCGCGCGGCGGTGATGAGGGCTTATCTTCTTTAGTGTATACGCGCGATGGAAGCGCGCGGAGAAGTTCCGTTGTAAAGAGGTCGTGAATGGCTCGTGACGTTGAAGAAGTCAAACGTGAGATCAACGAGATGTATGCAACGCTCGAAGATGCCACGCATTATGAACTGTTGGGAGTGGATCGAGAGTCGTTCGACAAGTCAAAGTTGGGCGGCATCTTTCGCCAACTCGCCAAGAAATGGCACGTGGATCGCTACAGCGCGTTTGATCTCGGGAGTGATCGAGAGAAGGTGCAGCAGATCTTTTCAGCGATCAACAACGCACACCGCACTCTGTCCGATGATGACGCGCGTGCCGAATATGATATGGAGCTCGATGGCGAGGATGCGGCAGACATCGCTGCGCTCTTGAGTTCGGAGAGCATCTACCTCAAAGGGAAGAATTTTCTGAGGCAGGGAGCCTACAAGGGAGCCTACGATCAGTTCCTCGAGGCGGCCGAGCTTAACCCCGAGGATAAAGGAATCCATGTTCACAAGCTCTACGCCGAGTATCTGTTGATCCCCAAGACGAAGGAGGGCGCGCCGATGAGCATCAAGCGCGCCGAGGAGATCGCCGAGGAGTTCAAGGCGGTCGAGGAAGACTTCGACAACGATGACTCCTTCAAGGTGTTCTATGGCACGGTGATGCTCGGGTTGGGTAAGGAGCGTCGCGCGAAGTACTACTTCCAGGAAGCCTTGTTGTTGAACCCGAACAACATGGAAGCAAAGCGTCAACAGCGCCTGATCGATATGAGGGCAGAGCGAGAAGCGAACAAGGGGTTCTTCGCCAAGCTGATGGACAAGCTCAAGGGCGGGGGATAGCACCTGGCGCCCGATGTCCCAGCTTCGTTTTTCTAATTTTGCGAACGAGGCGGAGAGGCGTTTAGAGCACCGCTCTAAAATTTTGGAACGAGAAGAAAAGCGTTGCAGTTCATGCAGCGCTTTTCTTTTTTGTTTTATCGGGGAGTCACGGTTGTAGAGAGCTTCGATTAAAGCAGCCAGGGTAGTGGAGATAGAATCGATGCGACGGTGTTATTGGCAAAAACGATGACATATCGAAGACCACGCCAACCCCGAATCACACGCATGAAATCTGAAGAATAAGGCAAAAGGGAGGCTGCCCAGCATCGGTTTGCCAGCTCCTGATACAGTGACGATTATAAAGTCTGATAAGCATTATTATGTAAATAATCGCAACCTGCCATCTTCGTTTAAATACAATGATCCAAACAACGAAAACGCAAAGAACCGATGTTGTCGACGCCAAAGAGCAGGGCGCGATAATTCAATTTTCACTACGGATATGGTCGGCAAGAATCGAAGAATCACAAAGAGAGAGGAGTCCAAAAACGAGCGTAAAGAAGCCCGTCAAGTCGTCACGGATCGTCACTGAGAACAGGAAGAGTCGATGCTCTGGTTTCCGATTCAAAAGCAGGTTCCAGCTCCTCCTGGTGACGAGAAATTGTTTTCTGTCTATGTCGCTCGGATAGACTACTTGGCGAGAGCAGTGAGGACAGTCGATTTGAAAGAATCGTGACTTACCTTGCCAAGGCCAAAAGAGAACAAGTCACAGAGTGAAGCTCGAGCATAGAGTGACAAGACTGTCTGTTTCTTCATTTTTTGATTCGAAAAACAAACATCATTAGTTGCATACAAAGTATTTTTGTATGAAGTGAGTGCTCACCATTTATAGTTTTAGAGTTTTTTGAATTTATATAAAAATCAAAAATAAATACATTTTTAAATTTCATACTAATTTTTTATGAATGCCCTTAGGGGATGTTTTGTAGATTAATCCGATGATTTTAAAAACGAGTATTGGAAGAACCTTTGAAAGGCTTGAATGAGTATTGCCGAAGATTAGAAGAAAAGAGTAACAAACATGATATAATCCTTGTTTATTTAATGTCTCCTCTGGCCCGAGCCCACCCCCAGTTAAGGTTGATGATTGACGATGTCGTTTGGCAACAACCCTGGCTCGAGTGACATCGATGATCGATGACTCGAACGTATCAGTGTAGGTAAAGGTAGGATGAGATGTTGGGAGTTTGGAGTTGGCAGGCCCCCCCGAAAACGGCGCCTGCTGTTTTGAACCACCGCGCTCGTGTTCGAGCTTGGCGACATAGCTTGGGTGAGACGGCGCGTTTTCTCCCCCCCATCAAAGATAGGGGGGAAACTTATGCCTCGGTTTTGGCTTTGGCGTTTTGCGAAGATGATTCGAGCGTTGGAGTTTTGCAAAGGGCGCCCTCGCAAAACTTGATGTCATTTTCGAGGAGCTGATTGCAGAACACCGACCTCGAGGAGAACCGCGAGGTCGGTGTTCCTCGGATCTTGGTGGTTCACGAGACTGTATGGAGCCATTTTGTACCTGGGATGCATGGTTGAACCGAAATCCCCCTTTTTCAAGTCGCCGACATGCGTTTCACCCGCATGATAGGCGGCTCAAACGCATGCCGCTTAAAAACTCGCCGTATCGAGCAAAAGATATCGCGTGTGCGGGCACTAGGTCGAACAATTCTGCGAGACGGCGAGTTTTTTCCGGGGGTGTTTGGTGCCATTTCTCGGTTTTTCGAAGCTCGAGAGCATTCGGTCGGTTTACGGTCAGCGCGAAGTTGGCCCGGAATTTGGTCGACGGGTGACGTTTGAAAAGGGCACCTCGTTTTGCAGTACCTACTGCTCGAATCGATAGCATTTCCAAATTCCAGGCCAACTTCGCCTGGTGGTCTGCTTTGCCTCTTTGCCTCCGGCTGTGGCGGCCGCTCGGGACCCGATGAATTCGAGGTGAGTGCTGGGAAGTCCGCATGTCATGCGGTGTTCGAAAGGGTGGCAGTTCATCCAAACCAGGGGCGCAAGACATGATTCGATCTACATAAACATGTAGTTCGTTCGATACACGTAGGTCGTGGTCGGTTCGTTGGTACAACTCACGTCGCGGAAGGCCGCGTCGAGCTGTCGCCATTGCTTCACAAACCGCGATCGCTAGAGCGGAACAATCAGAGTCATGACCATCATGAACCCGGCGAGCTCAGATCTGGTTTCGATGCAGGCCGCCACCAGGTATCGAAAACCAGTAGGTACTGCAAAATGAGGTTGGTGTTTCGAACTTGCGATTTCCCAAAACCAGGGCAGTGGAATCGACATGAAGGGATCCCGCGCCATGGATACTGAAACCTGGCCAGAGATATTTACGAGTTAACATAAGATAGATTCTCGGACATTGAATCTGGGAGTTTTCATATCCCCTGGTCGCTCCAATTTCAGCAATTTCCCCACAAGCCATAGCTGTATCTTTATGAAAACCATCGTCACACAGATTTTGTTCTTTAACAGAACATGCCAGTACCTACTGGCTTTATGGCTTTTACATCAAGCCCTGGGAGACAAAATCGAAACAACTCGCACAAAGCTAAACAAAACTAACAAGCATAAACCGAGCAACAATTTTGGCGGGGAGCAAAATTGTTGCTCGGTTTATGCAAACCAAATATTGATGCCCCTTTCCAACAAAATCTAATCAAGGCCGTACATCCAAAGATCTATATACAGACAAAGTTTCCATTCTGGTTATCTGCCGCTGAAAAGAAGTTAAAACAGATTCACTCATCAAATAAAAAAACACCAAAAACAGAAAAGGCGAGCTCAGATAAATTACCTGAGCTCGCCCTTTCGTTGGATATTTCAAAGTGCCGTCGATTCGAATCACTCACGAGCCGACAAACAAGAAGATATTAAAATCAATAGCCTTCGTACATTTCGAGGCGATCGCCGAGGAGGAGTTCTCTTTTGGAATCGATCACGACGGCCATGGAGTAGTTTTTACGCACATCGATCAGGAGTACCTGACCGACCCTTTCCCATGGAATTTCGTCTTTGGCCTTGTCTTCGATCTTTTGGAGTCCCTCACGTTTTTGGAAAACGTAGAAACGGTTTCCTGAACGAACTCCATCATCCGCGCCCTTGTTGACATACACATAGTGCATCTCACCGAGGTGTGTGATCGGTTGGAGCGTATCGACGATTTCGGCGACCATGTCGCGATCGGCCTGGATGAGCTGTGCGTTCTTGAGCTGCTGCTCGTAAGGCACCAGAAGATCGCCCCGCTCGATTTCAAACCAGGATTGGTTGATCTCGGCGGTGTGCAAATGCTTCTTGCTCATCTCCGTCATGGTCAAGGCGCCGAGCACCACGTACTTGTGGCCGAGCACGTTATCTTCATCTTCCTTGTCGGTGATGGTTCCAACAGGACGAACGATCGCGAAAGTATCGCCCGCTTTGATCTCGCGCTCGGTGGATTTCATCGGCGCGCGATCTTCGGCGTCGGTGTCTTCCTTTTCATCTGCGGTGTATGCATCATCGCCAAAGCCGACCCAGACGGTGTCATGCTCGGCGAGCATGGTCGCCTGCTTTGGAGAAGCCACGATCCGACCGACGTATTTGAGCTCTTCGTGCTCGATAAATCCGCCGACCGCCATATGGAGTTGCGTCGCGCCATTGGATGACGAGGAAACAACCGTCGGGCCGGTCGCGCGCGCTGGGCCTTCGCCTGCTGCGCGTAAGTAGACGATATCACCGGGATAAATCCAGTGCGGGTTGGTGATATGCGGGTTGTAACTCCAGAGTTTTGGCCACTCGTAGACATCGCGCAGGTAACGACCCGAGAGGTCGTAAAGCGTGTCACCATCTTCGACGGTGTGATAATCGCGCTGGCCGCGCTCGACGAAGTTGACCTGCTGTGCCGAAACACGGGGTGCGCCGCCAAGGGTGGCAGTAAGCGCCAACGCCAGCGCGCTGACGCCAAGGATGCTATGCTTGAGTCGGGTCGATTTCATGCTCTCCCTCGTGGAATCCACTATCCTTATTTGGTTAAAAAACCGTTTAATCCTTAGCGACTTGCTTTACTGTCGGTCAGCGAGTCGTTTGGCGCCGAGCTGCGCGGCGTTCGTCATCGGGTAACGCTGCGTCAACGTCTCGAGCACTTGCTCGGCGCGGGCGCGATCTCCCATCTGATCGAGCGCGAGTGACATCTTGAGCATCGCATCCGGGACCTTGTTCCCATCAGGTTGCTCTTGCATCACACGCTCGAAATGCTTCACCGCCCCACCGAAGTCACCCAGGCCATAATGGCACTCGCCGATCCAGTAGAGCGCGTTATCGACATAGTCTTGCTTTGGACCCGAGGCGAGGAAGGATTCGAAGCCCGCGAGCGCGGTGGCGTACTCCCCTGCCCTGTAAGCAGCGAGCGAGTCCTTGTAGAGTCGAAGCCCGGTGCTCTTTGGCGCCGAAGCGCTGGAAGACGCGACGGATTTCTTGGGCGCGGCGGCCTTTGAAGGTGTGGGCGCGCTCTTCTTCGATGAGGTCGTCGCGAGCTTTTCATTGGTCACGTCCGGTTGCGCGACGCGACCTGACTTCGAAGAGGAGCTCTTCGTCGAGCTCGAGGATGGCGCCGAACGTTCTCGCGGAGCACCCGCGAACTTGCGGAACTCGTCCTCCGAGATCACGACCTCGCCGCCATCATCACGAGCGGCGGCAGGTTGCGCGTTACCATAACCCTGTTGATTGTAAGGGTTCGCGCTCTCCTGACCGTTCGAGAGTGGGATGCGACGGACCGGGCGCTGAGGTCTCGGTTCGACGACGCGCTCCTGGTAACCGTTCCCCTCCGGGTAGTAGGAGGACTCGGGCGCACGTGAAGGCGCTTGCGGCGCGCGCGCGGCGTAGCGCTCTTGATAGGCGCGGCGCTGGAGCGCGATGCGATGGGACTCGACGCGATCGTTAAGGAGGAAGAGCTGATCTTCGAGCTCCTCCATCCTGACGGTGAGTCTACCATTGGTTCGCTCGACCTCTTCGAGGCGCGATTGCATCGCGTCGAGTTCTTGCTCTTGTTGAGCGCGTGCTTGGGCTGTCTGAGCCGCACAACCTGTCCCGAAGAGAGCCAACGAGATGGAGAGCGCGAACGCGCTGCGGACAAGCGATCCTTGCTGTCGTTTTGTATCGCCCATGGGGGCCGACCTCCTTGCGAGGAGTCGAGGTAACATCTCTTCTCCCGATCTGTTTGGACGCAGTTTGGATCCAGTCGTGAACATGTCTTGTAAACGGTACGAGATCCATTCACCCAATACTCACCCTAGAAAGCGCACTTCGCAAGTTTTTGCGCCAAAAATCCGGGCATCTTTCCTCCACGCGCTCCGTTGAACCCCACTCCAACGCACTCGGGCGCCCATTGCTTGACCCAAACGCCTGTCGGAGTATACTCCTGACAGAAGCCAAGCAACGTAGATACTGCGGTTTCCGAGAGGTTTGACTCCTCCTTGCCCACGCCAGCGTTGCGAAAATGACGAATGAGTCACAATACAGGCTGATTTCACCAGTTTGGGACCGACAACAAAAGCTCACATAAACGTCAGGAGTACGAGCATGCTCAATTATCGTAAGTTCCCTCCCCTTTACGGGATGGCACTTGTTGTTTCATTCGGCCTCTTTGCCGCATGTACGGATGACCCCGTCCAGACATCGAACAACATGATGATGGAGGAGAACAATCGCACGACACCTCCAATCGGGGAACCCCCGGCAGGGAGCCGTCTCGAGCATGTTTCTCCTGCTTGCAACCCCGCCGAGCCCGTCTGCACAGACGATGTCACCTTCAGCGGTGGCCGTCGTCTCCAGGCAAAGCTCATCGATGGCGACGGTCAACCCGTCGTCAACACGACCATCAAGTATGCCATCACCAGCGGTGATGCAGAAGGAACGATCCTCGAGGCCGCCAACGTGGCGACCGATGACGAGGGGGTCGCGACCACCAACCTCAAGGCTGGAACCGACGCCGGATCGCTCAAGATCTCGGTCTCGACCAATGATCCAAACGTCCAGCCGATCGAGTTCATCATCTCGGTGAACCCGAAGGATGCCGCGAGCTACAACGTCAACTTCGTCGAAGTCGGCGAGACAGACCCCAAGAAGGTCGAGGTCTTCCTCTACGATGAGAACACCTCTTGCGAATCCTTCCTGAGCGGTGCTCCGCTGACGGCGCAGTTCAACAAAAACGGTGAAGCGAGCGCCAACGGCGACCTCCCGACCGTCGCCTTCGCGGGTATCCCCAACGGGACCTCGTTCACGGTCGGCGCCAAGGCATTCGATCGCACCAACGGTGACGTCGAGATCTCGCGCGGCTGTATTCAGGCAAGCGATGAAACTCGCATCGACGCGGGTCGCCCCGTCACGGTCACCGTGCCGCTGATCAAGCATATCCCGAACATGGTCGGCGAATACAACGTCGTCCACCAGTTCAACCTGACCGAAGCTCTGCCTCCCACGTTCAAGACGATCGTCGATCTTATCGGCGTCGTCGTGAGTGATCCGGGCGCCTTCATCGTCGGTTGCGGCGAGGAGGATATGAACACCGGCGAGCTGATGCCGACGGCGGATTGCCCTGTGCCAACCGAGGGTATCATCGGTTTGCTCCAGGACTTCCTGCCTGACTCGGGCGTCTTCGGTGACCTCAAGGACGCCATCGACGGCTTCCTCGACTCTGACTTCGTCCGCGAGGTCGCGCGCAATACCATCAACGATATTGTCCTCGACTTCCTTCAGAACAACGACAACATCCCGGACTGGGTTGGCGATGGCATCTCCATCACGCAGGACATCACCAAGTCGCTCAAGAACTTCCGCGTTCAGGCGACCCTGCGCATCAACTCGCAGCCCGAGTACATCGTCAACGAGAGCGGTCTCCCCGAGGCGGACGCCGAAGGTCGCTTGATCGCTCAGTGGGCCGAGAAGAACAACGATCACATCTGGGAAGATGTCATCATCTTCTGGCGTCAGGGCTGCCCCGAGAACGCACCACCCGAGTGTGGCGAAGCTGTTCAGATCGACCCCAACGATGTCTCCACCGGCGATGTCGTCGAGGGCAAGTGGGACGGCACCGTCCTCGACGGCTCGAGCCTCCAGATCAACGAGCACTCGCTCACGCTCAACTACGGCACGCTGTTGTTGACCGTCCTCGAGAAGGTCGCCCTCCCTCAGATCTTTGGCGACCCCATGGTCAACTCCATCGAGGCAATGCTCGACGAGCTCATCGACTGCCAGTCCCTGGCAGAAACAGTGGCGGAGAACACGGTCTCGGGCGCCGAGGATATCGTCAACACGCTCTGCGGTCAGCTCAAGATGCAGGCATCCGATGCTCTTCGTGATTACGTCGCGACGCTCGTCCTCGAGGGTGATGATCGTTTCGTCATCGGCACCCCCGCTGGCGTCAATTGCCAACTTCTCGGACCCGAACGTTACGCTGGCGAGTGGGAAGGCGCTCCCCTCCCCTACGTCGAGAAAATCGGCGCAGATCCTGACGCCCTGTGCAACTGGGATGTCAAGATTCGCTACAGCCAGGACTCCGATCCTGTCGAGCTCAACGGCACCTTCTATACGACTACGCCCTGACGCTTGAATCGTCAGAACGGCAAAGCAAAAGGCCGCGTCACTCTTCTCGAGTGACGCGGCCTTTTTCATGTCTTCGAACCGTGATGTTTCAAGCAGGACGTTTGCCCACGATCTTGATACCCATTTGATCACAGGTGAACAGGAACACCTCGAGCTCCGCTTCGCTCGCGAACGAGCTCCCGAGCCCCTTTCTTATCTCATCCCAGCTCAACTTTCCCTTCTCGACCCCCATCCGCAACAACTCCCTCTTTCTTCCGTGAAAGTCGGTCGCGGGTGGGTTGGCAAAGTCTTCTTCGCTCATATCCGCTTCTCCTCTTGCATGTTCATGGCTTCACCGACATACGCGGCGAACACCACGGAAGGTACACACATCCCGAGGCGAAACAATCCCATTGCCTAAATACGATAAGTCACCAGATCACTGGCCCGAAGACCAAGCTCGGAGAACACCTCACCGAGCAAGTATATCGACCCGAAGACGAGTACTTTCAACGGCTCCTGAGATGTTGCTGCTTGCTGCTCCAGGAACGCCATCGCCTCTGATATAGACCCTTGTGGCGAACCCGGAGGCAAATGTTGCGCGAGCAATTCTGGACCGGCGGCGCGAGGATTGGCGATATGAACACCCCAAACCTTGGCAGACATGCCCGCGAGCGGTGAAAACAAGTCCGCGAGCGCCTTGTCTTTCATCGCTCCGCAAACCACGACATCGGGCTCGAAGTTTCGGGCTTCGAGCGCCGCGACCAATTGCGATATGCCATCCTTGTTATGCGCTGCGTCGAAGAGGAACTCGAAAGTCTCTCCTTCGCGCTCCACCGTCAGGTGTTGTAGGCGCCCTGGCCAGCGAACCCTGGCCGCAGCTCTGATGACGGCATCCGCGTCGAGTGGTTTATCCATCCACCGCGTTGCTGCGCTGGCAGCGGTCGCAAAATGGCGCCGCTGATATGGCGCCTGCAAGATCCCCCACTGCTCGACGCCGAGTTCTTCGGGGCGCGCAGGCACGCTCGCCAGCGGATGCTGCATCAGCACATCCTGTGCGGCGTCATACTCCTGCTCGCCAACAACAAGTGGGACACCCGGCCTTGAAATGGCCATCTTCTCGGCGGTGATTTCCTCGATCGTGTCCCCCAGGTACTGCTGGTGATCGAGCCCGATGGTCGTGACAATCGACAAGGAGGGTTCGATCGCGTTGGTCGCATCGAGTCGTCCTCCAAGGCCAACCTCGTAGATGCAGACATCCACCTCGGGGTGGTTTGCAAAGATTCTGACCGCCATCAACGTCGTCAACTCGAAGAACGTCAGGCGAACCTCGGCGTCCTCACCGGCGAACCTGTCAAAGACCTCCTCGCCAACCGAGATGACTTCATCACGAGAAACAGGAGACCCGCCAATGCGAAAGCGCTCCTCGAGATCGATGACATGCGGAGAGGTGTAAAGCGCTGTTCTAAAGCCATGCTCTTCGAGCAACGCGACAAGACAGGCGCACGTCGTGCCCTTGCCGTTTGTGCCCGCGACGAGGATCGCGGGAGCTCGCTGCTCCGGGTTTCCAGACAGCAAAAGAGCCCGACGCATCGCGTCGAGCCCGAGCTTTATCGAGAATTGATTTTGTCGAAAGAGGCGCTCTTTGAACGCTTCCCATCGAAGATCGTTGTCACTCAAGGTATTCAGTTACGCTTGCGGAAGTCGAAACGATCGCCGAGCTCGAGGTAGCGCAGGTAACGCTCGAAGGCCGCGCTGTCGAGGATCTGGAAGTAGCCCTCGCGATCGATCGAGATCAACTCGTCATGCACGAATTGCGTGAGCAGCTCCTTGACCTCTCCGATCTCGAGCGCGAGCACATCGGCCAGGTTATCAGGGAGAGGTGTCGGGTGATGAACACTCTTCCCCTTGATCTCTGCGTACTGGCGGACCTCTTCGCGAAGCTGATGCAGCACCCTCGCCTGGTTATTGCGCAGCACGAGGTTCGAGATGCGGTACTGCGCCTGCGTCAAACGCTGGCTCATCTTCTTGAGCATACGCAGCGAGATATCCGAGTTGCTCTTGAGCATCGACTCGAACTTGTCCGCATCGATCAAGATCAGGTTGGCGTCCTCGAGCACCGTCGCCGTTACCGGGCGAGGCTGCTTGTTGACGAGCGCGATCTCGCCGCAGAACTCACCAGGACCGAGGTCCTCGATGGTGACGACCGCATCACAAACACGTTTGGTAATACGGACGTAGCCAGACTTGATCACATACATGCGGTCGCCCTCGTCTCCTTCACGAAAAAGGACGGTACCCGCCGCGCACTGCTTGATGCCCTTGTCGTCGGCATCTTTCTTCTTGGTCGCCAAGATTACACTCCTCGCGCATCAACCCAGAATAGATTCGAGCTTCTCGATCATTGTTCGTGTGTCACTGTACTGCTCACCATGCGCGCGCGCAAGGTGTTGTAGCAGGTGTGTCCGAAGCAGGAGGAGATCCTCTAGCTCGTCGACGTCATACCAAAACTCGAGCAACGCGATCTCGAGATGAGCCGCGTGCGCTCGCTCCAACGTTTGATGCAAGACCTTCGGTGTGCTCCACGTGATCCCTTCGAACACGCTCGTGTGCGCGCCCGAGAGCCCGATCAGGTAGTAACCGCCATCGAATGAAGGCCCTAGCACCACGTCCGCGCCAGCCTCGAGCGCCGCGAACGCGTCGTGAAAATGGCGCGTCTCCAACGTCGGGCTGTCCGAGCCGATGATGATCAACTGCTCGACGCCACCCTCGAACGCCTGCGTCGTGGTCGAGGATAACCTCGCGCCAAGATCTCCCGAGCCCTGGTCCCGGAACGCGAGCCCTCGCTCGTTCCGTAACAAGAGGAAGGTTGGATGTTCCGCATCACCCGAGAGCGAAAGGCTCGCTGAGACGCGCTCGTCTTCCTCACAAAGGCGCTCGATCGTCCCGCCGAGGTCCGCGAGAAACGCCCCGTGCAATGAGGCTGCTTCTTCAAAGCCGATGCTCGCCGCGAGCCTCGTCTTGACTTTCCCTGCGACCGGCGCCTTGGCAAACATCGTCAAGTGACGGCGGCTCGAGAACAGATCACTCATCGGCCGCTCGCGGTTTTGAGGTAATAGTTAAAGATCGTGTAGAGGATCTTGTACCCGGCTCGTACCGAACCTTGAATCGTCCCCGTGATTTTCGAGACACCGACGCGCTTTCTGTAAGACACGGGCACCTCCACCGTATCCAGCTCGTGGAACGCCGCCTTCACCTGCATCTCGACCGTCCAGCCAAAGTTCGTATCCTCCATCCCGATGCGCTCGAGCGCATCCCAACGGATCGCGCGGAACGGACCGAGGTCTGTGAAGCGATACCCGTAAAGCATCGAGATCAACACGCTCGCGAGTCGGTTCCCGAACAACGCCTGAGGTAACAGCGCCCCCGGCTCTCGCTGACCGATGGTCCTCGAGCCGATCACCAGCTGGGCGCCATCAGTAATAATCGGCGCGAGCACGCGCGATATCTCTTCCGGGTGGTCGCTAAAGTCAGCGTCGAGGAACACGACCACCTCGGGTGGGTCTTCCGCGATTTTTGCAAGCCCTGCGAGACAGGCAGAGCCATAACCGCGCCGAGGCTCGGAGACGACGACGGCACCATGTTTCCTGGCGACCGATGCGGTCGCGTCCTCGCTGCCGTTGTCCACGACAACCACGCGACGCACCAACTCCGACGGGATCGCCTCCAAAACGAGGGGCAAGCTATCTTCTTCGTCGAGCGCAGGGATGATGACATCTACATCGGGCTGCGCTATGTCGACTTCCAGCTTGTGGTGTTCCTTCGGAAACCACACACCGCCATGTCGTGTCGCCATAGGACGAGATCCTTGAACGAGAGCAATAAGGGAGGAGTGAAATGTCCGAGAAATACCGTGAAGCAGGCGTCGATCTTGAAGCCGCGACTGAATCTGTCTCGCGACTGGTTCCGCTCGTAAAGCGCACACACCGCGCGGGTGTGCTCGGCAACCTCGGAGGCTTCGGGGGTTTATTTAGTCTAAGGGACGCCGGTTTTACAAGCGAAGGAGGCCCCGAGGAGTTGATCCTCGTCTCCGGAACAGATGGCGTCGGCACTAAACTCGAGCTCGCCATTTCCCAGGAGAAGGTCGACACCATCGGCATCGATTGCGTCGCGATGTGCGTCAACGATGTCCTCACCACAGGAGCCGAGCCGCTCTTCTTCCTCGACTATGTCGCCACGGGCAAGCTCGAGCCGGGCCAGATCGAGGACATCGTCGCGGGCGTCGCGCAGGGATGCATCGAGAGCAAATGCGCCCTCATTGGTGGAGAGACCGCCGAGATGCCAGGCTTTTATCCCGAAGGCAGCTTTGACATCGCCGGTTTTTGCGTTGGCGCAGCCAAACGCAAAAACCTCTTCACGCCAGCGGAGACGATTCGTTCCGGTGACATCCTGATAGGATTTGCCTCGAGCGGCGTTCATAGCAACGGCTACAGCCTCGTGAGAAAGCTCGTGCGCGATCATGACCTCGACCTCTCCAAAGATTACGAAAGGCTCGGTCAGGATAAAACGCTCGGAGAGCACCTCCTCGAACCCACCCGGTTGTATGTCCAGGCGCTCTCGAAGATTCGCGATACATTCGAGCTGGATATCCGAGGCGCCGCTCATATTACAGGCGGAGGACTCCCGGAGAACCTCGCGCGCGTGGTCCCGGATGGTTACTCGGCGATCGTCGACACACAGAGTTGGCAACGCTCTCCCCTGTTCACATGGCTAGAGGAGCTCGCCGCGTTCGAGAACGCGGACGAAGCCTACCACGTGTTCAACATGGGGGTCGGTTTTGTCCTGGTTGTATCTGGCGAAACATCGAGTTCGGATGAACTCGAAAGAACCTGTCGTGAACTCGAAGCCGAACTTGGCCATGCAGTATGGGTCATGGGCGAAGTCGTCGAGCAATCAGGTGAGGATGTCAGAAAGGTTGTGCTCGAGAACCTCTGAGGTTCTCTTTCTCGGCTGCCGATGCTCTCAGGCAGCCTTGTCGAGGTTTGTGAGCGAGCCGAGGTTCGCGTTCCTCGTCAAGATCCCGATCATCGAGAGCAAGGTCGCCTCGTGCTTGGCGCGCATCGAGCTGCTCTGCTCGTTGTCATCGCGCCAGACACCGAGGATTCTTGCCTCTGCATCGAGGAAATCACTCCAGGAGAGCTCGAGCGTGGCGACCTGACCGGGTAAGTGACTCCAATCCAGGATGCTCTCGCTCTCGCGCTGGTTGTAAATCACCCAATTCGAGATGTCCTCGCCGAGCGATGCTAGCCACGTCCTGGCCTTCTCGAGCTCCGCGTGGTGGAAGATCGTCAGGAAGTGATCCTCGAGCCTGGCGACAAACACGCCCTCTTCTGTGAGCAAGACAAACCCACATGACTCGATCCGCTCCCCTAACTGGTGGATGTAGACCTCTTCGAGCTTGAAATCCCCGTGGAGGAAGTCGGGAGCATAGGTTCTTGGAGCCTGCTGCCTCTTTTCCAGACGCGCTAGGATATCCTCGAGGTTCTTGGCAGGCCTTCTGCGAATCGAACGATTTTCCTGGTGAATCATCGGATGCTCCATCCTTCCTTGGGTCAGTGAGCATTTGTTCAGCACATTTTGAAAACTACTGCACACCTGACCAGATGACAAGTACCCTTTCATGAATTGTTCGTCGTGTCAGTTTTGGTTTTATTCGTGATACGATTGATATTTCTAATTAATTTACATAACTATACTTATCAGACTTTATAATCATCCGACTTTCATCAGGCGAATGCGCTGAAACTGTTCTGGATTCTCGCACCTGTTCGTGGAACCCATATTTTTCGCGGAACACTTCGAAGCGCTTCTTTGATTTTCAGGCTTCAGATCAACGCTCACACAAATATCCAGAGCTTTGGCCCCCCAAAATGCGGCTGCTTTTCCCAATCATGGCGCTCGTTCCTTTTCGGTTCGCAATACCGTCGGTGTCACGCCGCATTTTTCGCCCCCCGCGCTCTCGCAGGGGGCAAACTCACGCCAATCAACTGCCTCATCAGTAAAGCGAGCTCGTCGAGCGCTTATCCAGCTCGAGCAAAGCTTGTACGAGGTGTAGCAGGTGCAAATCCAGGAATCGAAGATCGAGACAACCTGATTACTCCTCCCCCAGGAGAGCTCCTGCTGTTGCTCTCCTCTCCCCTTTCTTACTCTTGCAGCCTGGTGATGCTGTTCGAGCGCTGGAAGTACCTTTCTTCTTTGCCTTGCTCGGTTGTTTTGGTCGCATTGGAATGTGATGGCATAAAGTATTATGTAAATACCTTATATTAAATTCACACGAGAATCGACTGGAGCGGAACCCTTCACGAGGACATCAAAAAAGGAGATGTGGATTTCACCACATCTCCTTTCTCGAGACTGCGTACGGGTTGTTACACGCTCACCACATACTGACGCTCAATAGGGATCGAGCGAGAATGTATAGTTATAGCGAACAACCGTTTTTGTCGGAGAGCAGTTCTTCTCGGCAGGAGTGAACTTCCACTTCTTGAACGCATCGATGGCGAGCTCGTCGAACCCATAGCCGAGCGTCTTTGTCACCTTCACACGCTCGACGTTCCCTTTGTCGTCCAGATAAAGGAGCGCCACGAGCGTCCCCTCGATCCCACGACGCTTCGCAGCAGGGGGATACGCTGACGGCGGAACCTTGACCTGCTTTATCGGCTTGGCCTTGACCGGATCGCATTTCTTCACCGGCGCCTTGACCGTCTTGTTCCCGGTTCCGGTCCCCGACCCATAACCATCACCGTCCCCCTTCCCTACCTTGATCTTCCCGAAGCGATCAGGATCGACGTACTTCCCGGTGGTTTTCCCGGTCTTGATCCCGGTCCCCACCTTGATCGCCATCTCTCCACCTTCCGAGGTGGACTCCATCGTCAAACCTTCGAGGTGCACTGCCTTCATCGACGCGGCTTCTTGCGGCGGCTCAGGCTCCTCTTGAGGCTCCGGTTCTGGCTCCGGTTCTGGCTCCGGTTCCTTGACCTCAGGTTCCGGCTCTGGTTCAGGCTCCGGCTCCGGTGGTTCTGGCTCGGGTTCGGGTTCTGGCTCTGGCTCCTGAACTTCAGGCTCTGGCTCAGGTTCCGGCTCCGGTTCAGGGATCGGTTCTGGCTCAGGTTCTGGCTCTGGCTCGGGAGCAGGTTCCTCCACCATCGCCACGACAAACTCTTCCTCCTCCTGCAACTCCTTGGGAGTATTGAGAATCGGCGCGACATTCAAAAGGATCGCCGCGAGCACACCGTAGATACCGATCGTCGCCAAACCACCGACGAGCAGCCAGGCTACAACGACAGCCAGACCAGCACGCGGCGAAATCAATGGATCATTCGCGCGCCAATCCTCGGCGTTTTTGTTCGGGCTCGACGCAGAATCGACGCTCTCGACGCTCTCCACGCCTTCCTCTGCTACCTCCCCCTCGGCGTTGCCCTTCTCTTCTTCGCTCTGCTCCATCGCTATAGAACCCTGGCGTAGATTAAATCAGTTGAGCTTGCGCTGGATATTGAGCGCGAACTTTTCGATGCCGTTGAGTTTGATCGTGTCGATAAGCTCGATCACCTTGCCATACTCCACATCCTTGTCCGCAGCGATCACGGCGCGCAAGTCCGGGTCGTCCTTCTTTACAGAACCGATATGCTTGGCGATTTGCTCCAACGTCATCTCTTTGGCGTCGAGCAAATAGGTCCCATCCTTCTTCACCTTGAAGGTCAACGTCGTCTTGACCTCGGCCTGACCACTGGCCGCCTTGGGTAAATCGACGCCAATCTGCGCCTTCACGATATCAGTCGCGGTCACCATAAAGATGATCAGCACCACGAGCACGATATCGACCAGGGGCGTCACGTTAATCCCCGCGATCAGATCGTCATCTCCGCCCGAAGATCCACCTGCCATTGCACTCTCCTCTTGTCACCAGTTAAGGGAAGCTCTCACGCCGCTTGGTTTAGACGTTACCTGTTTCACCGCGTGAATCATCGCCTTCATCCTGCTCTTCGTGGATGTAGGCGAGCAACGTCGAACCGAGCAGCTCGGTCTTGGCGACCGAAGCCTTCATCTGTGACTTGAAGATGTTGAAGCCGATCACTGCTGGAATCGCCACGAGGAGGCCCACGCCAGTCGCGATCAACGCCTCCGAGATCGAGTGCATCACCTGCTTCGAGGCTTCGCCGCCTGCGCCGAGGTTTGCGAACGCGCCGATGATCCCGAGCACCGTACCGAAGAGGCCGATAAACGGCGCGTTGTTGCCGATCGTCCCCAGGAAACCGAGGCCGCGATCATAACGCGTCCTCTCCGTCGCCAGCGCACCGCTCAACAACTCGTGCACCGCGCTCTCGCCGCGCTGCCACTCGCGCAGCGCGAACAACACCACGCGCGCCTCCATCGAGTCATTGCCAGAGAGCACCTCGGCGGCCTTCTTGAAATCGCGCGCCTTGAGATACTTCTCCAGCTTCAAACGCAACGCGTGGACATCCACGCGACGCGAGAAATAGAAGATCGCGCGCTCGAGCATGATCAGCCCGTTGGCAAATCCAAGCAAAACAAGCAGCCAAAGCACCCACTCGGCTCCCAAACCGAGCGTGTATTTAAGCAAGAGATTGGTCAGCATCGCACCACTCCAGGGTCACGGGGTTAAAAGACGCCTCGACCCTCAAGATGCATGGCGTCTTCGATAGATTCGAGCACGGGTCCCGTATCTCAACATTTCTTCACAACAATGGAACACATTCGACAGATCACGAGCCTCCCCCCAAAGCCGCACCCGTCCCGTGCAATTCGGTGACCGAAAAGACATGCCAGCCTTGCTCGAATGCTCCGAGGTCAGGACGCCCCGGTGAGGCAACAGATCTGACAGACCTCTCGACCACCTAACGAGCGTTAAACTAACCACGTCCTCATCAGATTTAAAGGAAAGTTCTTAAATTTTTTAAATGGGTCTCGAGCCAGCGATGATAATCTGGTGTGTGGCTTCGAGTTTGAGCGACCCTGGAGGGTTGACGCACATGGTCTCGGCGAGTGATCCGCCGCTCCCGAGATCGACCCCGATCAGGGTCGCGTCGTAGACAACCTTCAGATCCATGATCACCTCGGCGACGGTCTTGCCGACCATCTCCTCGGGCACGGCGCACTTGAAGAACTGGTCGCCATGTTTGGCCGTCAACAGCTCGTCGAGCATCGAGACGATCCCGCGGTTCTTGGCCACTGTCGCCATGATGTTGCCGACGTACTCGTCCGAGACGATGATCTCCTCGACCCCCACCTGGCGCAGGCTCGTCTCGTTGTCCCGGTTGAGCAGCTGGACCACGGTGTAAATGTTCTTGTTGAGCTTCTCGATGAGCATCGCCGCGAGCACCGTGCGCGCGTCCCTATCCTGGCTGCTGCGCCCTTCCTTGCTCGAGTCAGCGAGTAACATCGCATACGAGGCGCGCTCGACGCCCGCGTCGTGCAGAACATCCACGCGAGTGTAATCCCCGGTCAACACGAACACCTGCTCGACGTACTTCTGGAAGATCTGATGGCTCCCAGTCGCCTCGTCCTCGCTGATCACCACGACATGCTTGAAGCGCTCGTCGTGCAAGAGCTCGTCGATGATCAAATGACCCGCGCGGTTCCAACCGCACAGCACGACATGATTGTCGATCTCGTCGATTTCCATAGGCCTGAACTTGAGGTTCTTTAAGGAGTTGACCATCACCGCGGAGATGGTGCCTGTGAAGATAGCGAATACGGTCAGCCCACCCATCATCAACGTCGCCGTGATAAACCGACCCAGAGAGGTCTTCGGATACCCGCCGATCGGCTCC
>Ga0208061_100130_pt1 | contig 26549 bp, 16 predicted proteins | sample DeeseametaMP0555_FD_184209 | JGI IMG/M metagenome (GOLD analysis project Ga0208061, IMG submission 184209) | Marine microbial communities from the Deep Atlantic Ocean - MP0555 (SPAdes) | ecosystem: Environmental > Aquatic > Marine > Oceanic | place: South Atlantic Ocean | collected 2011-01-23 | reverse complement strand
TCGGTCAACTCCGCCATCAAGTACACCTCCCCCAACGGCGAATACGACAAGGATCTCTTCAACGATTAAACGCCTACGGGCAACAAGAAGGGAGAGAGGGGCATCCGCAAAACGGATGCCCCTCTCTCCCTTCTTGTTGCTCTCAACCCACCGAGCGCGTGAACACGGAAGGTCGGGGTCTGGCGCTCGAAGACGAGGCCGTCAACTCACATCTGAACCGTATCCGGGCGCATGTACTCGTTGCGACACTCGCCGTTAAGCTGGCACGTATCCTCGGTGAAGACGACGCCATCATTGCAGTCATCATCGGTCTCACAGCGCGGCTCCTGGGTGCGGTCGACAACATTGCTGCACTTGTTATAGTCGCAGGAATCTACCGTGAAATCGACGCCATCATCACAGTCAGAGTGAATGTGACACTGGAGCCCAGGTCCCTTCACCTCAGGGTTTGGGGTCGTGTTTCTCCTGTGCTCGCATCGGTTGGCGATGCAAAGGTCTTCGGTGAGTACCGAGTTATCATTGCAATCCGTGTCCTGGTCACAGTAGCCCGTGATCGGGCTGTTGAGGCAGAGCCCGACGCTCTTATCACAGACATCGAGAGTCGAGGCGACACCATCATCGCAATCCTCGTTCGTGGAGCAACACCCGGGGCGCTCGCTCACAGAACAGGTGCAGCTGCTGTTGCAGTCGTAGATCTGGCACGACGTCACGCCTGGTCCGATACAATCTGCGTCCACTCTGCACTCCGTGCCGCGCCCGCAGTTAGGAGACGCGAGCTGCACGTCGGAGGCAATGCACCCATCGGCGAGCTTGTACTCCTTTCCTTTAAACTCCCAGTCCTTGTCGACGAGCTTGGTCTTGATGATCGGGATTTGAAGATCGAGCCCGACGCTCGGGGTAAAGCCAGCATAGAGTTCGTAGCAGAGTTCTCCCTCGAACTCCCCATCGGAGTTAAACTCTCCAGTGCCGTCGCTGGTGACCTCAGCGTAGCCCTTGAGCGCCGCGTTCCCCGAGAGCGTCCCCAGGATCGAAAGGGTCAGTTGTGGCTTGAGGTAGACTCCGAAAGTAGCGCTGCCTGACTGGGAGAACTCAGGCCCGATTTGTTGGAAGTTGCTCTCGGTTTTCGTGAGGTCTTTGAAGCCAATCCCTCCTCCAGTCCAGGAGAATCCCACGGTAGCGGACGCATCGTATTCAAACCCTGCGCTGGCGTGGATATCCGTGTTGCTATTGAAATAAACACCGCCATAGAGCTCGGGGATGATGCTCAACGACAATCCGCCTTTGATTGGAAGCGCGATAGAGGAAAACGTTGTAATCTTCTTCTCTTTCTCGAGGGGAACAAAAGACTGCCCCTCTCCCAACGTAACCGACGCCGCTGCTTCGAGAATGAGCTCCAACCCTGCGCTCAAGCTGACCTCGAAGTAGGTCGTCCTGTTTGGGCCCCATTGCAAGATCGCGGTGGCGTCCCCGGTCAACGAGAAGTGGCACTGCTCGAGCTCGAGCTCGATATTGGCCAGCAGGTCAGTTCCCACGAACACACCCTCATCGATCAATTTTCGGGTGCAGTCGAACCCGACGATGGGGTTTAAGCCCTGCATACGCTCCTGCATCTCTGCCATCTCCTGGGTGGGGCCAACGGCATCGGCCGGGACCATCATCTCCTGGGTGATGGTCACCGTCGTGTGAACTCGCCCCTCCTTGAAGACCTCTTCGAAATCCGCTCTGCGGACCTTTATCCGAACCTCACGATCGCGTCGGTCGACGGACTCGATGATAGCCATAAACGGCTTTCGGTCGCGCCGAGCACGATAGATCGGCGCGCCAGGCCGGATCTTCTCGTGCAGCTCGGCACCAGGCGCGAGGCGCATTTTGATCGCCATGGCATCGCGATCGAAGGTGATCTCCTCGAAGCCGAGACGCTCCTCAGCATCAAGACGAACGGCCTCTGGCATGGGCTCGACGCACTCATCCTCCAGGTCGACGCCTTCGCAAGAGAGGGGGATTTGAACATCGTCGTACTCGGGCTGGTGCTGGGTCGCATCGAGTGAAGGCTCCTGCGGCTCCGCACCACAGCTGGCGAGTAAGCCGATCAAGGAACAAGCAAACAAGGTCAGGAAGGTATCGTGTCTTTTCATGATGAATCCTGTTTTTGAAGAATGAAAAAGTGAAGGGGCCATGACCCCCTCTCTTTTCAATCCTTGTGCCAAAAACAGATCAACCATAATTACAACATCTTAACACCCCTAACCAAACCCACGACAAAAATAACACCCCAAAAAATCTGTCAACAAAATGTCAAAAACACCAAAATATGTCATTTATGACACAACACAACGCTACCCAAGGTCCTCCTCCAAACAAGAAGGGAGAGAGGGGCATCCGTTTTGCGGATGCCCCTCTCTCCCTTCTTGTTTGGTCTGGCGCTGGTATCAGTCGTCGACCGAAATCACAGAATAGCACGTGCTGTCGACGCGCTCTCGCCCGGCGAGGAAGCCGAGCTCGATGAGGAAGGCGCACTCGACGACCTCGGCGCCGAGCTCCTTGGCGAGCGAGACGGTCGCCGAAGCGGTGCCTCCGGTGGCGAGCAAATCATCGATAACCACGACGCGCTGACCTGGCTTGACCGCGTCCGAGTGCATCTCGAGGCGGTCGGTGCCGTACTCGAGCTCGTAGTCGATGCCGACCTTATCGGCGGGCAACTTTCCGGGCTTGCGAACAAGCACCAGGCCGACGCCGAGCGCGTTGGCGAGCGGCGCGCCAAAGATAAAGCCGCGACTCTCGATGCCGAGGACGGCGTCGATCTTTTGATCGGCGTACCTGGCGCGAAAGTGCTCGGTGATGTCGTTGAACAGCGCGCCATCCTGGAGCACTGGCGTGATGTCTTTAAAGAGGATCCCTTCCTTGGGGAAGTCAGGGACATCCCGGAGGGTCGCTTCGATGCGATCGATGAGGTTGGCCATCGGGGCAGCTCCTGTATCGAGAGGTTGGATAGGCACCGCGCGAGGTGTGCTCACCAGTGCAAAGCCAGGAGGAGCGCCGCGCGGCATCAGAGCCAGGAAGAGCGAAGCTCATCCAGGAACTTGTAGTGTGTCAGGTCGATGTGTACCGGAGTTATCGAGACCTTGCCAGCCGCAACTGCGTTGCAATCAGAACCAGGGAGGTCGTCGAAGTCGAGCTGAGCGCCGCCGATCCAGTAGTAAGGTTTACCGCGAGGATCGTGTTTTTCGGTGACGACGCGCTCGTAATCACGGCGACCGAGCTTGGTGATGACGCGCTCGGTGTCGAAGGAGGCGTCGCGTGGGATGTTAAGGTTCAGGAGCGCATCGCGGGGCAGGCCGCGCTCGAGTACCTTCTTCCCCATGTCCACGGCCACCTCGGCGGCGACATCGTAGTCGAGACCTTTCCCCCAGGCCGCGAGGCTGACGGCGACCGACGGGACAAAGGAGAGCGTCGCCTCGATCGCGGCCGCCACGGTGCCGCTGTAGAGCACATCATCCCCGAGGTTTGCGCCGTGATTGACGCCCGAGATGCAGAGCGCGGGGCGCTCGGGGAGGATGTGTTGCAGCGCCATGTAGGCACAATCTGCGGGGGTGCCGGTGATGGCGAAGCGACGCTCGCCAGCTTCCTGGATGCGCAGCGGATCGTGCAGGCTCAGGGCGCTGGAGACGCCGCTTTGCTCGCGAGAAGGCGCCACGACCCAGACCTCACCGAGCTTGCTCGCGGCGCGCTCGAGCGCGCCGAGACCCGCTGCCGAGATCCCATCGTCGTTGGTGAGCAGAATGAGCGGTCGGCTCACTGGTTCTTCTCGAGCTCTTGCTTCTCGCGCTTGAGGCGCTCGACCTGGCGCTGGAGGCGATCGAGCTCGCGCTTCATCGAGCGCAGGTCATCGCTCGTGGCGAGGTTCATGCGCTTGGCGACGTTTGCCTTGGTGTCATCGATCTGCGTCTTGAGCTGGTAGGAAGCTTTGAACGCGGAGGCGAACGCCTTCTGCGTCTTCTCGTTGCTGACGATCTTCTGCACGGTGGGGTTGCTCATCGCCTTCATCGCGCCCTTGAGCACTTCTTGTTTCCAGTCTGACATCCTCTGCCCTCGCTCTAAATCTCTGAACGGCTCTTAAAGCGTGAGACTCGCCTGATTCTTCCACCTGGGAGGACCAGACCTCACGCGCTCCTGAGATGGTTTGTGAAGGGGGGTGGTTTATCAGGAACCACGCCGTCATCACACCGTCTCGTTACTTTAACATATTTCCACGCACGCGTATTGCGAACTCGGCGAGCAAACCTCATACGAAGCAACCCAAAAGTCAAGCCTCGGGCACAGATCCGGGGCTCTCGCGAGAAGCACGCAGCAAAGGTGGACTGAGCACACGCCTTGTGCAAAACTGAGAGGAAGTCTGTATGGAAAATCCGTTGTAATTCAACACCCCACCACACCTCCACCCCTCGTGCCCTCATGAATGTCCGGCTCCCGCTCATCGCACTGCTCGCTTGCACCTCGCTCGCCTGTAACCTCTCTGACCCGAACGCACCGCTCGGGGAACGGCCTGTTCAGGGGCAGAGCTGCTCGGAAGTTGGCGACACCTTCGGCAACCTCGAATGCGATGGGGAGACCTGGCAATCAAACAACGTCACGTCAGTCGAGGATATGGAGACGCCCACCCAGGATATGGGGATGACCGCGACGGACATGATGACCACGCCTCCCGTGGACATGAGCACGCCCACTCAGGATATGTGCGCGCCACAGAGTGACGAGGGCCTCTGCGCGCTCGCTGCGGCGACATGTGGTGAGTTGCAAACAACCGATGCATGCGGCGAGGCGCGCACCGTCCCATCATGCGGTGATTGCGCGGCGGATGAATCCTGCGTCGCCAACAGCTGCACGTGCGACGCGGTCATGTGCGATCAGGTCAGCTGTGGTGTCACATCGAACGCTTGCGGGAACGAGGTCACCTGCGGATGCGACGCCGAGAACATCTGTGACGCGGGGACATGTACGCCATACCTCACGCTCACGCCGCCCGATCCCGCGCTGACGCACAACAGCTTCGGGTTCGCGCTGGCGCTGCGCGGCAACTACCTCGCCGTCGGCGCGCCCGGGTATGATATGGATATGACCAAGTCACGCTCGCGCGGCGCGGTGTTCCTCTATCGCCGCGATCCGATCACGCTGAAGTGGACGCTCGCGAGCACGCTCGAGCCCCCCAACGCGTGCAACAACTGCCGCTTTGGCGCCGCGCTCGACTTCGATGACAACCAGAACATGTTGGTCGTCGGCGAGCCGGGGGACTCGAAGGTTCATATTTATACGGTCAACACCCAGACCGACACGCTCGAGCTGGACACCACGCTCGAATCACCCGATCCGTTTGATTTCACCCCAGATAAGTTCGGCTTCTCGGTCTCATCGAGTGACCCCTATCTGGCCGTCGGCGCACCTGACAGCAGGGGTATGTTTAGCCTCGTGCAAGAGGTAGGCGCTGTGTACCTCTTTAGACGGCAGGGCCAGGATTGGAATGAGGTCCAATTGCCCGAGAACTACCATGTGCGCTCGGAGCATATGCACCTCGGGTGGTCGATCGACCTGAGCGATGATCGCTTGCTTATCGGCTCGCCAGGCTCTCAGAACCCGAACCAGAAGGGGCGCGCTTACTTGCTCGAACGCAACGGTCAGGATTGGGCGCTGGCGAACAATGGAACCTTCAACCCGCAGGAGAGTAATCGGGGCGACCTCTTCGGGAACGCCGTCGCGCTCGGTGCCCTCGAGCTCTTCGTGGGGATGGCCGACGCGAACCTCACTGGCCCGAGCGATGATGGCGCCGTCTTTCGCTATCACGGGGACACGCTCGAGGAAGAACTGTTCGATAACACCTTCCATATGCCTCAAGAGAACGACTCCTGGGGTTATGCCATAGCGACCAGGGGAGATGTGCTCGTCGTCGGCATCCCGGGCGTCGATGTCCCGCTCGATCCCACGCCGACGCGGGGACCTCGCAGCGGCGCGGTCATTTACCAAAAGGGGATGGATGGCCAGTGGGTTGGCGTGAGGCTCTTTGTCCCGATGAATGCCGCTGAAGTCCACGCGGGGACGAGCCTCGCCATCTCCGAGGACTTCATCGCCGTCGGCGCCTCGGGGCGCCAGGATGATGCCCTCCAGGATCGTGTTTTCGTGCTGACATCCCCCTAGAAACGTCGCCCAAAGACCCCATCGACGCGCTTGCAAACCGCTGCCCAGGAAGGTAGCGTCCTGCCTCATCGGGAGTGGCCACGCCGCATGATGTGCGCGCGAAGCACGCCACACTTTTTCAACAAACTCTGCACAACAAACAGAAACAAACTGCCCGGCGCAGACCGTTTCTCTCATGACAGAGTTGACGACCTCTCGACGCAGCCGCGATGGAGTGCGGGGCCACCAAGCAAGCAGGCGCAAGATGGCACGACACCAACAATCCTTCTTCCAGCGACACAAGAGAAAGCTCATCATCTTTCTCGTCAGCTCGGGCTTGCTCACGATCCTCGCGCTCGGCGCCGTGGCCATTGGCTACTGGATGGTCGTCCCCGATGTCGCAGAGCAAGCATTGCGAACACGCCTCACGCGGCTGGAAGCTGACGGCAAGGTCGCTGTCAAGACCGGCAAGATCGAACCCAACGGTCTCCAGGGCGTCATCATCCGAGACTTTGTCGTCGGACAACCCGATGGCGACGGGGACCTGGTGCGCATCGAAGAGATGCGCGTCGGCATCGATCGCACATCCCTGCTCGCCGGCAAAAAGGTCGTCTCGAGCCTCGAGATCAAGGGCGCCACGGTCATCATCCGGCGAGATGTCGAAGGCAAGATCAACCTCGACACACTCCGCGAGCGGCTGCGCGCGAAGAGCACCGATGACAACGAGGAGAAGGACGAAAGCAACACAGATGGGAAGCCTGGGTTCCTTCGCTACTTTGGCGGCGAGTGGCCTGATGTGAGCGTGAGCAACGCGACGCTTCTGCTCGAATCAAAGGGCGAGCCCTTCCCCATCGAGAAGATCGAAACAGCATCACTGCTGCTCGACTCGAGCGGTGATACGGCGACCTTTAACACCGTCGCCAAGATCACTCAGCTCGAGGACTCCAACTGGACGTTCCCGCGAGAAGTGACCGTCAATGGCACGCTCGCGCTCCCGCTAGAGCAAACCCAGCTCTCGCTCGAGTTCGACCGCCCCCTGAGCGCGGCGGGCTTGCCGCCCTACCCCTTCCTCAAGATCGGGCTGGGTGATGTCGAGCTCTCGGATGGCGGCCTGATCAGGCTCTCGACATTAAGCCTGGCGACCACCTTCGGGGACGAGGAGACCGAGCTCTTCTCTGCGAACAAGCTCGAACTCAAGCTAGAGCGCTTCACCACGAACACGAGCAAGATTCGCCCGCTGGAGCTGTTGATCAACGAGCCGAGTCTGCAGATCGAGTACGACGCGCAGGGTGGCTCGAACCTCCAGGACTTGATGCTCGCCATCCGTCCTCCACAACCTGAACACATCCAGAAGCGCGCCATCGCCATCGCCGAGGCGATCGCCACGGCCAAATCGGATGACGTCAAAGAGGAAGAGGTCGACCCTGCCGAGGAAGAAGATTCGGCGACGCAGTCGGAGGAAGAGGAAGAAGCCGAGGATGCTCAGGAGGAGCGCGGCTTTTTGGCCAGCTTGCCGCTCGACAAGCTGCTCAGGCTGACCCCTGACAAGGTCGAAATCAAAGGCGGCCTGGTGATCGTGCGCGATGCACGAAAAGTCCCCGTCTCCAAACCTTCGAGCCAGATCGAGCTCCGCGATGGCAAGCTCATCTTCACCCACGATCGCGAAAACGGCGCGCTATCACTGGATGCGGGCTTCGATGCGTTCGGAGGCAAGAAGGGAGAGCAGGATCGAGGCAGCGTCTCTATCGTGGCATCGGGCAACCACAAGACGCAGGTCTTGCAACTGTCCGCCAAGGCGCGCGCGCTCGACCTCTCGTTGCTCTCACAGCTCGCGGGAGCGAGGGTCTGGGACAAGCTCCAAGGGGGCACGTTGCGCGCCGAGTTCTCGATCGAACAGGCCGCAAAGAACACCCCGTTCGCCTTCGGTGGCGACGTCTCGCTGTCTGACCTCGTGCTGTTTCTCCCCAAGGTCGCCGAAGATCCCATCACGGATTTGACGCTCGGTTACGCCTTCAAGGGGACCTTCGATCCGATGGCGACCATCCCCGAGGCAAAGCTCCTCACGAGCCCGCTCGACGCCAATGTCCCCAAGGACCCGAACGCCAAGAGGAGCAAGCGAAAGCTGACGATTCCTCCCCCCACGAGGGGCGCGCTGGTCTTTACGAGCGGGAACGCGCGCGTCGGCGAGGTCAAGGCCAAGGTCCTGCCAGCATTCTACGGGCTGGATAAGGAGAAGCCTCTGCCCGCGAGGTTTGATCTTCGCATCGAGATGCCACCAACGCACGTGCAGCGCGTCTTCGACGCGGTACCAGACGCGCTCATGGGAGACCTGGTCGGCACCAAGATCGAGGGCAAGGTCAAGTGGAACTTCGACCTCGAGGTTCCGATGTACGACGCCTCGGAGATGGTCTGGCGCGGCGAGCCCGAGACCGACGAGTTCATGCTGATCTCGATGCCCGATGAGGTCGATGTCCGCAAGATGACGGAGAACTTCCGACACACGATCACGGATGAAAAGGTCCTCTTCGAGCGACAGGTCAAGATCCCCGCGATGAACCTGACGCCGACCGACTGGCTGATGGAGAACGCCGGGCTCACCCTCGAACAGGTCGACTATCACTGGCGGCGCGGCGAATGGTTCCCTGCCCCGGATGATATGACGCCGGAGCTCGCGGAGTCGCCCGAATACTGGAAATCACAATACGTGAAGTGGCAAGCCGCGCCCTTGCCCTGGGCTGACGATCCAGAAGGAGCGCAGATCATCCGCAAGTGGAAGCCCTACAAGGAAAATCAGACCAAGCCGATGGTCTCCGAACCATACGGCCCCTATGTCTATGTACCGCTCCACCATATCTCGCCGTGGCTTATCCGAGCGATCCTCACCACCGAGGATAACTCGTTCTTCAAGCACGATGGCTTTAACCGCTTCGCGCTGCGACAGTCGATCGAGCGCAACCTGGCCGCAGGAGATTACGTGCGCGGCGCCTCGACGATCTCGATGCAGCTCATCAAGAACCTGTATTTGACCCGCAAGAAGGTCATGGCGCGCAAGATCCAGGAGGCGTTCCTCGTCTTCCTTATGGAGAGCGTGGTCATGGTGCCCAAGGCGCGCCTTCTCGAGATCTACTTCAACATCATCGAGTTCGGCCCTGGCATCTTTGGCATCCATGACGCCGCCGTGCACTACTTCGGCAAGCGCCCGAGCGAGCTGACGCTCGCTGAGTGCGCGTGGCTTGTCACCATCGTGCCTGGACCCAAGCGCTATCACTTCTACCGCATGCGCGGCGAGATGACGGATCGCTACTTCGATCGCATCAAGCGCTATATGAAGATCATGCTCAACCGCGAGAGGATCACCCAGGCCGAGTACGACGCGGCCGCCGCGATCAAGCCCGCGTTCCATATCGTCGAAGAGGATCAACCGGCGCTCAAACCTCGCGTCGAGGAGCCCGCAAAGCCGACGCTCGACCTGCTCTTCCCTGGGCTCTTCGACAGTGACGAGGGCGCGGACAAGACGCCTTCGCCGGGGCTGAATCCTTCGCCAACGCCGACGCCGACTCCCACGCCGACTCCTACGCCTACGCCCACGCCTATCCCATTGGATATCCCGCCGAAACTCGATCCTTGAAAAATTGGCCGCTGCGCATGATAAGCGATCCAGTTTTTTAGGATTCGACGAGAGCGCTCATGTCCGATTTTGGAGACATTCGAAGCCTCCTCGCGCAGCCTCCTGGCGAAGATACCTTCTCGGTGCTTTGCTGGATGCTCGGCGGCGAGGATACCCTGGTCGAGGAGCACGTCCTCGTCTATGTCGAGGAGCACCTCAGGCGATGGCCCGCTGGCATCGAGCGCCAAATCCCGATGCACTGGCTCGACGCGCTCGAGTACGCGAGCTGGGCTCACCCCGGCCTGCGCTTTTGCAACGCCTTCAAGTTCGAGGATCACTCCCACCACCTCGTCGAGGATGTGCAGCGCGCGTTTCAAAACCCCGCGCTCGCCAACATCAAGCACGTTGACCTTGGCAGTCACTGGGAGGCGCGTGAGCTGCTCCAGGCCATCGGTGAGGACACCTGTCATATCCGCCCCGAGAGCCTCACCGTTCGCTACATCAACCTGCCCGTCGATGAGCTCGAGGCCATCAGCCAACACCCCAACTTCGCGAACCTGCGCGTGCTCGACCTGCGCTATACCGGGTTGCGTGACGAGCAGCTGATGATGCTGGCGAACTCTCCGACCTTGCGCTCGCTCGAAGAGCTCAAGCTGCAAGGAAACAGGTTCACATCGGAAGGGATCGAGGCGCTCGCGCGATCCCCGATCCTGGCAAACGTCAACACGTTGGACCTTCGCCTGAACGGCGTCGGCGCCGAGGGCGCCAGGGCGCTCGCCGAGAGCAAATACCTCGGTCGCCTGCGGTGGCTCGACCTTCATCGCCGAGATGTCGGGGGCTCTCGCGGCGCGAAGGCGCTCGCGGAATCACACAACCTCGATCCGAACATTCGCCGCTTCTGGAGATACCATAGCAGCCTCTCGAGATAGCGCCTGACAAGGACCACGAGGCGCCCACGCCAGCGCCTCGCCCAGAACCCCCTGGGGCAGAAATTTTGATACCCGGCCCAACGCCCCGAAAACCAGTGGCAAAATTTCTGCCCCAGGGGGTTCTGGCCACCGCAGGTTGCAGACATGCAGCAACAGCACACTGACATCGACGACCTCGCGCGCGGATTCCCACACGATGACGCAGACCTCGCCGCGCTCGCCACGCCAACATCATTGGCGAGGTTGATTTCGGAGCGCCATCGCTTCACGGGGCTGACCGAGCGAGAACGACTCGCCAGCGCGATCGGGCTGCGCGACCTTTATTTTCTGGCCAAAGCACACCCGGAAGAGCTCGAGCACGCCGAGCAGGTCAAGGCGCTGGCCGCGCTCTTTCCGGCTCGCGGCCAGTTCGAACTCGATGGCCTGGAGCTCTCCTTTCATCCCACCCAGGCGCATAAATCACTGCGGTTTATCGAACAACGCCTCGTCCCTCCCATCTGGCGACGCTTCTTCGCCAGACCGTGCGAGCAGATGCCGGAGTTGATGGCGGTCTTTGCAGATCCCCAGGAGTTTCACTACCGAACCTTCGAGAACATCGTCCCGCTCGATCGCTTGTTCGATCCGGTGAACCTCTCGCTCCAACCTCAAGAGGATGGCGAGTTCATCGGTGAGCTCTTCACCCTCCGTTTGGACGCAAACGAGGAAACACGCGCGACCTTGAATCAGCTCGACGCGCTCGACCTTTATCTGCCGCCGATAAACGAAGCATCGCGCGGAGGAAAGAGGTTTATTTTCCACTGCGCCAGGCTCGCAGACGAGCTGACGCGAGCGCTCGAGGGCGCCTTGCCCGAGCCCTGGCGAGACGGCTTCGCGCATGTCAACCCGGTGTTTCGCCTCAACCGCTTCGAGCCAGGGGATGCGCCCTTCGCCTCGCACATCGACACCCCTTACAGAGATCCCTGCCGCGGCCACATCTCACGCTGCACGCTCGTGCTGTATTTGAGCGGAGGGAGCGCGTCCCCCGTGTTGCGCGTCGCGGATACGACGCTCGATGAGATCGAACCGATGACCTGCGCGCTGTTCGATCAGGTCCACGAGCACGAGGGGTTTCCGTTCGAGGAAGGGAGCAAGCTCTTTTTGCGCACCGAGCTCATCTACACCACCGATGAGGTCATCGAAGCCCCCTGGCTGGGCGCGATGTTTGCCAAGGCTTGTTACCTGAGCAGCGAGTGCCTGTTCGCCGACGAGCTCGCGCCGTTCATGCACGACGTCTACGATCGCGTCGCCGCGGCGAGATGGGATGCGAATGGTGAAAAGCCCACGGCGAATGACGAGATCTTTGTCCACAAGGAGTTCGAGGGGCTCTCGTTTATCTCGAATGGGCATGACTTCTGGTTCGATGCTCGCGAGGTGGATCTGTGTGAAGCCGCGACGTTCGCGCTGCTCGACTTCTTCAACTGCAAGATCGATGGCGAGGTGTTTGGCAAACGATGCTCGCGCGCGGTGTTGAACAGGCCGACACACTCGGCGTGGATTCCGGGGTTCCTGGACGCGCGGCGCCAGGAAACAGCGTTGGGGAGGACGGGAGAGATCGACAAGAGGCGACTCTTTCCTGAGCCAGAGGAGCCCGACGAGGACATCGTCTTCAAGGAGCGCATCCCGGACTATCAGAGCTGGCGAGACTACGGTGACATGACGCGATGCGAGGTTGTCATCGACCTGTTTATCGAGCGCCAAAAGGCCGCGTGGAGCGAGCTCGAGCACGCCGCGATCATGATGATGGGTCAGGAGATCTTTTTGGATCGCGAGCACTTCCTCATCGAGCAGGATCGCATTTACGTGATGACCGAGAAGCCGCTGCGTCCGGTGCACTTTGCCGCGATGAGCTGGTGGGAGGTCGAACCCGAGGACTTCATCAGCCCAGAAGTATGTGTCGAGGCCCCTTTTTTGCTCGTCCCGCCGATCCTCTACAGACGTCACGGGCAATGCATCCATCTGATATTCGACTTCTTTCGCAACAGCTGGATGGTTTCAACCAGAGAGCGTAGTATAGAAATCCCATCGCTCCAGCGTTGATATTTGCAGGCTTTCTCCCATGCGTCGTTTTTGCCAGCTGAGTTTCGTGACGTGCATGCTCGTGGCGCTCTCGATCTCTATCGCATACGCGGAACAGCCCGCGCCGATGGCGATCGCGGTGCTCTCCCCCACCCCCGATGCGCCGCTCGTGCTCGACGCGCGCGACCTGTGTGAGCAGAGCACTCGCATCGAAGTGATCGAACCGAGCGATGCCGACACCTTGCTGACGCTCGCGCAGTCAGCGAGCGCGACCCCCTCCCCCGAACTCGCCAGGGACATGCACGCGCAGGGGCTCGAAGCACTGGTCGTGATCGAACCATCCTCGGTCGAGGGGAGCTACACGTTCGAGACCATCGGACCTCGAGGGCAGGTCCACGAACGCTCGACCTTTACTTATCAGGCCAACGCGGTGAACTACCGCGCCGATCTCTCGCGCACGCTGCAAGAGGATCTGGCGACCGCCGCGCCGCACGTGCTGACCGAGCGTGAGCGGCGGCCAAAGCCAGACACCACGCTCGCCACATCGGCCAACAATGCGGATAAGACGCCTGTGCCCGAGGAGGACCCTGCCCCGAAAACTCCAGCGAGCGAGAGAGATTCACCGCGAGCAAAGCCCCCATCCACGCGAAGCGAGGAGCCGACGAACCGACCCGAAGTCGCGCTCAAGGATGACAGCGGCGCGACCCCTGCCCCCGACTATTCAGACACCGGCGAAGAAGCTTCGCTCACTGATACTGATGGCGTGAGCGAAGACACAGACGCCGCAGCATCACCACTCGAAGCAAAGGGGCGCGACCTCTTTGTCGATATCTCGCTTGGCCCTGTGGTCTACGATCTCTTCTTTGGAGGTCTCACGAAGCAGCAGGGGAACATCACCTCCGCCGGACTCGGACTGAGTCTCCTAAAAATCAAACGCTTCCCGAAAGGAGGCGCGCTCCACACCGAACTCTCGAGCAACCTCAGCGGCTCATCATCGCGGTTTCCAGATATGGTGACGACGGTGGCATCACCGCTGCTTCCAGAGGAGTTAAAGTACACGAGCCCCGCCCCGCCCACACGTGACGTGCCAGAGCTCGGGCTTTGGCGTACCGCGCTCGACTTCAAGCTCGACCTTCCCTCCAAACGCGCCGTGCAACTCGGGCCAGCGTTAGGCGTGGAACATCAACGCGCGGCGTTCTGGATTTATGAAGACCAGGTCAGGCTGACTACAGGAAAGCTGGGACTATCGATGCATGTCACCAAGGGGAGAGCGCTCGTCGACCTCTCATTCTTTTCGCAGCTCGGTAGGCTCGCGGTCGGAGAAGGCAGCTTCAGCTCGGGCATCAGCTTCCAGCCGAGAGCTCGCTTTCTCGTGGGCAAGCGAGGGTTAACATTGAGCACAGGGTTACGCCTCGCTGTCAACGCGAGCTCCCAGATCGATACTGGCGAGAACGTGCTCTCCGAAGTCAGACAACGCCTGATCCTCGCCGAGTTCGCGCTCGGTTACTCCCGTTGAATACGCCGAGCCAGAGGTGCGCATGACCCGACAACTTCCAGTCATACTGCTCGTCCTGCTGGCGACAGCGAAAATGACTTTCACAGCAGCCCGAGTTCGCGTTTTGATCGACCACCGATTCACCGGAAGCAGAGAATGAATAAGTGTATATGGGCAGTGCTCTCCGCATGTGCGGTGATTTTCGCGACGACCGCGCAGGCGCAAGAAATTCGCGCGCCGATGGCGGTCGCGATCATCGAATCTGGCGATCAGCCGATGCACAAGCAGGCGCTCGAGGCGGAGTGCAAGCGGAGCGCCAAGATCGATCTGATCGACTCGCAGCTCCTCGAGGATGCGCTGGCGGCGGTCTCGAGCGCACCGCTCGAAACCAACCCGAAGCGACAACAGCTCGTGGCTCAGATGATGCGCGAGCAAGGCGTCGAGACGATCATCGTCGTCGAGGGCTCAGACACACCGAATGAATACAGACTTATTGCCGTCGGTCCTTCTGGAAAGCCACAAGAACCAACAGTTGTCACTTTTAACAAGACATCCCCAGAATACGACGGGCAGATCTCATCAGGGCTGATAAAGAGCTTCGCGACCGTCGCACCCGCCGTGCTCGCCGCGCGCGAACAACGCCCCAAACCGACTCCTCCAGATTTGGCTCCTGGCGAAAAGAGAGAACCTGCGACCATCGAAGCGAGCGAGCCCGAGCCAGCGGTGGCCGCTTCGGATACAGACACGACCCCTGCACCAGCATCACTCGAACTTCGTGAAGAAGACAAAGCTCTGGCAACCGCTGAGCCCGATACACCGCCAGGTGCCGACACAAAGACGAAGACACTCTTTCTCTCGATCGGGCCAGCATTTTCTCTGCTCGATATCGGGATCAACGAGGGAAACCGAGGCATCGATGAAGGCCAGGCCTCGATCTCCGCAGAGAACATGGGCTTCGCCGCGCATATCACCGCGCGCAATCCGCTGTGGCTCAAGAGCCTGATCGATGTCGAGGTCGCCTACGGACGCAGCAGCATTCTGGTGCCATCCGCAACAGAAGGAGAGCTCCCTGATAGCAGCAGCCATGTCCGCAACCTCGGCATCCGGGCGGGCGTCCACGCGATGCTTATCGACCTCGCCAGGCTCGAGTTGGGCCCTATGTTCGGGCTCGCCGTCCAACGCGATCTCTACATCGGGGAGACCGTGAATATGACCATGGGTTATGGTGGAATCGTCGCCCGTATCCCACTCCGCATCGTCTTGTTCGACGCGAGCCTCTTTGGCGATTTCGGTTCAGTGAACTGGGGCATCGGCAACGGCGTCTTCGGTTACGGCTTCGACTTCGGGGCATCGATCCTTTTGGGACGACGCATCTTCTTGAGGCCAGGGTTGAGCACCATGTATCATGCCAGTGAGGAGATCGAATCAGATGTCCTCGACGCTCAGGGACCTCTGACCTCCTGGACGTTCACGAGTGGGATCAGCCTGGGCTGGTCGATTTAAGAGGGGTAGGACCTCATTCTCGAGCAAAAGCAGCGCCATGAATCGATTGCTAGCACTGACACTTATCGCACCGATGGTGTGCCTTGTCGGGTCAGAGGCATCTGCCCAGCAAGACACCACAGACGCGATCGATGCCCCGATCTCGATGGCTGTGCTCGTGCAAAAGGACGTCTCGCCGCGCATGGCAAAGGCGGTCAAGACGCGCGTCACCGCCAACGAACGCGTCGCCCCCAGGGATGGAGATGCGTTTCGCGCCTCGCTCACCGCGCAAGGCATCGACACCGAGACCTTGCTCCAGGCCGATCCTGTCACCGTCTCTGGCATCATGCGAAAACAGCAGGTCGAGGCGGTCATGCTCTTCGCCCGCAAGGAAGGAGGCACCTACCAGGTCGTCACGATCGGCCCCGAAGGAACCAAGGCTGGCGACCTCTCTGCCAAGCTGACCGTGGACTCGCAAGACTTCGAGCGCGAGCTCGATGATATCCTGCTCGCGACCATCCTCCTGACGCGACCGCAGGTCGTCGTGCACCGAAAGCGCCTCGCGACGCTCGCGGTGACAGGCCCGATGCCCACACAACCAGCGCCCGAGGTCGAACCGACGGTGGCCTCGAAGCCCGCTCCGACGCCATCAGTATCACCGGCGGCATCCTCTCCAACTCCAGAAGCAAACGCCGAGCGAGAATCACTGCTCCAGAACCGCCCCTATCCTCCACGCCTCAAACACATGACCTTCGCCGTCATGTTCGAGGGGATGTTCGACCCGGTGTTCGCCGAGAAAGACACCGCCGAGCTCGAGCTGTTGCCGCTCGGCGGGAGCATCTCTGCGGACGGCATCTTCGCCCGCAAGGGTCGGTGGGAGTATCGCTGGGATGGCTCGGCGAGGCTGAGTTATGCACGCGCCAGGCTGGACCCGGCGAGTGATTCTGCTATCCCTGAGCAAAACATCTTCGGGCGCCACCTCGATGGCGCCGCCTCGGCGATCACGCGCGTCAAACCACTGGTCAGCCTCGGCGGTCGCGTCGGCTTCGACCGCACCAAGCAGTTCTTTGGCGATGGCTTCGGCGAGCTCGCTGTCACCAACCTCAGGCTCGCGCCGACGATGCGCATCCAAGGAGCGCGCGTCTCGCTCGAGGGAGAGGTCGGCGGCAGGTTCGGGTTTGCAACCCTCGATAATACGGCGCCCATCGTTGGCGCTGATGCGCGAGGTCGCCTCAAGCTGCTGGTCGGACGCTTCGGCATCCTCACGTTCGGAGGTCGCCGCGCGATCGAACGCTCCAGCGGCCTCGAGTCCACCACGCTGCTTCCCGATGATGGCGTCTACATCCAACGCACCACCGAGCTTCACGCGGGCTTTGGGTTCTCGCTGTAGCAATGCGCCTCTGGCGCCTGAGCAAAAAAGAAGCCGCCGAACATTTATGCTGATCGGAATCAGACGACTCCAACCTTTCAGCATAAATGTTCGGCGGCTTCTTTTTTGCGGGCCACCGCCCGGTGGTTCACGCAATCACTTCTTGAGCACGTGCGTCCAAGCAAGCTCGGTGCGACCGCCAAGGCGGAGCCTGCGAAACATCAGGTCGAGCAACAGCAACCCCACCGCGACCATCAGGAAGATCGGCCAGAGCTCCTTGCGGTACTTCACCTCCTCGCCCATCGGGTCGAACAACGTCTTGACCTCCGGGTTCGTCTCGCCGCGCGAGATGTCCGCGCCGCGACGCAACACATCGCGGTTTGGCTCGGTGAACAGGTACTCCTGAGGATAAGGGTTCGACACCGTGCCGAGGCTGACGGCGATGGTGTCCCCGTTCTTATCGTGCTGCGCCTTGAGGTTGTAGGAGCCGTACTCCTCGAGCGGGATCGAGGTCTCGTAGCGTCCAGGCGCGGTCTGGCGAAGCTTGAGGTTCTTCTTCTTTCCAGAAGGTGTGGTCAGCGCGACGGTCGAGTCGAGGTCATTGATAAATCGATCCTCGTCATCGATGGCATCGACCACCACGCGTGCCTTGCCTTGCTCGACGATCGTGCGCATGGCGAGCGTGTCGCGGTCATCATTGCGCATCGTATCGCGAATCAACTGCGCCCAGAGCTTGGCGTAACCAGGCCAGCGAATCCACTCGACCGCCCAGCGGTTCTTGATATCGGATGTGAACGCGACCGATTTACCCAGGCCATAGCGCCAGCGCGCGAGCAGTGGTTCTCCGGTCTCGGTCTCGAGCAGGACCTCGGCGGCGTCCTTCTCCTTGGTGGTCACGAAACCGAGCAGGTACGGCGCCGATGCCCATGGAATCCCCTTGAGCGCCTGCGCTGTCTTGACCACGCGCGGCCTGAACGGCTCCTCGACGAGCGAGGTGCGCGAGACCGTGTTGGTCTCCTTCATGAAGATGCGCGGCACGTTGTAGGGATCATTGGTGTAGTAGTAGCGCCCCCCTCCCCCTTCAGCGACGCGACGAAGCAAGGTCGTATCACTCTGCGAACCGACCGCGACGCTCGATACGGTGATATTCTCGATGCGCATCGCGGGCAGGATCTCGGAGAAGATGTTCGCCTGATCGCTGTGGCCATCGCTGAGAATGATGATGTGCTTGAGCTTTGCGGGCGTGAGCGCGAGCATCTCGTAGGCTTCCTGCAAGGCGCCCGCGATGTTGGTGCCGCCCGAAGCACGCAACCTGCCGATGTTACTCAGGATCCTGACGCGGTTTGTCGCCGACTGCATCCTGACGAGCGGCATGTTGCCATCGTCGAAGGCGAGCACGCCGACCTTGTCGTTGCGTTGAAGGATTTCGACGGCGGCTTTTGCCGCGTCCTTTGCCAGCTCGATACGATCACCGCTCATCGAGCCTGACTTATCGATCACCAACAGGAGCGCGAGCGTCGGCTTCTTGCGCTCCTTCTTTGGCTCGAACTTCACCGGCAGGATCTTCTCCATCTGGGAGTCCTTGTACCCGCCGGGACCGAACGAAGATTCGCCGCCAGCCATGATGAAGCCACCGCCGAGCTCCTTGATGTAGCGGTCGATCAGCTGCATCTGCCCATCCGAGACATTGAGCGCGGGCACATCACTCATCAACACGAGGTCAAAACCCTCGAGGTCCTTGAGCGAGGTCGGCACGCCGAACTCACCGCGCGTCTCGACCTCGAAGTTCTCGCCGCGCAAGGCGCGCTGGAGGTAGTGTCTGGCGCGTTGCTCCCCCTCCAGATAGAGGATGCGCGGCTTGCCGCGCACGTTCGCGCTGTAGACGAAGGAGTTGTTCTTGGCGAAGTAGTCCTCGCCATCGACCTTCATCTCGACCTTGAACTCGCGGAATCCAGGCTCGTACACCTCGGTCTTGAACTGAACTTCGGTGAGCCCCGGTTCGAGCTCGACCTTCTGGGTGCCATCCTTGAAATCATTCTGCCAGAGCGTCAGCGTCGCGCTCGTCTTGACCGTCGAGAACACGCGCGCGGTGAACACGAACGGCTCACCGATCTTGAGCTCGTCGGGCACGTCCACGCCGCGAACCAGGACCTCTGGCCTTGGCTTGAACTCGATCTCCTTGTTGTAGAGGCGGATGCCGTAGGCTTCGGCGCGGTAGGACTCGGCAACGAAATCACCGCGCGTGGCGTTACCATCCGAGACCACCACCACGCGCTTCAAGTGATCCTGTGGGAAGAGCCCGTAGGACATGCGCAGCGCGCCCGAGATATCGGTCTCGAGGCCATCCTTTTCCCCCTCTGGGCGAGGGATCGCGGCGAGCTTTCCATCCTCGCCGAGCTTGACCTGGTAGGGTCTGGAGGCGAACGCGATGACTTGCACCTCGTCGCGCTCTCCCTTGGCGGCGATCGCCTCGTTGATGTAATCGCGTGATTCCTCGAGCACGGAGTCCGGGATACTCGCGGAGGTGTCGACGATAAAGATCGTCGAGATCCTCGACTCGAAGCTCGTCAACACGACCTGCACGAGCGCGCCGACCAGCGAAAGCACCACCAGCGCGCGCAGCGCCACGTTGGTCCAGCGCTGCCACGTGGGCAAATCACTCAGGGTAAAACGCTGGATAATCCAGAACAGCGGCAAGCCGAGCGTGACGCCAAAGAACAGCGGCGCCAGGATCTCGACATTTCGCCCCTGGTATTCGAACGCGATGATGTCGCCACCGGGCAACAGCACGTAATTGTAGAACGCCCAACCGATGCCGAGCCATGCGGCCAGCAAAAAGGTCCAGAACAGGATGTCAGGCAGGCGCTTTTTGAGCATGGATGTCATCACTCCTCCCTCACACCGTGATTCGGCGATTGTAAGTCCACCACTCGAGCACCAACAGCGCGAGCAAGATCAGGATCGCCCAGATCCAGAGCTCCTCGCGGTTGAAGAAGAGCTCGTTGGTATCACTGGCGACCTCCTGTCCAGGAAGCTCCAGCTCCTTAGGCGCGATCTGTGATTCATTGGGATCGCTCAGGTTCGCCGCGACGCGTTGCGTCTCGCTGCCAGCCTGGACCTCGTAGAACCCGACCTCTTCGCCATACACGAGCGCCTGCCCACCATAAATGGGGACCTCGCGCGTGCCGCCCGAGGGGCTCGTCACCATCGCCTTTCCTTCCTCCTGTGAGACGCGCACGCTCCAGGTCTCGCCAGTGGCGAAGTCCTGGATCAGGCTCGAGTCATCGAGCTGGAAGTAATCCACGAGGTTGATCATCAACACGGGGAACGCCACCCGAAGCGGCAAATCCGAGTTCCTGATGTCGAAGGCGATGGCGATCATGCGCCGCGTGCCCTCGTCACGAGTGACGATCATCGGCGTGCCAAACGCAGACGCGACGACCGTGTCTCCCTTGCCGAGCTTGAGCTTTGAAGCCAGCCCGATGTTCACATCGCGCATTCCGATCCAGCGCATCAACGGGTGGCTCTTCTTGTAGCTCGTGATGATCGGATCGGCGACCTGCCCCGAGACCTCCCACGGTGAATTCTCACCGCCAGGAGAGACAAAGACATAATTGCCCGAAGCCGCCAGATTCGAGGGAATCTCGCGATCGATAAAGACCACATCGTAGTTCCCCTCGCCATGCGTCCCGGGGTTGTATTCGCCAGGAGTGATGCGATCGAGGTCGATGTTGGCGTTCAGCAGCAACGTCCCCTCGAGGTAGAGGTTGCCAGACGTCACGAGCAACACCTTCACAGGACGCGTCGGAGGCAAGAGCGCGAAAGCCTTGTCATCGAGCGGGAACACATCGCGCGCATCCGCGGTGAGGATCTTGACCCTCGCCTCGAGCTTCTCGCCGCTGACGGCCTGCGAAGGATAGAACTGCTGGAGCGAGCCCTTGGGCTCGAGCTTGATCGGCTTGGTATCGACGAGCTTGCCGTCGGCGAGGATCTGCAATTCAGCATCGATCTGTCGGTCAAAGAGGTTGTCGACGCGCACAAACAGCTCGTAATCGAGCTTGTTCGCCAGATAACGTCGCACGCTGAACGCGGTGACAGCGATATTGCCAGCGGACTCACCGAGCTTGATATGGCGCACGGTGGTGTTCTCGGCGAAGTCGACCGCTTCGAGCTCCTCGTTGTTAAACCCGGCGCCATCACTGAGCAGGATCAACTCGCCACGCTTCTTATCCTTGAGCGAATCTGCCCCGAACCTGAGCGCCTGATCAAAGCGTGTGCCTGTGGCCACGACCTTGATATCGCGCAAGGGCTGCTCGATGAGCGAGACCTCGCCGACAAAGGGTGACAACGGCTGGAGCTGATCATTGAAGTTGACGAGCATGACGCGATCTTCGGCGCCGACGGTCTCGAGGATCTGTCTGGCCTTTTGCTTTGCGACGTGCAGGCGGTTGACGCCACCTTGCACATCGGTCGAGGCCATCGAGGCGGAGGAATCGAGCAAGAGGACGATATGTCGCCCCTCGGTGATCTCTCCCTCGGGGTGAGGATCTGCCAGGGCAAACGCGATCAATGCCACGAGCAAGAGCTGCAACAACCACGAGAGCAGGCGCCGCAAGCGACGCCACCAGTCGGACTGCTGGCGGTACTCGGCGAGCACCTGACCCCAGAGCGGGGAGAACGGCACCTGCACGCGCCGCTTTCGCAGCTTGAGCAGGTAGAGGACGGTGATAATCGCCGCCGCTGCGCCCCCGATCTGCGCGATCTGTTCGAAGGGTAAGCCAGTGAACTGCATGATGTCTGTTCAAGCTCCCGCAGAGGTCACGCGCCAAAGTGAGCGCGAAAGGAAGAGAGAGAAAGGGGTCATCCGATGAATCCGCCCGCGCGAAAGACGCGCAACACGAGCTCGTCGAAGGGCACCTGGATCGGGACGCGGAAATAGAGGATATCGCGCTTGCTGCAATAGGTGTCGATCTCGTCGCAGAACTTCTCCCACACCTGCCGATAGCGCTTGAGGATCCCTTCGGTGACCGTGATCTCGCGAACCTCGCCAGTCTCGCAATCGACCAACTGGAGCTCGCCATGGAGTGACGGATCGAGCTCGCGATCATCGAACACGTGCAACACGATCGGATCGAACTTGTGGTAGCGAAGGAAGTTCAGGCCCTTCTCGAAACCAGTCGGATCGTAGAAGTCCGAGATCACGACGGCGATCCCGCGGCGCTTGTTCTGCGCGACGAATGTCTTGAAGGCATCGCCGAGGCTTGTCTGTTCGCCGGGTTCCACAGAGCTCAAGAAATCGAAGATCTTGAAGATCTGCGCCTTACCACGGGTGGGCGGCATGCGCCCGTCGAGCTTGGAGCTAAACGGGATGATGCTCACCCTGTCGAGGTTGCTCAGGCCGATGTAGCCGAGCGCGGCGGCACATTGCTTGGCGTAGTCCCACTTGGTGGGCTCGAAGCCGAGCATCATCGACTTCGAGGTGTCCAACAGGAAGTAGATGTAGAGATCCTCTTCCTCTTCGAAGAGCTTCAGGAAGAGCTTGTTGGTGCGCCCATAGACCTTCCAGTCGATGTTGCGCATGTCGTCGCCGGGCGTGTAGTTGCGGTGATCTGCGAACTCCAGACCGGAGCCCACGATCCTCGTCTTACGCTGCGCGCGCGCCTGACCGGCGGCGATCTTCTTGCTCATGATGTGGAGGTATTCGAGCTTTCGCAGAAACCTCTCATCGAATTGTTCGTCGCGTCGAGCCACAGGCCCCTCACTTCTTCTTGGTCTCGGGCGTGCGGCGGATGATCTCGTCGATGATCTCGTCGGTGCTCACGCCCTCGGCCTCGCCCTCGAAGTTGAGGATGACGCGGTGGCGCAACGCAGGCGTCGCCGAAGCGCGGATATCATCGGCGGACACGTTCCTGCGCCCATCCATCAGCGCGCGGATCTTTGCCGTCAACAGCAAGGTCTGCGCGCCGCGCGGCGAGGCGCCAAAGCGCACGTACTGGTTGGTGTCATCGGGCGCGAGCTCGTGGCCAGGGTGCGTGCCGTACATGAGCCTCAAGGCGTAATCCTGAATATGCGGCGCGACGGGGATGCCGCGCGCGAAGTCGCGGATCTCGAGCAAGGTCTCCTTGTCGATGACGCGCTTCAAGTCGGGCACCTCTGTCGAGGTCGTGCGATCCATGATGACGTGCATCTCGTCGAGGCTCGGCATCTTCATGTAGAGCTTGTAGAGGAAGCGGTCGAGCTGCGCTTCAGGCAGCGGATAGGTGCCCTCTTGCTCGAGCGGGTTCTGCGTGGCGAGCACGAAGAAGGGCTGCTCGAGCTTGTAGGTTTGCTTGCCAATGGTGACGCTCTTCTCCTGCATCGCCTCGAGCATGGCGGACTGCGTCTTTGGCGTGGCGCGGTTGATCTCATCGGCGAGGATCATGTTCGAGAAAATCGGCCCCTTCTCGAAGGTGAACGCGCGCGAGCCATCCTCGCTCTCGACGAGCATGGTCGTGCCGAGGATATCGGTGGGCATCAGGTCAGGCGTGAACTGGATACGCGAGAAGTCCAGGCCGAGCACCGTCGCCAGCGATCGCACGAGCATCGTCTTTCCGAGCCCGGGCACGCCCTCGAGCAGCACGTTGCCGCCAGCGAGAATGCAAACGATCACGCCATCGATGATGTCGCGTTGACCCACGATCATCTTGGAGACTTCCTCGCGGATCGAGCCACATGACTTCTTGTATTGCGCGATCTTCTCGCTGATTTCTTGTTCGTTCATCCTCTCCTCGAGATCCATCTCATCGGTAAATCCTGCGCCAGAACGAACGCAGGCATCATCATTCTCACTCTTGTTCGCGCGGCTTGATCAGCTGGAAGTAGCGCTTGACGTAGTAGCGGTAGCCCTTGGGGACGTTCTCCTTCTCCATCACCTCTTCGACGACCGAAGAGTAATCCCCGTAGACCTCCTTGTACTTGCGGCTGGCGAAGCCTTCCTCGCTGGCGCCCTTGATGATCTCGGACTTGCTCTCGCCCTTGCCTTCCTCGCCCTTGACCTTGACGTCGACGCGGTTGGTCTTGAGCGAGGAGTCCTCACCGAGGTTACGATCGCCCTGCCCCGTACCCGCGGTATCGCTCGGGTCATCCGAGGGCTTATCCCCCTTGGACTCGCCGCTGCCCTTCTTGCCGCCCTCGCCTTGCTGCTTGCCCTGACCCTGACCATCGCCAGGTTTCTGGCCTTGCTGACCCTGTTGGCCTTGCTCGCCTTGCTTTCCGCCCTCTTTGCCCTGCTGACCCGGCTTCTCGCCCTGGCCTTCCTTGCCCTGGCCTTGCTGGCCGTCTTGCTTTCCGGCGCGGCGCATGAAGTCCTTGACCTGCTCGCCCTTCTTGCCGCCGTTTTGCTGACCTTGCTGGCCCTGACGTTTCATCGACTCGCGGAGCTCGTCGATCTGGCGCTGCGCCATGCGACGCGCCTGATCGCTCTGTTGCTTTTGGCCAGCTTGCTTCATTTGCTCGCCAGCCTTCTTGGCGTTCTTGCCCATCTCCTGGCGATAGTTGCCCTTGTCGCCTTTTTGCTGGCCTTGCTGACCCTGTTGGCCTTTTTGACCTTGCTGCTGGCCCTGCTGGCCCTGCTGGCCCTGCTGACCTTGTTGGCCTTGCTGACCCTGTTGTGCTTGCTGCTGTTTACTCTTCTCGCCCTTCTCCCCTTTTTGACCTTCTTGCTTCTTCTTCTCGGCCTGCTTCTTCATCTGATCGGCGGCGTCCTTGGTCTGGCGCTGGAGCTGCTTGAGCTGGCGCGAGGCTTCGGACTGGGTGCCGTCGTTCATCTTCTTCTCGACATCCTTGAGCTTCTCCTTGGCGCGCTCGAGGCGTTCCTTTTCCTTTTTGGAGAGCTTTCCTTTCTTGTCGAGTTTGTCGGCGAGCTTCTTGATCGTGTCCTTGTGCTTCTCGGCGAGCTTTTGGAGTTCGGGATCATTGGGGTCGATCTTGTCGGAGAACTTTTCGAGGAGTTTGGCCATGCGCTCGAGCTTCTCGGGAGACATCTTGTCATCTTCGAGGAGTTTCTTGGCGAGCTTGTTCATCGCATCGCCAGCCTTGTTCATATCCTCGGACTTGAGCGCCTCGACCAGCTCCTGCATCTCGGGGTCTTTGGCGATCGCCTCCTTGTCCTCCTTCTCGAGTTCTTCGGCGGCTTCCTTGAGCTTGGCCGCGATCTCCTCGAGCATCTCGGCCTTGTTCTCCTGAGCGTCGAGCTTCTTCTCGATCTTATCGAGGCGCTCCAGAAACTCCTTCTCGGTGAGATCGCGCTCCTCGACATCCTCGAGCAGGTCATCGATCTCCTCGACGATCTCCTTGATCTTCGGGTCCTCGACATCTTCGAGGAGCTTCTTCATCTCCTCGAGGCGATCCTTCTCGATGGCGAGCGTGGCGTCATCGAGGATCTGGCGGTTTTCGAAGACGGGAGCGGGAGGGAGTTCGTGTTGGTGTGATGGCGCTCGGAAGACGCCCAAGACACCGAAGGCGACGACAAACATCACCAGCGGGATAAGATCTGTGGGACGCTCGAATGGGGCCGCGATCGCGAGGTCGACCTGGCCGACGTGCTGACCGGCCTCCTTGATCTGGCTCGCCTTGAAGGCATCCTCGTAGGGGTTACTCTCCTCGGAGAAGCTCAACGCCGAGGAGAGCCGGTCGTGGAGTCCGTGTGAGCGGTCGATCTGCTGCGCGAGCGCGATGCGGTCGAGCTTCCTGGCCGCGCCGATGGCGGCGCAAACGAGCACGAGCGCGCTGGCCACGAGAGCGCTCGTGACGAGCTGCCCCTGCTCGAGCCACCCCGTCTTGAACAACACCAGCGAGACCATCAACCCCATGATGGCAAAAACGCCTGCGGTGACGCCGTATTGGATCGCTCTCTGTGTGCGGATGCGTCGTGCCAGTTTGGAGACGAGCGCCTCGATTTCGAGGAGCTCTCCAGAGTCTTTCGGTGTTGTCATAACGCCTGTTCCATACTCGTTGAAAACCGACCGCAGCATCGCGAGCCACGCGGACATTCATGCACTGAGAAAACAAGCGCCCAGGGCGTCCAGTATTCCCAGATTCGCACGAGCCCCCTCGAGTCTATCGCGAATCCGCGGCCATGGCGAGGAGCCCTGTCGCGCTCACCTGTCTGACATGATGGAACGTGGGATGTTCAAAAAAGATCTCTCGTGGGCCGGGGAAACCTAGCCGCCGCAGCCACACTTGCCGCATTGCGCGGCGACATCCGGGCGAAAATGTTTTGCCAGGAACTCCTGCGTGAAGACCTCCTGCGCGAGCTCCGGTTCGATCGAGAGGACCTGCGCGATCCAGTGCTGCACGATCTTGGCGTCCGAGCGTGGCGCCGCCTCCATGATCACGCGCGCGGCGAGCTCGCGCTCGTATCGCTGCCACAGGCCGAGCAGGAGTTGGTCCCAGGCATCCGCCTGAGCC
>Ga0208061_100129_pt1 | contig 26607 bp, 18 predicted proteins | sample DeeseametaMP0555_FD_184209 | JGI IMG/M metagenome (GOLD analysis project Ga0208061, IMG submission 184209) | Marine microbial communities from the Deep Atlantic Ocean - MP0555 (SPAdes) | ecosystem: Environmental > Aquatic > Marine > Oceanic | place: South Atlantic Ocean | collected 2011-01-23 | reverse complement strand
ATCATGCAGATCCCGGAGGTCGAGGTCGCGGTCGGAAAGCTCGGGCGCGCGGACAGCGCGCTCGATCCTGCGCCCGTATCGATGTTCGAGACGGTCGTCACCTACAAGCCTGAATATCGCACGGAACCTGATGGGACACGCGTGCGACAGTGGCGTGATCACATCCGCTCGACGGATGACATCTGGAAGGAGATCCAGGCGGTAGCAGATCAACCTGGCCTGACCAGCGCGCCAAAGTTAATGCCGATTCAGACGCGCATCGTGATGTTGCAATCGGGGATGAGGGCGCCGATGGGCGTCAAGCTCCAGGGACCAGACCTCGAAAGCCTGGAGAAGGCTGGCAAGCAACTCGAAGAGGTCTTGCGCGAGATCCCATCGGTGCGCTCCGAGACGGTCTTTGCCGAGCGCGTCGTCGGTAAGCCCTACCTCGAGATCAGGATGTTGCGAGAGGAGCTCGCGCGCCATGGCCTGAGCGTCGAGGACGTGCAACGCACGCTCCAGATCGCGCTCTCCGGGATGCCTTTGACCACGCTCCTCGACGGTCGCGAGCGCTATGATGTGCGCGTGCGATATCAGCGCGACTCCAGGCAAGATATCGAAGCGCTCGGTCGCCTGCTCGTTCCCACAAAATCAGGCCGTTCGATCCCTCTCGAGCAAATCACCTCGCTCGCCTACGTCAAGGGACCCCAGGCGATCAAGAGCGAGGACACCTTCCTGACGAGCTACGTGATCTTCGATCATTACTCCGACAAGGCCGAGCTCGAGGTCGTCGAGGAGGTCCGCCAGATCATCGAGGCGAAGCGCAAAGCTGGAGATCTCGTGCTTCCCGTCGGGGTCAAATACGACTTCGCGGGCAACTACCAGAACCAGGTTCGAAGCGCTGATCGGCTGGCCGTGCTGGTGCCGCTCGCGCTGTTACTCATCTTCCTCGTGCTCCACCTCCAGTTTGGCAAGATCAGCACGACGGTCATCATCTACACAGGTGTGGCGGTCGCCGTCTCCGGTGGTTTTGTCCTGATGTGGTTCTATCAACAGCCATGGTTCATGGACTTCTCTATCGCGGGTCATGCGATGCGCGAGGTCTTCCAGATCAGACCCACCAACCTCTCGGTGGCCGTCTGGGTCGGGACGATCGCGTTGGTGGGTATCGCCACAGACGATGGCGTGGTGATGGCCACTTATCTGGACCAACGCTTCGCCAGGGACAAGCCCGAGACCATCGCAGAGATTCGCGCAGCGGTCCTCGAGGCAGGAAAACGCCGCGTGCGCCCCTGCCTGATGACGACCGCGACGACCTTGCTGGCGTTGCTCCCCGTGATCACCTCGACCGGGAGGGGTTCGGACGTGATGATCCCGATGGCGATCCCATCGATTGGCGGGATGGCCGTGGAGCTGATCACGCTGTTTGTCGTCCCCGTGCTCTATTGCTCGCGCGAGGAGTTGGCGCTGCGCATCTCGAAAGTCAGCGACTCGGAATGACATCGATCGTCAGGAGGGGAAAAAAGGGGTCGTCATCACCCTGGGGGCGTCCCTATGTTGTGCACCACGATCGAGTGATGTTCTTTTTCATGGGGCATGTTGCTGCCCCAATCCCAAAATGCTGAGGAGTTTTAAGTGGCTATCACCCTCGAAGATGTTCGCGACCACGTCACATCTGGAACCATCGCGGAGCTGATCAAACACACCCACACCTCGAGGGTCGCGTTGTTCGACCCGATGGCGAGGATCTTTCTCGCGGTGCAGCCAGAGCACGCGGACGAGAACAATCGCGTCGACTGGTCCAAGGTGCAAGTGAATCCAGAGGATCTGGAGAAGCCCGTCACGCTCCAGGATATCGAGGCGTGGTTCAAGACATCGCCTCCCGTAAACGCCGTCAGCTCCTTTCGCCAACTCTTCGACACATGGCGCACCGAATCACCCACCTGGTCCGAGGTGATCCAGACCTGCGCGCGCGTCTCGCCGATGGCGATCCGCTCGGTGTTGCCAAATTCAATGGAGCTCGCGAATCGACAGATCCAGGAGATGTTCGAGGGGTTCGGTGAACCTGTCGGGCGCGCGCTGGCGACCGTGGCAGCCTCCTATAACAACGCGAGCGATAGCGCGATGGTGGCTTACCTCACGCCAGAGGCTGTACACGCCTACCTGGAAGGTTGTGAGACTGTCTTCACGCCAAACTCACTCAACTCGTTGATGCGCGCGCTCCCCAGCGACCTCGATCTTCCGCACGAAGCTGGCGAGGTTTACGCCGACATCATGATCGGGCTCAAGGATCACGAATCACTCGACGATGGCTACTCCTATAGCTATCGCATCGATCAGCGCTGGCTCGACGGCGAGCAGATCGCGAGGATCGTGCTGGCCAACAAAACAAACATCGAGCGCGCGCGTTGGTTGATGGCCACGCTCGCCTTCGACGGTCACACGCAAGCATTCGATGCCTTCGGTGAGATCCTCGGTGACGAGGAGCTCGGCACAGACGCCTTGCTCTACCTCGGGCTCGGTGGTGAGTGGGGGAGGGCGGTCGCGGCGCGACTCGTCGAGGATGAGCAAACCTCCGAATTGGCGAGGACACACGCCGAGACCTTGCTCGAGTTCGAACCTCCCACGCACCCCGAGAGCGACCGCATGCTCTCGCCGCTGCTCGGACACCTGGTCAAGCACCACCGCTTCGGGTTCACGTTCGACTCGATGTTGATCGAGAAGGCGCTCGGCGAGCCAGTTGTGGGGACCCCGACACCCTATGAAGACCTCTCGAAGCTTTATAACAAGCAGGCCGAGGAGCCTACCGAGCAAGCCTGGCTCGATCTGATGTGGATGATCGCGTTCGAGCCAGGTCGCTATCTCTCACAGGAGAACTACGAGAACGCTGTGGCGCTCGGATTGCTCGGCAGAGAACCGAGCGAAGATGAGCTGTTGCGCGTGATCGATCGCCTCGATTGGGGAAAGCAGATCAACTCGAGCGCCAAGATCGGATATGGCGAAGCATTGCTCGGCGCAGGCGCGAGCGAGGAGGTCTTCCACCACGCGATGGCGAAGTTCGCGACGCTCCAGCGCACCAACTATCTGGGATACATCGAGAGCTGCTTCGAAGAGCCCGCCAAGAAATCAGAGGTGCCCTGGACCAACTCCATCGAGCGGCTCGTCTGGCAACATCGTTATGACAAGCAGAACGTCTACCACACGCTCGAACACCCCAAACAGTTCGCCGAAGCCGAGGGGGATGGCGAGGTCGCCATCGATGCTCCCGGTGACATCCTGTTCGAGTGCCATATCAGCGCGCTCGTGCCGAGCAAGATCACTGTCCGCGGCGACGTGACGCTCTCGATCGACCCTGTCGCGAAGACCTTTGTCTTCGAGGGGTTGCCTCAGACCGTCGAAGGCGTGCTCCCGCCCATGTTCGGTGACAGCTACACGGTTCAGGGTGAGATTCACAAGAACCGCGGGATCTTTGGCGTCAACGGCGTCGTCATCGAGGGTCAAAAGGTCGAGGATCTCGAGCTTGTCCCCGCCAATGAGAAAGCCCCCATCAAGATCGCGACGTTGGAGTCGAGCACCACGTGTCGCATCACGTTGTCGGAGAAGTACTCGGAGACGTTGGGCAACCATGTCCTGAGCTTGCTCCGTGACCTCGAAGACGTGCAAGCGCTGGCAGAGATTCGCGCGATGCAGAGTCCGGTGGCAGCGTACACGTTGTATCTGTTCTCACAGCTCGCGCCATCGGATTACATGCGGGATGCGGCGATGCGTCAGTTGTGCGAGCTCGCTGAACTGGCCGAGCCTTACCTGGGCGAAGTGCCGGAGCCAAAAGGGCCAGCGCCGATCGCGACGGTCTCGTTCGACGCCATCATCGAGCGTATGCAGGCGCTCTCAGAAACACCTCTTCATCAAGGCACCGAGGCGGCCTACATGGAGCAACGTTGGGTTGGCTTCGAGGACGTCAACCTCTTCCCTGGTGATGGGGATGACGATGACTACGACGACGAGGAGTACGATGAGGATTATGACGACTATGATGGCGGCTATGGCGAGGAGAACTACCAGGTCGTCTCGGCGGTGATGTTGAGCGAACCGTTCGAGGATGGCCAGGAGCAAACGCGCCCATACTGGTTCTCGGAGGATGGCGCTGACAGCATGCTCGGGAACTTCGCTGGATTGGCCGGAAATGGCATGTGGTATGAGTCCAAGGCGTATGGCGAGGTTTACGTCGATGAGGATCGCGACTTGATCCTGATGGACCTCACGTTGGAGCGCGAAAACTATGATGGGTGGCCCATTCAGGGGGGCGCCTACCTGGCCTGCTGGAAATGCAAGGAGGGGTGGCTGTTCGCGTCCTGGGGACGCTCGCGAAGCGAGCTCCAGCGCGTGATCGGGCTCGACTTCTGGCCCACGCAGTTGCAGTGGCGCTCCATCGAAGGATGGCTGGGGTATTGAGCGATGGAAGAGTTTGGCGAGCTGCGATCGATGCTGCATCAAACGCCGTCAGAGCGAGCCTTTGCTTCTCTGATGCGGCGGTTCGAGCGCATGTGGAACAAGTACCCCGCGCGATCACGCGACGAGCTCTTGCCGTATGCTCGGGGCGTGCTCGAGACATGGCCTGACGCCACGCGCACGATCCCCGGGCGCTGGCGTCACGCGTTCTGGAGTGAGAAGCGCTCTGTACCCGGGGAGCTGTTGTCTCTGGGCAAGAGGTTGACGCTCACGCACGAGAAGATCGATGCTTCGCAGCTCGAAGCGCTGGTTTTGCATGACGCGGGGCGCGAGCTCAGGTTGCTCGAGCTGACCTCGTGCGAGCTCGGAGATGCGCATGTCATGGCATTGCTAAAAGGCTCGAGCGCGATTCGCGCGCTCGACCTTGGCGGCAATAACATCGGGTCCGAAGGCGCGAAAGCTCTCGCAGAGAGTGAACTCGCCGGACAACTGACCTCGCTCTCGCTGTGGAACAATGCGCTGAAGCCAGAAGGCATCAGCGCCATCGCCTCGAAGCGATGGCCAAAACTCGAGAAGCTGGACCTGATCTCGACGTCTTGTGGGGATGAGGGCGCGGCGGCGATCGTCGAACACTTCGAGGCGAACTTCCCCGCGCTGCGCGAGCTCTTGCTCGTCTACAACCTGTTCTCACCGGCACAGACCGGGCACCTGAAGGCGCTCGAGTTCATGCGCCCCGAGGAGCGCAGCCTGCGCGTCGAGTGCTGACCCAACCCATCATCGACCTCTCGCCCGCAAGCGAAGGGGGCGCCCCATTTTCCAACCTGCGTGGCTTCATGCAACAGGTTGGAAAATGGGGCGCCCTCGAGGGTGTTGAAAATATTCTCCACGTCGTCTGACTCGCCAAAATCAACGCAGCCAGCGTCGAAATGTGCTCGACGATACTGCGTATCGCCTGCGCATTTCTCCTTGGCTGCCCTGATTTTGGACTTCTCCAGACTCGGTCCGAATATCTTCAACACCCTCCTTCGCTTGCTCGGCACCACGCTCGGTAGAACAGAAAATCACTGGGGCACATCCCTCAAAGCAGCAGCCGACCCTTTGCCGCAAAGAAGCGCATCACCTTCTGGAGCTCCGGGTCATCCTTGCGCTCGGGGAGGGTGAGAAACCACAACCGCAGCGGGTGCTCGAGTTCGATCTCCCGAGCCACGACGAGCAAAGGGTCGAGCTCGACGACACGCTTTGGCAACACGCCCAGACCGCAGCCGAGCCGAACGAGCTCGAGCGCGACATGACGAGAGTTGGTCTCGACGAGTTGTTTTGAAGGATCGACGCTGGAGCGCTCCCAGCGAGAGACGGTCTTCTTGGCGACGCTGTAATCGTTGACGATCCAGCGCGCGTCCTCCATCGAGGTCAAGGAGGAGAGGTATTCTGGCGAGGCCGCGACCGCGAGCTCGATCTCTCCGAGGAAGTAGCCCCACAGATGATCTTCTGGCTGGTGGATCACGCGAATGGCGAGGTCTGCGCCGCCCTGGCCAAGATCCGAGATGTCATTCTCTTCGAGGATCGTGAGCTTGATGTTCGGGTGCTCCTCGAAGAACTCGGCGAACAGTCCGCTCATCTGCGCGAGCACAAGCGATGGCGCGGAGAGCTTCACATACGAGAACTCCTGGATCTCGGAGCTAAACGCTCGGCGCGCCCACTCCTCGGCGCCTTCGAGCATCGGCGAGAGCGCCTTGACGAGGTGATTTCCACGCTCCGTGAGCGTGTATCCGTTGGGGTGCCTCGAGAACAACTCCACGCCGAGGGAAGCTTCCAGCGCATCCAGACGCCTGGAGATGGTGGATGGCGCGACGTTCAACGCCTTGCCCGCGGCGGTGAGCGAACCGTGTTCACTCACCGCCGCGACGAGTTGAAGATCTCTCCAATCATAAGAGCTCATATCTGCCTCTTTTCGTATCGCGAACCTGACCTTCGCCCGCCAACTTCCAGGCAACGCAGCATACGCGAGCGTAAGGATGGCGATCACGCGTCACCACTCTCAAAAAGCCAGCGCTGGTTTGCGTGTACGCAAACCATAGAGCAATCACAGCGCGATGACATGACGTGAACATGGAAATGGTATATGAGGTTCGGGTCGACAACTTGACTTGCGAGGATACCGATGAGCGCACGAGAAGATCTGGTCTTGAGAGAGACCCGCGACAACGTCACCACCCTTACATTGAACATGCCTCGGCGGCTTAACGGCTGGACGATGGATATGATGATGGCGCTACGCGACGCGATGACGGACGCGGCCAATGATCCTGACACGAGCGTCCTGATCCTGACCGGTGCAGATCCTTACTACTGCGCGGGCGTGAACCTGAGCGCGGTGATCAAGCTCGATCACCCGGCAAAACTGCACGCCTTTATCATCGAGCAGAACCAGGGGTTGTTCGACATGTTCATCGACTTCCCCAAGCCGATCATCATCGCCGCCAACGGGCCAGCGATCGGCGCGAGCGTGACCTCTGCGACGCTGTGTGACGCCCTGATGGCGTCCGAGAAGGCGACGTTCTCGACGCCATTCGCAAAGCTCGGTGTGACCCCGGAGGGATGCTCGAGCGAGATGTTCCCGGCGCTGATGGGCGAAGAGACCGCCTGGAGGATGCTCGGCAAGGAGGGGTGGCAACCGACAGGAAAGGAGGCCGCCGACATCGGGTTGGCGACACACGTCGTCGCGCACGATGATTTGCTCGAAGAGGCCAGGGCACTCGCGCTCGAGTGGATCGAGCAGGGCCGCGAGCGCTCGTATCGCGCGGGATTCACGCGCGAGGAGTTAAAGGAAATCAACGCGCGCGAGTCGAGGCAATTGGCCGACGCGTTTCTTGGCTCGAAGTTTCTTCGTGGTCAGTTCGAGTTCCTCTGGAGCAAGAACAAGCGCGGACCCGCGATGATGTTCCTCGCGCTGTTGTTCACGCGCCCCGTGTGGTCGCAGTTTTTGCCCTGAACCAGCCATCAGGCTGGCTTTTTAGCGAGCACCTGCACGGTGGACGAGAGCCCGGTGTGATACCGCCCCTCTTGTACATCGCGATCGATCTCGGCGCAGTGGAGCAATTCGAGACCGGCGAGCTCCGCTTCGAGCGCTTCTGGGGTCATGAGCAACGCCTCGGTGGGAGGTCCGCCGACGCCGGGCTGTTGTAGTTGGCGAGGTGTGTACGCCTCGAGGATAAACACTCCTCCGGGCACCAGCGCATCGACGCACGCCGCGTGCAGCTTCTCGCGCAGTGGCTTGGGCACATGTGCCCAGATCGAAATGATCCCCGCCCACTGATTCTCACCGAGGTCAAAGTCCGCGAGATCTGCGGTGATTGTCGTCAGCGACACGCCGCGCTCGCTGGCGAGCTCTGCGGCATTTTGCAACCCGACGCTCGATTGATCCACAGCCGTGACCGCGTGACCGAGCTCTGCCACGAACACAGCGTTACGCCCCTCGCCCTCGGCGAGACACAATACGGGCCCTTCGGGGATCTGTTCGGCGACCTCTCGCAGCCAGTCATTGGGTTGTTTGCCATACGCTGCGAATGCCTCTGAATATCGCTCGTCCCACATCTTCTCTGCTCCTTTCTGGTTCTCGATCAGGATATGGCTTCACACAACTGGAGCCACCCCCCTTGGTCTCGATCTCAGGTTAGCGCGACACCTTCACACCGCGCCATGGCCTCATCCAGGGGATCTCTGCCTTATCTTTAGAGTGCTTGTAGCGATGACATTGGCTCTTATCCGTATCGAGAGCAACAGGTGCTCGAGCGCGAAGAGCTTATCCTCGACACGTACCTCGTCATCATGGCGTAGGTTATGTCGTTTTTGGCTATCTCATTGGTCTGAAATTTCAATTTAGTAAACATAACTATAATTATCAGACCATATAATTGCCGATAAATCTGCACTCGGCGACATGCTCGCTCCACCTCGCCTCCCGAGTAACTTCTTGCTTGAACAAGCCTCTCGTGATGATCATGATCCGTGTAGACGACGCACAGAATGACGCGCTTCGAGTTCGAGGCGTGATGATCGGGCGGACAGGAGATGGCCTCCCTGTCGACAACGCCGTTGTCATACCTTCGGGCGCGTCTCAAGTATCACTTCATGTGACTCTTCAAATAAGGATCATCATGCGCCAAACATCGACCTGTATCACCCTCGTCTCATCGGCGTTGCTCGCTCTCTTCTTCACGTCATGCGGAGATGATGAGGACGGCAAAAATACGACGACCCCCTCCGAGCTCGTGTCGAGCTGGACGGCGACCGCCTCCGGAGATGTCAGCGCCATGTTTTCAGGCGACGCCGTGCTCGCCACCACCTCCTCACCGGACAAGCTGACGATCGTGCTCACCCCGGATGCCGAGACGTACACCGGCAGCATGGAAGACACGCGCATTCTGCTCGACCTCAAGTCCGCTGGCAGCGGACAGACCGGTGACTTCACAGGCGTGACCGAGGCTTCTGTCTCCGTGCGTATCGCCGAGGATGGTGAAGGCGACTGCGGAACGAGCACACACACCATCACGCTCGACAGCAACGGCGCCGGTGGCGTCAAGGGAACCTTCAACCTGAGCGTGCTTTGCACTGGCAGCGAGGGCACGAGCAGTTACCAGCTCTCGGGAACCTTCGATCGCAACCTCCCCCCTGACTAAACCGCCTCGCGGACACGCGATGCAATACACATCACGTGCTCCAAAACATGGAGAGGACTCTAGCCGCCCGGGTGTAGCCCGGGCGGCTTTTCGCGGTTTGTCAGTGGATTTTCGACATGGGGTGCTGTACGTCAAAACAACGCACAGGAACTCGCATCGATGACAGCTTGTCGGCATCGTCTCGGAGCAGCTCCGGGTGCTCTCCTTGCCCTACACATCACCGAAGAAGGAGCGACCGCATGGGAGCCAACACGCTCGAGGTGGGAACACTGCTGGACGAGCGCTATAGCGTCGAGCGCGCGCTGGGGCGAGGAGCCTTCGCCACGACTTACCTGTGTCAGGATCTCCAGGAATCCAGAGATGTCGCCATCAAGGCGATGCGCCTCACAGAGCTCGATGTCTGGAAATCCTTCGAGCTCTTCGAGCGCGAGGCGCGCGTCCTCGAGAGCCTCTCGCACAGCGGCATCCCCGACTACTACGAGGTCTTTCGTCAGGAACCCGAGGATGGACCGAGCACCTTCTTCCTCGTCCAGGAGTACATCCCCGGAAAGTCACTGCGCCAGATGCTCGACGAGGGCTCGCGGCACGCGCCTCCAGAGCTGATGCAAATCGTGCTCGGCTCGCTCGATATCCTCCACCACCTCCATAGCCAATCGCCGCCTGTCTACCACCGCGATATCAAACCCTCCAACATCATCATCAAACCGATGGGCGCGCCCGTGCTGATCGACTTCGGGAGCGTATGCGATGGTTGGAGGGAAAAAGATGAGCAGGGCTCCACCGTCGCTGGAACTCACGGGTACATGCCGCCCGAGCAATACATGGGCAAGGTCAGCGCCGCGAGCGATCTCTACGCATTGGGCGCGACGCTGCTCCACGTCATCACCGGGAAGCACCCCTCCGAGTTTCCCTTCGATGATGGCAGGGTCGAGGTCCCCGAGAACCTCCCCTGCTCTCCTGAGATCCGCTCGCTGCTCGATCGATGCCTCGAGACCGCAGCCTCCGCGCGCCCTCAGTCCGCGCTCGAAGCTCGCGCGATCCTCATGGCCGCGTCCCAGAACACAGCGCTCGTTCCCACCTCGACCGCGCCAAGCCAGGCGCTTGTTCCAGCAGGTGGCGATCACCCCGAAGTCGTCACCCTCGGCTCGCCGCCGCGCGATCCAAATGGCCCTGATAAAGAAATCTACAAGATGCTCGTCCCCGAGTTCTTCTCGACAAACATCGGCGGACACTTCGAGGCCGCAGGCTCGAAGGTGAACAGCTCCTCGGCTGGCGGCTTCTTGCTGTTTCTCATGCTCCTGACCTGCACCGGAGGCATCTGGTTGCTCATCGCCGGAGGTATCTGGAACTCTCGTAAGAGAAAATACCACGACCTCTTTGTTCATGGCGTCTACACCCGGGGGCAGATCCTTGGCTCGGGTGGTTCCTTGAACAACAACACGGCTGGCAACAACGCCATCTTTCGCTACGAAGTCGATGGCAAGACCTACCGCAACGCGACGCCCGTCGGTGCTCAGGGAGGGCGATTCTTCGTCGCTGGTGATCCCGTCGGTGTACTCTATGACCCGAACAATCACCAAAACGCAGTCATCGTCTTTCGCTAGCCCGAAATGCCACGCGACGAGGAGCTCCTCATGCGTATCGCGCTCGCTCAACTCTCCTCAGACCCTCGCGATCTTCTCGAGCGTCATATCGAGGCGATCACTGCTGCAGCAAAAGAAGGTTGTGCTCTGGTCGCGTTCCCAGAGCTTTCATTGACGGGATACCACCCCACAACGGCAACGCAGGCGCCGCTCAGGTTGGATGAGATGCGCATCACCGCGCTCGAAGAAGCGTGCCAGGCAAACGCCATATCGGCCCTCGTCGGGGCGCCGCTCGCGACTGATGCGGGCGTGCTCATCGCCACGCTCTCGATCGATCCGGGTCGGAGAGCCTGTTGGTATGCCAAGCGCCACCTGCACGAGGACGAGACGCCCTTCTTCATCGAAGGAGACCGCGAGCCACTTCTGGAATGCGGCGGAGCGCGAGTCGGGATTGCCATTTGCTACGAGCTCTTCATCCCCGAGCACCGGCAACGCATCACCTCCCATTCGCCGCATCTGATCATCGCCTCTGTCGCCAAACACACACGTGGACTCGAGCGCGCCAGGAGCGCGCTCTCCGAACACGCACGCGCTCATCACACCCCCACGCTCCTGGTGAATGGAGCAGGACCGTGTGAAGGTTTTGTTGCCGTGGGAGGTTCCTGCTGGTTTGATGTCGATGGCGCGGATCGTGAGCACCTTGGAACCCAACCTGGCTTGCTCGTCATCGATATACCATCTGCTGCGAGCTGAGCTCGCGGCGAAGCGAGGAGAAGACGCGATGGCTCACAAGGAAGGATTTCAGTGGGATCTGTTTAATCGCGAGATCAAGGCGCGAGCGCTCGAGCTCACCTGCACCGAGTTTGTTCGCATCCAGGGGCTCGCGCCCAGGGGGAGCCACAACCGCACGCAATTCAACATCCGCTGCCCCTCGCCGACGCACGAGGATCGCAACCCCTCCTGTTCGATCCGCGACACGCACTACAACTGCTTCTCGTGCGGTATCAATGGGGACATCTTCGATTTGATCGAGCTCCTCGAGGGCGTCAGCGGCTTCGACGCTCAGATCAGACGCGCGCTCGAGCTTCTGGGGATCGACTATGACGCCGAGCTCGAAGCGTTCATGGACTCCGAACGCATCAGGCTGGAGGGTCAGGCCAGGGCTGCGTCCACACGATGGCGCGCTTCGAGCGCGCAGGTGCCAGACTTCTCTGGCGCCAGCGTCAGCAGCGCTGCGCTCGAGCGCAGCGCGCAACACCCGGACGCGCCGGCGGTCTGGGCAGACCTCATCTCGACGCTGACGCTCACGCCCACCGGCAGCTACTACCTCGAGCGGCGCGGCTTGAGCGCAGCGCTCGCCAGAGCGCACGGGCTCGTCTCGGCGCACTATGATCGCTGGTCAAAGCAGGTCGAGGCCGCCCGAGAGAAATGGGATGACGAAACCCTGGCGGCGTGTGGCGTGTTGACGAACAGCGGAATGGCGCACCCCTACGTCGAATACTTGCTGCTCATACCCTCCTGGCGCGAAGGAAGATGCGAGGGGTTGCGGTTTCGCCGCCTGAGCCACGACACGACCTATGGTGGCGTCAAATATCTCTCCCTTCGCGGCAGCATCAACCAGGTCGAGAACCCCTTCCTGGCGACCCCCGAAGGACTCCCGAACGCGTGTGGACCACATAAAGGGATCCTCTGGGTGGTCGAAGGAGAGCTCGACACGCTCAGTATCCGAAGTGTTGGAAGAGCCGCGATCGGTGCTCCAGGCGCCCTCTCCTGGCGCCCCGAATGGGTCGAAGGTTGGGCCGAGCTTCCTCACGTGGTCATCCTCAAGGATCACGATCCGACAAACGTCGACGCCGCCGACAAGTTCGTGGAGCGCATTCGCGCCGCGGCGCTCGAGCAACATGGAGAGGCGTGGTGTGAGGCGCACCTGCACGTCTACACCACGCCGAGCATCGATGGAGCGAAGGACGCCAACGACCTCCTGCTCCAGGGAGAGGAGATCCTGATCCAGGCGCTCGCAGAGATCGAAGACGAACTCGACACGATATAACCCGTTTATCGAAAATCGAAAGCGGTTGCCAGATCGCGAAATCGTGCGTAGTTTATTTATTGGTTGGTTGACCAACCAATAAATAAACTACGCACGATTTCATCACCGAGACCTTCTCCAGCGAGGTTTTGCCCATGAGTGAATACGACGCGAACATCGCGCTCTACCTGCACAGAAGGCAATTCACGCGCGATCTCCCATTTATGATCCTCTACTTCGTGCTGGGAGCGGCGATGATGTCAGGGTTGTTGGCGGTGGCCATCACGCGACCCGCGGCGCTTCTGAGTTGGCAGGCGGCGACATGCGCCTGGATGGGTCCCACGCTCTTCCTGATGGCAGCGCCTGCCTTCTATGACGTGTATCAATGGCTCACGAACAAACCCGCCATGCTCTTCACGCATCGAGGGATCATCATCGACGCGGGTCCCTTCGATCGCCACTACATCGCCTGGGAAGATATCGAGACGATGTCATTCTCGCTCTTGCAAGGGCACGAGGAACATGACGCCGCCATCCCCGGGCTCTCGGAGACCTTCGCTTATGCCATGATCACCAGTAAGGATAAGCGCCGCAGGCGCCTCCCTAGCAGGATCGTGAACACCTTCGCGGGAGGTCTCTATGATTTTAGCTACGAGCTCGAGCCGCTCCGACCTGACCGACTCGAGAAGCTACGCGAACTGGTGGCCAGAAACATCCCTGGCTACGGCGTGAGAGGGTGTTGAAGATATTCGACTACAACTGCTCTAGCTCGAAGGCACCTGCCCGATGTACATCGCGTGCCAACAGCTCGACACAACCTCCGGGAGCGACGCGGTCTCTCGGGTCAACTGCAGGACCTCTCGGTACAGGGGTTCGTTCTCGTCACGCAGTTGCCGCAGCGCGGCGCCATAGTAAGCCGAGAAGCCGCGCACCGAGCAGAGGTCGCGTGTGTCGACTCCGAGCGCCTCGAACCCTGCACGCACCTCCTCGGGATCGGCGAAGTAGGCCTCCGCGAAGCCCACCTCAGCGTCATTGCGAAACACACCTGTGGCGAGAACCTCGGTCAAGGTCCCCGGCAGGATCTGCTCCTTGCTCGACGCTGCCCGAGCCACCAGACCAGCGACGCCCGTCAGACGCGGGATGAACGAGAGGAACACATGCCCGCCTGCTCGCGTCAGCTCGACGACGCGAGCGCAGACCTCTCGGAACTCCTCGGCGCTCCCCACGTGATACCCAGGGCCAAGACAAACCACCGCATCGAAGGCGGACATCGCGGAGTACTCCGCGATGTCCGCGCATACGATCTCGTCGATATGATCACCATGTTGCTCTCGCGCGAGCTCGATAAGCTCGGGGGAGAGGTCGACCAGCGTCACTTGATGTCCCGCATCCGCGAGCGCGCGGGCATGAACGCCAGCGCCACCTCCGATATCGAGGATTCTCGAACCTTCCGAGACATGTTTCTGGATCAACGCGAGCGTCCTCTCGCGCTCGAACCACCCGTCGTCATTCTCGAGCCTCTGCGCCTCGGCGCCTCCCGCGTAGTAACGACGTACACGCGCTCGGTCCGCGCGCTCGATATCTTCATCACTCATACATCAACCTTCCCTGGCCGCGACCATTCGCGCCACCACATCGGGGAGCTCTACCTGCATCCCCAAACCAGACCAGCTTGCTCCTACGACGTCGAGCACCTGCTGCGAGCGAGGATCCTCGCTCGCGATATGTCTCCACAGCGACCAATTTAACCAGACATGCTCGCGGGCATCCAACAAGACTCGCTCGAGCTCATCGCCGCCGAGGTGCTCCTGGAACCACACCAGCTGCTCGCGCGCGCCCTTCCCTGCGAGCTCACCTGATGTCGGAATCGAACCGACAGCATCAGGGTTCGCGTACAGCTCGATGACCTCGATCAAACCCTCGATGTGGTCATTGAACGTCTCGAGTTCTTCTGCGGGCACCCAGAGTTCCTCGTGCTGTCGTGCTCCGACAACCTTTGGCTCGAAGCTCGAGGCGTAGTCTTCCTCGAGCTCGAAGCGGGTCACGTATCCCAAACCGGTGCCACTTTTGGAGTTCCAATCCCGGCTGATGCGAGCAGCGTATCCCTGGTTCGTGACAGGATAGAAGATGGGCTGCTCGGGCAACCTGGGCGGCCATCGCCTCGAGCCACTTCTCCACACCAACGCCATCTCTTCGAGCCCACACGGGCGGTACAACCACATCACCAACTCCTCTTGGTTTGCAGGTAAACAGGGCGCTCACCGAAACAGAGCGCGCGTCCGCGATTATTTCAGCGTGGTCACTGTGCTCTCGTAGGGTACGGAAATGTGGGTTTCCCAGGCGGATTCATTGTATCCCGTCTGCGCATCCACTTAGCCTCTTTATACCTTCATGAACAATAGCTTCGCTGCGCGCGAGGCCAGGTAAGAGGCGCGAATCATGTCACGAAAGCTCAGTTCTATACCGATATACATGCACCCGTTTGTGTGGTGCCTGGTGCTCCTGATCAGTCTCTCCGGTTGTGGGGGGTGCGATGATGAATCTGGCAGCACGACTCAAAATCAGAATAACGAGGACCTCCGCGATCAGATGGATGTCTCTCTCCCGCAAACCTGTAAGGACAACGACGGAGATGGCTTCTCGGTAGGTCTCGGTTGTGATGAGAACCTGACCCAGGACTGCAACGATACAAACCCTGCGATCAGCCCGCTCGCCACCGAGAGCTGCGATGACAACGTCGACAACAACTGCGACGGCGAGGTCAATGAAGGCTGTAGGGAATGCGAGGACGGCGCGACGCGCGAGTGCTCCTCTGACATCGGCGCCTGTCAGGCAGGCATCGAAGAATGCGTCGACGGCTTCTGGTCCACGTGCAGCGGCACCCTCCCCTCCACAGAAATGTGCGATGGCGTCGACAACGACTGCGATGGCGAGACCGACGAGGACCCTCAGGTCCTGTGCGACGATGGCCTGATCTGCAACGGCGCCGAGACCTGCGAACAAGGCGCCTGCGTCGCGGCCGAGGGCCCTGATTGCTCCGAGTTCGACACGGCGTGCTCCGAGGGCGTCTGTGATGAGAAAGAAGGAGGCTGCCGCGCGCGCTTCATCCCTGATGATACGCCTTGCGATGATGGCCTATTTTGCACCGAGGACAGCGTCTGCCTCGAAGGCGTCTGCCAGACCACACCACGTGACTGCTCCTCTGCGGATGACCAGTGCAACGTGGGCGTCTGCGATGAAGCCGCTGGCGCGTGCGTACCTCAGCCAGTCTCTGATGGCACCACGTGTGACGATGGCGCCTTCTGCACCACGAATGATATCTGCACCGCTGGCGCATGTGGCGGCGGTCAACGCGATTGCTCGGGCGAAGCAGACCAGTGCAACACGGGCGTCTGTGATGAAACCGCGGACGCGTGCGTCGCGCAGCCGGTCACCGATGACACCCCCTGTGATGACAACCTCTACTGCACGACTGGTGAGGTCTGCACGGCGGGCGCGTGTGGAGGCGGTCAACCTCGTGTTTGCGGCGCCGCGGGAGGTTCTTGCCGCACAGGCGTTTGCGATGAGGCAGCCAAGGCTTGCACAGGCGATCCTCTCCCTGATGGGACCTCCTGTGATGACGGCCTCTTCTGTACCTCGGGCGATACATGTTCGGCAGGCACATGCATGGGCGGCGGCGCGACGGACTGCTCCGGTTCGGGAGATCAGTGCAACACCGGCATCTGCGACGAGACCCTCAACCGCTGTGAAGCGCAGCCGGTCGCTGACGCGACCCCTTGCAATGACGGCCTCTTCTGCACCAACGGCGACACGTGTCAGGCTGGCGCCTGCGCCGGAGGTCCCGCGCGAAGCTGTCCGGGCAATGCGTGCAACAGCGGCGTATGTGATGAATCACAGGATAGCTGCGAGCTCCAACCGGTCGCTGACGCGACCCCTTGTAACGATGGCCTCTTCTGCACCAACGGTGACACCTGCCAGGCTGGCACATGCCAGGGCGGACCCGCTCGGGTTTGCCCTGGGAACGCATGCAACAGCGGCGTGTGCGACGAGTCACAAGATAGCTGCGAGCTTCAACCCGTCACAGATGGCACGAGCTGCACCGATGGCTCTTTCTGCACCCAGGGAGACTCCTGCCAGGCGGGCGTCTGCGATCCTGGTCCAGCGCGGGTCTGTCCAGGTGACGCGTGTAACAACGGCGTCTGTGATGACACGCAAGACAGCTGCGTCTTGCAACCTGTGACCACTGGGACGAGCTGCTCTGATGGCGCCTACTGCACTCAGGGTGATTCCTGTCAGGCTGGCGTCTGCAATCCTGGCGGTGCGCGGTCGTGTCCTGACGGTGAGTGTCAACAAGGTGTTTGTGATGAAGCAAACGATCAGTGTGACACGACGCCAGCGCCGGATACGACGCCATGCGATGACGGTCAGTTCTGCACCTCTTATGACACGTGTCAGGGAGGCACCTGTGTGGGCGCGGCGCCTGTGGTCTGCCCTGGCGATGACTGCAACCAGGGTGTCTGTGACGAAGCCAACGATCAGTGCGACACCAACCCGCTCCCCAACGGCACGAGCTGTGAGGACGGCCTCTTCTGCACGAACAATGACACCTGCCAGGTCGGCAACTGCGTCGCTGGCCCACAGGACACCTGTGATGGCGCGGTGAGCATGGCGTGTACGATCGCCACATGTGATGAAGTCCAGAACACTTGCGTCGAGAGCCCGGACCCCTCTTGCTGTAACAGCACGGTCGATGCTGACCTCGACGGCGTGAACGTCTGCGATGACTGCGATGATAATGATGGCAGCATCTTCCCCGGCGCGATGGAGCGCTGCGATGGCCTGGACAATGACTGTGATGGCCTCATCGACGAAGACTTCGACCTCGACGGCGATGGGTTCGGCACCTGCTCTCAGGACCCTCTCATCCGCGACTGCGATGACACACAGGCCGACGATTACCCAGGCGCACCCGAGCTTTGTGGCGCTGGCGCCGGTGATGGTCGAGACAACGACTGTGATGGCTACATCGATGAAGGCTGTCAGGGCTGTTCGATGGCAGACGCCGATGGCGACGGGGTCTCGGAGTGTGGCGGCGACTGCGATGATACTGACAGCACCACCTACCCCGGCGCGCCGGAAGTCTGCGACGGTCAGGACAACGACTGCAACCAGTACACACGTCCAAACTGCGGCGTCTCGCAGCCATGCAACTTCGACGGCGATGGCAACCCGGCCAACGAGCAGGATGTCTGTCAGGATGACATGATCTGCGCCTGCGAGTTGGCCAACAACGGCAGCTGCACGGGCAACTACCTGTGCACCTCGTTCTGCAACTCCTCGGATACGGGTGGGTTGGGCGATGGATGTCAATCCAATCAATTCTGCAGCTACGACCTGCTCTACTCGGCAAACATCCACGGCTGCGCGGTCACGACGGACCCGATCTCGGCGACGCCAAAGCAAGGCGGCGAGGCCTGCGGTGATGACTCCGAATGCCGCAGCCTGAACTGTGATCGCATCTGCGTCGGGCCAGGTTGCAACCAAAAATACTGCCTGGACTGGTGCAGCTCGGATGACTACTGCGCGGCTGGCGCGACGTGTCAGGTGCGGCGTACAAGCACCCAGATCGATGGACGGTGCCAACCAGGGACCTCGCCATTCCTCGGCGCGAGCGCCGTCGGGCAGAGCTGCACCCAGGACAACCAGTGTGACCACGGCTTGTGCGCGACGAGCCCCGAGGACGGCCAGCGCCGATGCACCGAGGCGTGTTGCCAGGACGCCGACTGCCCGAGCGGGTTCACCTGTAGCCTGGGTGGAGATCGCGTCAACGCGAACGTGGTCTACGGTTCAGAGAACGCGAAGAGCTGTGGCTCGAACTCCGAATGCGCTGGCGAAGGCGGCATCTGCAACAACGGCACGTGCGTGTGGCCCATCGTCGAGACCTCGCCGATGTGCATCCCGGACGTCACAAACCAGGGATCACGAACCGCAGGGCAGGCTTGCTCGGACAACGACCAGTGCGCCAGCAACTTCTGCGAGCGTGACCTGGGCGTCTGCATCGAGGTGTGTTGCTCGGACAATGACTGCCCCATGGGCCAGACCTGCGAGAAGCAATTCATCCAGACCGAGGGCAACAACGCCACTCAGGCGCGCGTCTGCGTCAACGTTTACACCGAGGAGGTGCTTCGTAGGCGTTGAGTTTTGGTATACCATCTGACTCGACGAGAGGTCGCACGCAGCAAGGGGGAACGAGCAGCGCGCGGCCTCTTTGCTGTTTCACGCACCCTCGTCCAAACCAGGGGTGCGCCTCTACCCTTCACGAGTCACGAAAATGAACGAACGCCTCCCATGCCTGTTTGCCATCCTCTGTATGACCTCGTTCGCGCTCGTTGCGACTGGATGTTCTGGTGACCCCGAGCCTGACGATACGCCGCCTCCTTCCACCATGGACATGAACTCGAGCGCTGCCGATCAGGGTAGCGATCAGGACATGGGCGAATCCACAGAAGACATGACGCAGCAACCTGCGGATATGACCTCGATGGAGGACATGACCCCCGAAGAGGATCAGGGGACGCCGGTGGATATGGCTGATGACAGCTGCTCGTGGCCAGAGTTCCTGATCGCAGGCACTCCTGAGACCGACGCGCTCGCCATGGCAGCGGCGCGATGCGGGCAAGCCGAGCACACCTGGATCGAGGACCCGGCGCTCGGGACCATCACCGCCTACGGGGAGCGTCAGGATATCAGCAAGGCGCTCCTGCAGGCGGTGTTGGATATGGAGAACGCCGAGTTGCCAGAGCCTCTCCAGTACAACACACGCATCCAACAGTTCGCCTACATGACCCAGGATCGCGGGGAGTTGATCGAGGCGACCGCGCTGGTCGGGACACCCAGAGAAGCGGAGCAACCCCGAGGTGTCATCCTCGTGCTCCACGGCACCACCGGCTTCACAGATGAATGCGCGCCCTCGCGCTCACTCGAAGGCTCGGCGCTCGTGGCGCTGTTTGCCTCGCTCGGCTACATGGCCATCGCGCCCGACTACATCGGGATGAAGGGGTTGGGTGATCGAAGCCCTGAGATTCACCCTTACCTCGCTGGTCAGGCGACCGCGATCGCGTCGTTGGATGCGGTGCGCGCGGTGGGGCAAATCGACGCGTCGCGAAGGAGCGATCTTTGCCCGGAGACAGACTTGCTCGTCTTCGGGGGCTCTCAGGGAGGCCACGCAGCGCTCTGGGTCGATCGCCTCCAGCCGTACTACGCGCGTGAGATGAGTCTTTTGGGGACGGTCGCCACGGTCCCACCGATGGACCTGATCGCTCAGCTGACACGAGCGCTTCAACAGGAGGTCAACGCCACGGCAAACTCCATCGCCTTCTTTGGCGCCGCGGCCAGTTGGTATGGGGTCTCGGATCGCCTCGGCGAGGTCTTCGAGGAGCCGTATGATACCCAGGTCCCCGAGGTGTTGTATGGCGGATGTGATTTCAGCGCGTTGACTGACGGCGACCTCTCGCTCGAGACGTTGTTCACGCCCGAAATTCTGGAGGCCGCCTCGAATGATGCTCTCGGCGATTTCGAGCCGTGGGGCTGCATGGCCAAGGAGAACAGTCTGACGGACACCTCCATCGCGCGTATTCAGGAGGATGATCCGAGCTACGGGATTTTGCTCGTCTTTGGCGAGGAGGATAACCTCGTCCACACCCCCATCGAGCGCGAGGCGTACCCCAGGATTTGCAACGATCAGGCGATGCCCACGCAATACATCGAGTGCGCTGGCGCAGGTCACGGGCCAGCGACATTCTACGCGTTGCCCGAGATCCTCGGCTTCTTCAACGACCGCCTGGAAGGCAAACCCTTCACGCCATCCTGCGAGGCACCTGCACCTGTGGTGTGCCAGGGCACGCCGATGAACTGAACAGAAAAACAGTGGTGCGCAAATTGCGCACCACTGTTTTTCTGTTCAGTTTCATGTGAAACATCGATCGGTTCTCTGGAGGAGGGAATGGCAAGCGCAAAATCTCACATATGTGAGATTTTGCGCTTGCCATTCCCTCCTCGCTTTGTCACACACTGGAAGGTGAGGTGACCTGGTGTTTCGCGTTTAAACGCCTGGAAATACCAGACCCAGGGAAGGGACGGACACCCCGAGATACGAGAAGAATCGTGCCCACAAAGCTCGATGATGAAAGCCGCGCGAGCCTCGGCAGTTTTGCCAGGGCGCTCGCTGCAAAGGAAGAGATAAGCCAGCAGGAGATGGCCACGCGGCTCGAGATCGACCGCGCGACCGTCTCCAAGCTCTGGCGCGGCGAGGTCAAGAAGACCACGCATTACAAACGCCTCATGAAGCTGTTTGGCTTTGCCCTGGATGAGGCCCTCGAGCGCGCTCGCGCGATCGACACATTACTCGCAACGAATACCACGGAAGGAGCGCCTGCGATGTCGACCCGATCACCAACAGCCCTGTCCTCTGAGCAAGATGATACCCTGACGCGGAGCGCGCGCTTTGGCGCGCGCGCCATGGTCCTGGCGATCGCCTCCCAGAAAGGTGGGACGGGCAAGACCACGACCTCGGTAAACCTCGCCCACGAGCTCGCCGAGCGCGGCCACGCCGTCTTGCTCGTCGACCTCGACCCTCAGGCAGACGCCACGCTCCATGTCGGCGAGTCGCCATCTGGAGAGCACTTCATCGAAGCGGTGAGAGGTCTCAAGGCCTCGACCCGTGGGGAGGACGCTGACGCTTCACTCGGAGTGATCTCGACGGCTCATGGCTTTGACCTCGTGCCGAGCGGCGAGGGCTTGAGCGAAGCGGTGATGCGCATCGAAGCGTTCGCGGTGCCGCTGACGGTGCTGCGAAAGCTCCTCGCGCCGTATGCGACGCGTTATGACGTGATCCTCATCGATTGCCAACCGACGCTGGGGACCTTGCAAAAGAACGCCATCATCGCCTCGACGCACCTGCTCTTTCCCGTGCAGCTGCATCAGGCCGCGATCAATGGACTGGATCGCATGATGACGACCGTCGACGAGCTGCACGAGCTCAACCCGACGCTGCGCGTGTTGGGGAGCGTGCCCTGCTTCGAGGAGAACACGGTCCTGTGTCGCGAGATGGCGAGGCAACTGCGCGAGCGTTACTACGCGCGCGTCACCGAGGCGAGCATCCCCAAGAATGTGGCTGTCGCTGAAGCCTACGCTGCCGGTGAGCCCGTCTCGAAGTATGACACGGGGTCCGCAGGCTCGAAGGCCTTCGCCAAGCTCGCCAGAGAGATCGAGGATCGATTGCTCGAAGGATGAGCGTCTCGCAGGAACGAAACATCGCGACAGGGAGGTCGCCGTGGCCAAAAAGTTCATGAAGAAGAGCAGCCCCGCGCCGCAAGCGAGGACGCGTTCGGCCCATAGAGATTGGGAGGTCAAATCACTCGGTGAGCTGCGTGTCGATGGCGGCACTCAATCGCGCGTCAAACTCGATGAGGATGTCGCCGCAGAGTACGCCGAGCGCATGAGCAAGGACCCGCATACAGGATTGATCCTCGACGCCGAGGGCGAGCCATGGCCGCCGCTAGTCGCGTTCTTCGATGGCAAGGATCACTGGCTCGTCGATGGCTTCCACCGCCTTCGCGCTGCCAGGTTGGCCGAGCTCGAAGGGTTCCAGCTCGACATCAAGCCTGGCGAGATGCGAGACGCCGTCAGGCTCTCGCTCTCGGTGAACGCCAAGCACGGCTTACGCAGAACACGCGAGGACAAGCGCCGCTCCATCGAGCGCGCGCTGGCTGACGACGAGTGGGTCAGTTACTCCGACCGCAAGCTCGCTCAGCTCTGCGCCGTCTCGCCACGCACCATCGCCGCCGTTCGAAAGGAGCTCGAGGCCGCTGGTAGCATCGAGGAGCAGACCGAGCGCGTCGGCGTCGACGGCTCCGTGCAGGACGTGAGCACCGCCGTGGTGAGCAAGGAGGTCGTGGTTGCTCGTAAGAAGCGCACCACGGCAAAGAAGAAGCTCGACCGAGCTGGCCTCGACACGGCGGCAAACCCGACCCAGGGCATCCTCGAGGCGTCCAGGCTCGACAGCCTCGCAGGGGAGCTCGAGAGGCGCGAAGCCCTGGTGCTCATGGACGGCGCAGGGAAGGTCTCTGTGAGTGCAGTGCTCGACCACTTGCCAGCTCTGCTCGCCAAAGACGGCGTCCTCATCGCCCCGGTCAACGCCCTGCTCTCGCTCCCTGCCATCATGGCAAAGCTGCACGAGGACTTCGGCCAACCGAGCAGCGCCGTGCTCGAAGGTTCTCGAGAGGTCGTCCTCGTCTACTCGCGCCGAGAAACGCTCGATGTCCCCTCGTGGACAGACGGCCTCGGTTCGTTGATGCAACAGCTCGCCATCGAATCGCCGCACCTCATCTCGCTCTGAGCGAGCGCCATCCTCGCCGCACATCACCAGGGACCTCGCCCCCGAGGCGCACCACAACGCAGCCATCGCTGGCCAGGCTGGCGTCGTTCGTGTCGGTTGTGGGTTGCTGCGCGTCATCATCTCTCTTCGCCCTTCTCCTCCAAGCAGTGCACGATCATCGATCGCTCGCCTCGCCCAGAGTTGTCCAGGCGAGATGTGATTTTTTTCGTCGATCCCCGCTCATCCGCAGAAAATGTGTAGGCTTTTGCGATCGGGCGCAGAAAACGTATAGGCTTTTGCGATCGGGCTGCAGAAAGTGTGTAGGCTTTTGCGATCGGCGCGCAAAACTCCTGATTTGCATCCTCGAAGAACCTGGTTCTCAGAGATCGGGTCGAGATCTGATCCTCGATGGCGCTCGATTTTTCGATGATGGTTTTTTCACACTCCCACTTCGAAAACGCCGCGAGGCTTTCCCTTCAAAAAAGGGAAAGCCTCGCGCGCGTAAAATTCTCTATAGAGAATTCTCTATAAAGAATTCTCTATAGATCCTTCTCTGTGAAATTCAGCTTCATTGCAGAGGCCTCTCTCGGGCGCTTTGTAGGCGGACTATCTCTTGATCGTCAAAAAATGACGCTGCAGAAAGTGTATAGGCTTTTGCGATCGGCTGCAGAAAACGTATAGGCTTTTGCGATCGGCTGCAGAAAACGTGTAGGCTTTTGCGATCGGCTGCAGAAAGTGTATAGGCTTTTGCGATCGGGCTGCAGAAAGTGTGTAGGCTTTTGCGATCGAAGCTGCAGAAAACGTGTAGGCTTTTGCGATCGGGAGGTCTCGAAAGAGCAGTCCGTGCAGAAAGTGTATAGGCTTTTGCGATCGAACTTGCAGAAAACGTATAGGCTTTTGCGATCGAAGCTGCAGAAAGTGTATAGGCTTTTGCGATCGAGGCTGCAGAAAACGTGTAGGCTTTTGCGATCGAGCATCGATTTCGACCACCCTGATTCGACGCTCCGTGCAGAAAATGTGTAGGCTTTTGCGATCGAAAAAGCCCCCTCCCGGACCCACCGCGCAGAAAACGTGTAGGCTTTTGCGATCGCGTCTGCAGAAAGTGTGTAGGCTTTTGCGATCGACATCGGGAGGAGGCTTCTTGCCTCTCACGTATGGTGGAAGTGCTGATTATTGCTCGATGCAAACGCCATTATCGCAGGCGGTGCCTTGTGGACATGGGGTCATCGCATCGCAGCTAAATCGCTGGCAAATGCCATCCGGAGAGGTGCATCCGAACAGCGGCGAGGGGCAGACGTTGTCTACACAGCGCTCGATGGCGCATCTCCCGCTTCCTGTGCAGTAGCGGCCAGGGGAGCAATCATCATCGGTATCACAGTCGCGAACACAGGAGCCCTGGACGCAGCTGTAGGTGTAAGCGTCCGGGATGTTGTCACAGGCATCGCATGTCCCCTGGCAGATGCCGCCGACGGCCTGGCGGTTGCAGGTGAGGCGCTCATCACCACAATCCGAGGTCGCGCTGCACTGACCCTCGGGGCGAGCTGGGAGCGCCATATCGACCTCCGTTGCCATGTCCTCGGTTGGAGTCATATCAGCGGTCATATCCGTCGACATGTCGCTCATATCCTCGCCATTCGAGGTCATGTCCTCACCAGCAGACATGTCGACCTCCTGGCTCATATCTTCCGGGGTCGTGGCCGATGGCATGTCAACGGTCGAGGTGTTGTTCGGGTTCATGTCCTCATCGATCGAGGACATGTCTTCGGTCGTTGCTGGCGTCGTCGAAGCATCGGCGCTGTCCATGTCCTCGATCGGTGGGGAGTCCTGTGCAGGATCTGAGGAGCACGCAGCGAGGGAGAGCGTCACAGCGAGCGTGGACGCGAGCAAGAATCGGTAAGAGCGCATGAAGATCTCGTGGTCTTTGCGTGGCCGGGATATCAGCCACGCGAAGGAAGGGTCAGGTGTCGTTGTTTTCCGAGAGCGGGAGCTGGCGTTCCTCGCTCTCCTGGTAGCTCCCTTTCAGGGATTGGAGTTGGTTCTTCGAGAGCCCGACCTCGATGCGGAGCTCGAGCAAATCGGTCATCGAGATGGAGACATCATCCTCGACCTCGCGACAATCCCAATGCGTGATCAGGCCATGCCCTTTCATCAAGGTGAAGGTCTCGCGCAGCAACGTCTTGAGCTGTGAGGGCCGTTGATAGCGACCTTCGAGCCCGCCCCATTTGTAGAGCGTGCCGATCTTTGGCTTGAAGACGCCGTCGTCATCGACGCGATCATCAGAGACGGTCGTGTAGGAGCCCATATAGGCGCGGTTGACGAGGGTCCAGTACAGGTTAAATGGGATCGAGGAGCGGTCATCGAGGAAGAAGGCGCGTTGATCGAGCTTCATGAAGCTTGGCGCCCCGCCCTGCTCTGCCGGGATAACCATATCCCAGAGCTCCTTGGCGATGCTCCACGCGCGGAAGGTGTTGTGTTCGGTCAAACCTTCACGATGCTCGAGCTCGATGTTGATCTCTCCGGCGCGCCGCTCGATCACAGGACCGCTCCAGACCATCCTGCCGTTGGAGCCCTGGACGCTGCGCCCTCGGACCTCCCTGTGGAGGATGATCGTCTCGAGCAAGGATCGCACGTCGCGCACGCGCTGACGGTGGCGTTGATTATCGGGATCAAAGCCGATGGTTTGGCAGAGCCTTCGACCTGTCTCGGTGTCCCAGAAGGTCCCCGGCCAACTAAAGGAGAGCTTTCGATCTTGTTGGGCAGCCGTGAACATCCCAGCGCACACTCTGGGCAGGTGCTCCAGCGTCGAGGCGTCAACGTTGAGCTGCTCGATGCCTCGGAGCAACGCAGCCAGCGATCCTGTGTCAGCGCCCTCCTCATCGAGTTGGAGCTCGATGTAGGAGTCCTTTCTTCGGTTTCCAGAAGAGCCCTCGCCGCGGTTGACCATACCGCGTTGGAAGAAGAGCAGGCTCAGTTGTCCATCCTCCTGAGAGCGATTGACGATCTTTGCGCCGAAGTCCTCGTTCTCCTTCGAGTAGACGATCTTGTGTTCTTCATCGACGTCGAGGCGCTTCTCGGCGGCGCGGTGGCTGATAAAGAAGGTAGCCATCGCGCGCGCCTCGCGAGGCAACGAGTAGAGCGGCTGCATCGGGATGAGGATGCCGCGCGCCTCGACCTCTTCTTGCAACGCCAGCGTGAGCTCGCGCTCCAGACTTTCGGTCAGCAGGAGCAGCTTCTTTCGTCGGTTTCGAGGGACGGTATAGAGCGCCAGGATCGAGGCGACGCGTTTGATCTGTTCGTTCTCGCGCGTGAGCAGCAGGCGCATGATCTCGACCTGCGTGCGTCGCCTGTACTCGGCTTGAGTGATTTGCACGAAGCCTTCAGCGGCGCGCTGCCTCGAGGTCAAGTCCGAGTGCTCGAGCATACGCTCGTTGCGCTCGAAGTTGCCGGGACGCCACCATGGCTCGTCGGCGCCGAGTTGGTAGAACGCGCCGAGTTCGCAGGCGGACTCCCACC
>Ga0208061_100128_pt1 | contig 26626 bp, 21 predicted proteins | sample DeeseametaMP0555_FD_184209 | JGI IMG/M metagenome (GOLD analysis project Ga0208061, IMG submission 184209) | Marine microbial communities from the Deep Atlantic Ocean - MP0555 (SPAdes) | ecosystem: Environmental > Aquatic > Marine > Oceanic | place: South Atlantic Ocean | collected 2011-01-23 | reverse complement strand
GCCGCGCCGGGTCAGGACACGCATGTGAAACCTTCCTGATGAGAGGTCAGTCAAGATTGGCCAACAGCTCCCCGAGCGCGTCGGCCAGGTAATGGTATTCGTCCAGGTGATTGTAGAGCTGCGCCGAGATGCGCATCACGCAACCTGTCTGATCTGGCCACGGGGCGATGGGGACCTCGATCCCGTAGCGCTGGCGCAGTAAGTCTTGCGTGGGGTTGAGGTAGAGCGGGTGCGGTGTCGGCGGCGCGGCGATGCTCTCGGGCAAGGGGAAGGCAGCGAGCGAGCCGATCATCTCGGCTGGCGCGGGAGGATCGATCTCGAGCGCCTCGCATACGATCTCTCGGCCTCGCAGCGCGAGGTCATGATTGTGCGCCATCAACGCGCTCCAACCGCCATCGCGCCCGACCAGCGTGCTCATCACATCGAGCGTGCGTGGGATGCAGAGCAGCGGCGTGATGTCACGCGTGCCGAGCCAGTCGAACTCGAAGAAGAGCTTTTGTTGCGCGTCGATATGCGTGGCGCTCTCGCCATGCGAAACCATCGGCGGGGTGAGCGCCGCCTTGCGATCTTCGCGAACGTGGAGGATCGCGCAGCTCTTGGGGCTACAAATCCACTTGTGACAATTGCCCGTGTAGTAAGTCGCGCCCAGAGCATCGAGTTCGAGCGGCAGCATCCCTGGCGCGTGCGCGCCATCGATCACGGTGTCGATGCCTCGCGCGTTCATCATCTCGACGATGCGCTCGATCGGGAGCACGAGCCCGGTCTTGCTCGTGACGTGGTCGATGAGCAGCGCGCGAGTCGCTGGCGTGAGCGCCGCTTCCAGCGCTTCGAGGATCTCGTCAGCGCTCTCGAGCGGGAAGGGGAGGCTAAACTCGCGAACGCTGGCGCCAGCTCTGCTGGCGATCACGTTGGCGGCGTTGCGACACGCGCCATACTCGTGATCGGTCACGAGCAATTCATCCCCTGGTCGAAGCCCGAGGTTCTGGAGCGCCGTGTTCACGCCTGTGGTTGCGTTCTCGACGAACATCAACCGTGAAGGATCCGCGCCGACAAACGCCGCGACGCGCTCGCGCACAGGTTCGATGCGATCGCCCAACCCCCGTACGAAGAAGTCGATCGGGTGACGCTCCATCTCTCGCCGCAGCTCCTGTTGATGCTCGAGCACCGCGATGGGGCAGGCGCCAAAGGAGCCGTGATTGAGAAACACGACCTCGGGATCAAGCAACCAGTGGTGCTTGAGCGTCGAGGGTGGGGGCTTGGTGAGTGCGGTCACGATGGTTCTCCTTGGACGCGAGAGAGCGATACAGCGCAGCAAGCATAGTCGAGAGGCGCTTCCGCTGGCCATCCTTATCACGCGCTCCTTGAGGTTCTTCTGCGCCTGATCATGTTTGACAGCAAGCGGCGAGGACGCGTGGTCATGCTGACCGCCTCGCCGCGCTGATGAACATGAAACGAGCGGCCACCTCGAGCAGATGGTGACCGAAGGAGCGATAGATATGGCAAGGGAACTCGTGAGGACGCTTGCAGGAGTTTCGATCTTTGTATTGGCGGTGTGGGCGATCGGTCTCGCGGTAGGATTCGAGATCTCGCTGATTCCCACGCTGGTGGGTAGTGTGATCCTGACGCTCGTGATCAACCTGATCACCTTCGGCTTCAGGCGCCAAAGCCCCTCATGAGCATGAGCGCATGACATGAGGAAGTTCGGTCGTCGTGCCGAGCAAAAAAGAGGGGCGCGCTATTTTCAAATCCATTTGGGTTTCGTGTTGGGTTTTGAAAATGGCGCGCCCCTCTTTTTTGCGGGCCACCGCTGGTGGTTCGCGAAAGACCTCGGCGTCGTATGTCAGTTCGCGCTGGCCATGGCGGCGAGCACTGCCGCGAGCCCGAACCCCACGATGTGGCAGAGAAGGCCCAGGTACATCACGAGCGCTGACTTCCTCGTATCCTTCCAGTGCATCGCCGTGAACAGGAAGAGGATGAATGGAACGAAGAGGCTCGCGAATCCCCACCCCAGGTTCTTGCGAAACGCCTGGACGATCGTCGCGATGTATCCCAGAAAGAAGGTGGGGAGGCCGAGACAAACCAGTGAAAAGGCCAGCAGCGTGAACAGTTTCAAGAATGACTCCCATGTTAGACGGAGGTTCGTGTCTCTCAGTCTAAATGTAGGGATGCGTTCTTTTTGGAAAATTAGAATCTTTGCATGTTGATGGTAGGTTTTTTCAATGCTTTGAGCCGCTACTGAGGGTAGGGCTTGCCACAGTCGCCAGGGTAGCGACACAGGTTGATGTTGCTGTCCCAGCAAGCGTACTGGTCATGCCCCGGTGAGCCGGGGCGGTTATGATACCTGCTCTCGCAGCACATCTGACACGCTTGCTCGTAGGATGTCACCCACGAGGGGACCACGCAGCTCTCGGTATTTTGCGGGCATCCTCCCGAGTCTTCGTAGAGGCACTCCTCGGAGGGGCACCACACCACGCAGAAGCCCTGTTCCTCGTTGCAGCCAGCGTTATCGAGGCAGCTCCAGGGCGTTTGTCCGGGGCTTGGCCCTCTGGGCGATGGTGGATCGAGGCAGGAGCCAACCATCGGGCAGCTCGAGCACTTGCCGCCGGCGCCATCGTCATCCCCGCAGACCTTGTCCTGGCAGTTTGGCCCCATCGGCATCTCGATCGGAGGTGGCGCGCCGTCGGCGCGCACGCTGATCTGGCAACTCCCCACCGTGATCGTCGGCGTATTCTCACCATCTCTTCTCGTGAACGAGACGGTGTAGACGCCGCCTGCATCGACTATAAAGTCTCCGTACCAGTGGAAGGGTCTGCTCCCCGACTCGTATTCTGTTGGTCCCTGCGTGACGTTGCCCGGGCCCTCGATGCGGAAGCCGATGTAGGCGTGCCCCACGTCGTCGCGGAAGTGCGCTGTGAGCACAGCGCTGGTTCGCAGCGGCGACGGCTCGAAGTCAAAGCCAGTATCACAGGGGAGCATCTCGGGAGGCATCTCGACCTCCTCGGGCATATCCTGTCCTGTGAACATGTCCATCCTGACAGGAGACATGTCTTGTGCGGGAGGTTGCGAGAGGTCACTCGCGACGGCCATGTCATTGGGCGACCCGATGTCACGCATCGCGGGCATATCGGGCGGTGTGCTCATATCGCCAGCGCTCGAGGACGCGTCCGGGCGATTGTTCTCCTCGCTGCTGTCGATGAGCACCTGACCGTCGCAGCCTTGTAGCGCGAGCAAGAGTGCGGCGAGCAGCGAGAGCGAGGGTGTCTTCTCGCCGCAGGAAGAGAGGGCGGATCGTGAGGTTTTGTGGGGGCGAGGGCGATTCATAATGACCGCGCGAGGCGAAAGCTCAAGAAGTCCGCGCGCAGGTTGGGTGTGACGAGGAAGCGGTGGTAGGCGCGCGCCAGATGCGCGCCGCGATTCCAGCTCGAGCCCTTGGCAACGCGCACCACAGACTCGTTGCTCGTCGTGAAGTTGACCTTGTAGTGTCCATCAGCGATCGGTGGTCCCTCCGGGCGCCAGTGATCCAGGCACATGTCGAGCGCGTTACCCGCGAGCCCTCGCACGCCGTAGGGGCTGACATCGGTCGGGTAGGAGTTGACGACCTGAGGGTGCGCTTGCTCGATGTGGCTCTCCTCGGTGCAACACCACGCCGGATCGAAGAAGTCACCCCAGGGGTAGACGCGGCCATCGGTGCCGCGCGCTGCTTTCTCCCACTCCAGCTCGCCAGGAAGTCGCCACACCACGCCCGTTCGCATCGAGTACCACTGCGCGTAGGCGTTGGCTGCCTCCCATGTGATCATGGTCACGGGCCAGTCCATCTCCCAGGCGTCGAGGCCGCCTTCGACGAGCGGCACGAAGCCATCGTCGGTGAGCTCGAAGGTGGCCTCTCCACGCGCCAGGCTCCCGCGTGCGCGCGGGACATACTCGAGCGCCTGTGATTCTCGCCCGAGCAGCGCCATGTCATCCAGGAAGGTGATAAACTCTCGGTTGGTGACCGGAAATCGCTTGATCACGAAGCTGTCGAGCCAGATCCGTTGCTTGGGGATCGCGTGGCTGCGCTCGCGATCATCTCCTGCCCAGAACCACCCGGCTGGAACAAAGACATCATTCTCCTCGAGGTGCTCGGCGCGCGGTAACCTCAATAGGTTGGTTTTCTCGGAGCCTGGAGGTCGGCTCTCCCAACGATCCTGGCGCCCGATGAACACCGGGCAACGCACGGTCGCGTAACCTGGGGCGGTCAACGTCAACAGGTAGCTCCCCATCGGGATGGCGGCCTCTTCCAGCGGCGTCGTGCCGAGGATCGAGGGTTTCTTGAGCACGAGCTTTCGGTGCTTTTGCTCGTAGCGCTGCGCCATGACCTCGACCCCGGAGGGCTCGGTCAGCAACGTCAGGCGGCCGTCTCCCTTGAGGTAAGAGAGGTTCGCGCGTTTGGATGGGTGATCGTCGGAGAGCGCGTAGAGGTGCGTGATCATCTGCGCTTCGGCGCGAAGCTCTGCTTCGCGGTCACGGCTTCGCTCGGCGCGTTGGTGCTGCTTCTTGTAGCGATCCACGAGCACGATGTGCGCTTCTTCGTTGTTCTGCGCGTAGAGCAACGCGCCGTTGAGGAGCTGCTCGGCTTCGAGCCCCTTGAGCGCGGTCTTGAGCTCGAGCTCGTTGGCCAGATCCTCGAGCTCCCAGGCTGATGTCTTGCGCTCCTCGGTGTCCCAGGGCTTCAACCCTTCGAGCTTGGTCCTCGCCTGCGCCTTGAGCTCCCTGGCGCGCTCGCGCAGCTCGTCCTCTTCGTCGAGCGCTTCCTTCGCCTTGTCGATGAGCTCTTTCGCGATGATGCGGTTGTGATCGCCTTCTCGCCAGGTCGAGATGACTTCGATGATTTCGTCCACGTTGTCGATGCGCGCTAACAGCGAGCGCTCCATGGCGCGCTCGCATACATCGACCAGCTCGCTCGGCAACTTCGAGGTCGCCCAGACGTTGGTGATGTTGGTGTCTGTGTACTGCTCGACGGGGGATCTCTTGGCCAACAGTTGCGTCAGCTCGAGCGGCACGGGAGGTCCGTTGAGCACGCGTTGCAGGATCTCTGCGGGGGAGTCCCCCTCGTAGGGAGGTCTCCCGCTCAGGATCTCGTAGAGGATGCACCCGAGCGCGTAGATGTCGCAGCGGTGATCGATGTGCTCGTTCCAGCCGTTTGCTTGCTCGGGCGCCATATAGGCAGGCGTGCCAGAGATGGCGCCGGTGTGTGTGTCATGGAGGTTGCTGCGCGAGCGCACCGACTCGACCTGCTCCAAAAATGCGTCGCTATCTTGCTTCTCGCGACCTGCGACCTTGACCAGGCCCCAGTCCACCACGAGCACCTCGCCGAGGTCCCCGAGCATGATGTTGTCCGGCTTGAGGTCGCGGTGCACGACCCCCTTCTTGTGCGTGTACGCGATCGCTTCGCATATCTTGAGGTAGGTCTCCATCAGACGGCGGAAGCTCCACCCGCTCGGGGCCACGCGCCAGACGCGCGATGAGACCTCGTGCACCTCCTCGATCGCATCGCGCAAGGTCCTCCCACGAATCTCCTTCATCGTGAAGTAGAGCCGACCATCGCGCGTTCGCCCGAGCTCGTGCACGGGGGCAATGCCTGGGTGCTGGAGCTGCGCGGTGACCTGCGCCTCCTCGATAAAACGCGCGACGATCGCTTCGTTGTGGTGGTACTCCTCGTGAAGCAACTTCATCGCGACCGAGCGGCCCAACGAGATATCTCGCACCTTGCGCACTTCGCCCAATCCTCCCATCCCGAGCAGCCCGAGATCTTCGAAGAGCTTCCCCTCCGAAGTCATGATCATGGGGGTGACTTGCTCGCTGCGAAGCACATGCGGGCCCGCGAACAGCTCCGAGCGGGTATTGCCCAGGCTGCTCTCCTCGCCATCCGAGGGGATCTCGGGGAGGACGTCCCCTGAATCCTCCACGCCCTCGCTCTCGTGGACGTGTGGCGAACCTTTGAGCGTGTGAGGTTTGGGCGCAGGCGGGGGAGAGCTCTCGGCGATCTCGGCGGCGATGCGCTGCACCGAATCATGTCGCTGGATCATGGCGGAGATATGAGAGGAGTTGTCGATCTCCTCGATCATCTCCGGCGTCAGCTCGATCGTCGGCGCGTCGTCACCTGCAGGCAACGCTTGCCAGGAGTCTTTGCCCTCTTCGGCCAGGAGGCCAGGCGCTTCCTCCGGGTGGGGCTGCTCGCTGATAACTCTCGGTGGGTGATCCGCCTGTAAGGTCGCGGCGGAGTCCGCGTCACCCAATTCGAAGTCCTCTCCCTGGTTTTCTCGATGCTCTGTGGCGTTCGCAGCGATCTGTTCGGGCGTGAGCTCTGCTGTGAGCGCTTCGAGCAACTCGCGTGGCACGTTAAAACGGGCTGCGAGTTCATCAAGGCGAGAATCCTTCATGAGAACCAGCGGCTAAGAGACAAAGTGGCACGATAACTGCGTGAAAGCCTATCGCTTTCTGGCGTTCCTAGCAAGCATTGAGCATTGGAATGAGACCGCCTGCCTGTTTGTTTCCAACGCTGAATGCAGACCCGCGCGAGGGATCATCATGTTCGCCGTCATCGCCATCTTCACGCTCCTCTGGTCCCTCTGGCTGCTCTGGTTTGCCACCAGGTCTTTTTTCCACCTCATCACCGCGCATAACCGCCAGCATCGCCTGCCTGTCCATCACAGCTCCAGCCGATTTGGCGCGGTCCAGGTGCGCGAGCTGCGCGTGCCGCTCGAGTACCACGAAGCCTTCGAGGTGTGTCGTGATGCGCTGCGGTTTATCCCTGGCACGACCCTCGAGCGCTCGAGCCGCGATGAAGGGCAGATCGAGGCGAAGGTGGGGCTGACCTGGAGAGCGTGGGGCGCCAAAATCCGCTACGAGCTGATCCCCCTCGAGGAAGAGGGCACCTACGTTCGCCTCACCATAAAACCGAAGCTCGGGACCACTGCGTTTGACTTCGGGCAGAGCCTCGACTTCATCGAGACGCTGGTCGCTGCCATCGAGCGACGTTGCGCCAGGTTTATCGACACCGAGCTCAAGCCAAGCCCAGCAGCGCTGCCCCCCGCTTCATGATCTCCTCGCTCACACCGAGCGCCCTGAAGATCGCGGCGTTGCGCGCGAAGGGGTTCTCTATCTTGGACAGCCTGCGGACCTCGGCCCAGCCGAGCTGACGCAAGAAGACGATCGGGTTGGCGGGGACCGGGAAATCACTCCCCATCACCACGCGCTCACACGCCAACTCGCTGGCCAGAACGCGATGGATGTACTGATAGCGCGAGATGGAGGCCATCGCCGAGATGTCCCCCCACAGGTTCTCGTGCTCCTCGAGCATCCCATGCCACGTGTCGAAGTCCTCCCTGAAAGGATGCGCTGTTCCCGCACCGGCGCAGTGCGCAGCGATCACGGTCACGCCTTGCTCCAGCGGTAGCCTCAGCCGCTCCGGCTTGCCATACGCCTGATCGATCGGAGGGATCGTGTGCTCGAAAGAGGTGTGCGAGAGCAGCGGGACGCCGAGATCCGCCATCTTTTGCCAGAACGCCTTGAACGCCTCGTCGCCAGGATCGAACCCTTGCGAATTTGGCAGCATCTTGATGGCGATGGTGCCCGCTTCCACCACGCGCTCGAGCTCGTCGATGGCGTCCTCGCGCATCGGGTTGATCGAGCAGATCGGAAAGAGCAATGGGCTTCGCTCACCGACCTCGAGGCAATAATCATTGCCCACCAGGAACTGCGTGCGCTGCGCGTCGAGCTTGCCGCTCGAGTCATATACCCCATCGAACGCGAGGATGCCGAGACCGTCGAGTTCGCTCAGTTTCGCCCAGGCGATCAAGCGATCGGCGTAGGCATCATCGAGCTTCTCTCTCGGCACCCCGTCAAGTCCCAGCGCTCGCGTGAGGATATGGTAAGCAGGTCCTCGCAAGAGCTTCTTGCCGATCAGGCAACCGTTCTCTTCGCGCATGCCGATCAGGTGCACGTGCATATCGATGATCATGGGTCCAATCCTTCACCATGAGGAGATCTCGGGCTGCACAAAATGTACAGCCCTTGACGCCGCGCGCAAGCGGCGAGAATAGTGACCACACCATGCCCTCTCGCCGAGGTTTTTATGAACGCCTTGTTGCTCCATCCCTGTATTTATCTCGATGTCGCTGGCAACTTCACCGACGCACTGCTCGTGCGCGATGGCGTCGTCGTGGCCATCGGTGATGAGGCCAGGTCATCACATGACCCTTCGCACGAGACGACCATCGAGCCGCCAGGGGCGTGTCTCTTTCCGGCGCTCACCGATGCGCACATCCACCTCTGGGGGCTGGGGCAGCGCGTCGGCTTGATCCAACTCCAGCACACCAACTCGCCAGACGAGATCCTCGAAACCATCGCCGCGCACCCCGAGGGCGCCTCTCTCAGTGGTTGGATCGAAGCACACGGTTGGGATCAACACCGTTGGCCTGATGAGCAAAACCTCACGAGGGCGATGCTGGACTCGGTCTGTCCCAACGTCCCGGTATGCCTCTACCGCGTGGACCACCACGCCGCGATCGTCAACTCGGCGGCCTTGCTCGCCGCTGGCGTCGACCGAACGACGCCAGAGCCCGAGGATGGGAGGTTTGGCCGCGACGCTGATGGAGAACTCGATGGGTTGCTCGTCGATGGCGCGATCACACGCGTGACCAAATACATCCCCAAGGAGGATGATCGCGAGCTCGCTCAGATCTTCACGGATCGCGCCATGATGCTGCGCGAGTTCGGCGTCACCTGCGCTCATATGGCCTGGACGAGCGTGTATGGCGCGCGCATGGCGCGCTCGCTTCACGAGCGCGGTGAGCTCCCGATCCGCACCGTGTGCATGGTCGATTGCCGTGATGAAGAGCTCGCGGACCTCCTCGAGGAAGGCCCATGGAGAGACGAGCGCGCCGAACTCTCGGTCGCCTGTATCAAGTTCTTCGCCGATGGCGCCATGGGATCGCGCGGCGCGCTCATGGAGTCCCCTTACAAGGACGGCACCACAGGTATCGCGGTCACGAGCGCCAGGGTGCTCTCCGAGAGGATCCCCGAGCTGATGCAAAAGGGATGGCAGGTCGCCGCGCACGCCATCGGTGATCTCGGCGGCAAGAACGTCCTCGATGCCTACGAGCTCGCCGGCGAGGAGGCTCGACGTGACACGCGCCCTCGCCTCGAGCACGCGCAGATCGTGCGCGAGGAGGACTTCGAGAGGTACGAGCAATTGGGCGTCATCGCCTCGATGCAGCCGATTCATTTTTACTCGGATAGCCCCTGGGCATCGCGCGTGATCCACGACGACCAGCTCGCGCGCCTCTACTGCTGGCGCTCGCTCGATGAGAAGACCATCCTCGCGGGCGGGAGTGATTTTCCCATCGATGATCCAAACCCCTGGCACGGCATCGCGACCTTTATCACGCGCACCAACGCCGCGGGCGGAGTGATTCATCCAGAGCAAGCGATCTCGAGGCAGGCGGCGCTCGCTGCCTATACAGAAGGTGCAGCCTTCGCCGCGCACTGGGAGCACCAGCTCGGGAAACTCGAGGTCGGTTTCCAGGCCGATGTGATCGCGCTCGAGCACGATCCATTTACAGCGAACGCCGAGCAGATTTGGGATATGCAGGTGTTGCATACATTCGCTGGTTTTGACCCCGCGTCCTGGGTTTTGTCCTCGAGCGAGGAATGAAATCGGTGCACTCGCCAGTTTGTTACCCATGACGCGCCGCCTTCATCGACGATGGTGGCGCGACCTCTCTTTTTGCGAGTCCACCATGTTCACGCGCTCCACAGCCTGGACCATGTGCACGCGATGTCTCCTGACATCGTGCGGTGACTCGTGGGATCAACTTTCTAAACAGAAGCAGCGCGCGCTCTTTTGAGGGTGTTCGCGAAAGCCTGAATTCAGGTTTTTGTTGAAGCGCCCTTTCAAGAGGGCGCTTTTTTGTGTTTGCGTGAGACTCTTCATGCATGCGTCGCGCTGTTCTCTGTCCAACCCAGTGAGACAAAATGATGAGCGAAGAAACCAACGACCAGATCGAACAACGGCGCGCGAATATTCGCGCGCTCGAAACAGCAGGGCGCGAGCCCTTTCCCACAGCGTGGACGCCCACGCACGTGACGAGCGACGTGGCGCGCTCTTACGAAGAACAGCATGGTGACGCGCGCGAGCCCGATTCACCTGTGCGCGTCAGCATCGCCGGTCGGATGACCGCGAGGCGCGTGATGGGGAAGGCGTCTTTCTTCGATATCAGCGACGAGCGAGGACGCCTCCAGGTTTACCTCGCCAGAGACACCGTCGGAGAGGACTTCTACAACGAGGTGTTTCGCCAACTCCTCGATCTCGGTGATATCCTTGGCGTCTCTGGCGAGGTGTTTCGCACACGCACAGGGGAGATCACCATTCGAGCAGAGCAGGTGCATCTTTTGGCGAAGAGCACGCGCCCCTTGCCTGTCGTCAAGAGCAGCGATGGTGAGGTTTACCATGACGTGAGTGATCCCGAGTTTCGCTACCGGCAACGCTACGTCGATCTGGCGATCCACCCCGAGGTGCGAGAGAACTTCCGACAGCGAGGACAACTCATCGCCACGCTCCGGCGGTTCCTCGACGAGCAGGGGTATCTCGAGGTCGAGACGCCCGTGTTGCAGCCACTCTATGGAGGCGCTGCCGCGCGCCCATTTACTACCTGGCACAACACGTTGGATATGGAGATGTTCTTGAGGATCGCTCCGGAGCTCTACCTCAAGAGGCTCATCGTAGGCGGCTTCGAGGGGGTATACGAACTGGGCAAGGACTTTCGTAACGAGGGACTCAGCCGCCTCCATAACCCCGAGTTTACGATGCTCGAGCTGTACGTGGCGCACCGCGACGCGGACTGGATGATGGGTCTCGTCGAGGAGATGATCACCACGCTCGCGCAGAGTATAGGAGGCTCGCCCACGCGAAGTTGGAGAGGTCACGAGATCTCGCTCGAAGGCCCATGGCCAAGGCGCCCGTTCTACGAACTGCTCGACGAGCAACTCGGCGACAGACCTTCGGTGCGAGGGATGGATCGCACATCACTCGAAGCGCTTTTGGAGGAGCTCGGGCTGGAGGTCGAGCCAGGAGAGGAGGATATCGCCGGGATGTTCGACGCGCTCTTTTCTTCGCTGGTCGAGCCGACGTTGATCCAGCCTACGTTTGTCACGGATTATCCGGTGGAGCTCAGTCCGCTGGCGCGCCAGCAAACCGAGGACCCCGAGCTGGCAGAGCGCTTCGAGCTGTTTATCGGAGGGTGCGAGCTATGCAATGCGTTTAGCGAGCTCAATGATCCTCGCGAGCAACGCCGTAGGTTCGAGGCGCAAGCGCGCGAGCGAACGCCCGATGGCGAGGAGATGATCATCGACGAGGACTACATCCGCGCGTTGGAGTATGGCATGCCACCAACGGCAGGTCTCGGTGTGGGGATCGATCGTCTTGTGATGTTGTTGACCGAGCAGGATTCGATCCGCGACGTCATCTTGTTCCCCTTGCTGCGCCCAGTCTAACCACGGTGCGAGCACGTCGCGAACACGGCGCGAAACATGCGGCGAGGAGACGCTTTCAAAGCGTCTCCTCGCCGCATGTTCGCGCGCTCCTTTCATGTGCCTCGATGACCCCGGTGTTTCGATGCCCTTTACATTTAGCCATCCTGCCGCTGTGTTGCCGCTACGCTGGACGCGCTTGCCATTCGCGGCGCTGGTTATCGGGAGCATGAGCCCGGACTTTATCTACTTCCTACAGTTTGGTCCCTACAGCGGCTTTGGCCATACATTGCCAGGCGTACTCTTGCTCGACCTTCCCCTCGGTCTGGCGCTCTATTCCTTGTATTGCTGGAGGTTGCGCGCCTTTCTCATCGCCTTGCTCCCTTCCTTTATACAGCGGCGAGCGCGACCCCTCACGCCTTCCTCCTCGCCGCAGTTCTCGAAGGCGCTTCGCGTGGTGTCAGCAATTTTGCTCGGCGCCGGGACGCATATCCTGTGGGACACCTTCACGCATGCTGGCGCCTGGGGCGTCGCGCAGGTTCCAATGCTCGGCCGCCAGGTCGAGCTTTTGGGCCGAGAGATCTTCATCTACAAGCTCGTCCAGCACGGCAGCACGTTTCTCGGAGCAGGGGCCTTGTTGAGCTGGTCCGCTTATTCTGTGTGGAGGTCACGACCTGATCCCGAGCGCCAGCCAAGTCCGCTTGGCTGGCGCATCAGGCACCTCTGTGCGTTGGCGTTGCTCGCACCATCAGCGGGCTTGCTCTCGGCTTATCTCCAGATCCGACTGCGGGGCGGTGATGTCAGCATCTATGGCGCCGTGGTTTTGACGATCGTCAGCGCCATCACGGTGGGGTTTGCCTATTGCTGTGTTTGTAGCGTCTTGCCACGCCTCGAACCAAACGCTTCACAAAACCGTCGGTAGAGCAGCCCGAGTCTGTTTCTTCCCCCCAACCCCCCAGTATCCTCGCGAGAAGAAGCGACGCGCGCTTGGTCGCTGCGCATGGCGGGGGCGCCAAGGCTCGACTGCTCTTGCTTCGCTTCGTTTGTCTCCCATTGGCGCCCCCGCCACGCTTGCTCCCTCACCGCGTCTTTCTTCTGCTCGGTGGGGGGGCTCCGTCCCATGCAAAACGCCAAGCTTCAATGAGGTTGTCTGAGGTCTGTTTCGTCGGTGCAAAACTCGACCCTTCGGTGGAGCACCCAAAGTCCTGTTTTCTCAGTGCAAATAAAAGCCTTCGGTGGGGCAGCCAAGTCCTGTTTCTTCAGTGCCAATAAAAGCCCTCGGTGGAGGGGCCAGAATCCTATTTTCTCAGTGCATAGCTCGACCCTTCGGAGAGGCACCCAAAGTCCCCCCTGCATAGTTCCGCGAACGCAGTGAAGCGGATGGTCGTGTCATTCGAGCGGAGGCACGAAGCGAGAATGGCGCGAATGCAGAATTGGGGGATTGAGGAGGGGGGACAGAGAAATAAGAGAATGCAGAATTGGGGGATCGAGGGGGGAGAAAGAAATAAGATCAGAGAAACAAGGCACGTTTGCACCTGAGATGTGACTCTGACTAAGATGGGTTTCACGCGAATAAAACGGGTGGAGCCTCCGTCCAAGAAAACGCGATGGAGAAGTGCATATCCAACCACAAGTGATTTGGACGAGAGTGAGTTGATGATGACGAGATATCGAGCCCGCGCTCATGCGTTGAGCGTGACAGGGCTGTTTGCATGTCTTCTGGGTCTGACGGGGTGTCCTGAGGCGCAGAAGGTGGTCGACTTCGTGGACAGCATCTCAGATGGCGCGCCATGCGTGGATAACCTCCAGTGCCTGGGCGGCCGCTGTTTGACGGATCAACAGGGGTACACCAACGGCTACTGCACCACGCTCGATTGTGAGGAGTCGGGATGTTCCGGGTTCTTCTCGGAGTGTTTCCGCACCGAGGTGGACGCCAAGGAGGTCACCGCCTGCTATGAGCTGTGCAACTTCGACGGCACCTGCGATCGCGCCAGCGAGGGTTACCAGTGCGTGACGCTCGCGGATACTGGGGTCTGCTTGCCGCCTGGCGCGACGAATGCGCCTGTGCAGGGGACCATCGGCTCGTCTTGCAGCACGACCGCGCAGTGCAACGGCACGGACGCGGCGTGTTTGCAGAGCTTCCTCGGCGGATATTGCGCGACGCTCGGTTGCGCGGCGGATACAGACTGCCCCGATGGCGGCGCCTGTGTGCCGCTCAACCCGGCTGGCGCCACCGACGAGGAGAAGCAGTTCGCGTGTATGGCGGCTTGCGCCAGCGGAGATGACTGCCGCTTCGGTTATTCGTGTCAGTCTTACGAGGGCTCCAACATCTGCCTCGAGGATGATGGCATGGGGTCGACGGTGCGAAACCCTGACGGCGCGGACGATGGCACCGAGTGTGTCTCGAACATCAACTGCAAGGGCGGGACGTGCATCCGCGAGGCGGAGGGAGCCGATGGCGAGATCAGCTATCCTGGCGGCTACTGCACCACGCGCGATTGCACCGCTGACGAGGAGTGCAACGGCGCTGACAGCATCTGCATCAGCCTCTCGCAGACGACGACATGTCGCGTCGCGTGCGCGGCGGATTCGGATTGTCGCCAGGGTTACTCCTGTCGCGAGACAGCGATGGGGCAGGGGTATTGTGATTCGGCGGTCGATCCGCCCGCGCCACCTGCCGAGGCCTCGACCAACGATGAGATCGAGGTGATTTGCTCGTCCGAGAAGTCGATCACGTTCGATATCCCGGATGGCGCCGAGGGCTTCTTTATCGCGCCGTATACGACCTCGAACAACCGCGTCCTGCTCAAGACCTTGCGCAAGCCTGACGGGAGCACGCTCGACATTCAGGAGGACTACAGCTTCCTCGCGGTCAACCAGGAGATCCTGGGGAACCTCGCGCCGATCCTGTTCCCGGCGAGCGATGACTCGCGCTTTGCCAACGCGTTCGGCGGGGGCACCTACACGATGACGGTCGAGAGCCGCGCTGGCGAGGTGTGCTACTATGTCATCCCGCAGATGCAGGAGGGCACCAAGCTCTCGCTCAACCTGTATTTTGTGGGCGTCCAGGGCGTGAGCGCCTCGACGGCGTCCAATGATCGCGACATCCAGGCGATGGTGTCGATGATGAAGGGGATCTATAGCAAGATGGGGATCACGGTCGAGGTCGCCAATTACTACGACGCGAACTCGACGGTGACGCAGAACTACTCGATCATTCGCGACTTCTACGACGTGTTCAACCTCGTGGCGACCTCGCAGGCGCCCGAGGGTGGGCCTTACTCGGTGAACGTCTTTCTGATCAATGACTTCAACGTCTCGGATGCGCCGGGCTTGCTGGGGATCTCGACAGGGATTCCGGGGATGGCGGCGCTGCATGGGTCGAGCGGTTCGGGGCTCGTGTTTAGCACCGCGACGCTCGGCGAGGACAACAAGACGCTCGGACAGACCATGGCGCACGAGGTGGGGCACTTCCTCGGGTTGCGTCACACGACCGAGCACCTCGGCTCGGCCGAGGACCCGATCACGGACACGCCGCGTTGTCTCGCGCCAAGGCTCGGGTTTGTCTGCCCCGACGCGACGAACTTCATGTTCGCCTACGCGTTGGGCGGCGACCAGCAAACGGGCGCCTCGGCAGGACAGGGCTTCGTGCTCAGGCACAATCCATTGGTGCGCCCCTGAGCGCGAGTGAATGTGACGCGCTCGCATCGCGTCCAAGGGAACGAGAGCAAGGCGACAGCGTTCGCTAAAGATAAGGATGGGAGAGAAGAGATGATGGTAAAGAAAGCAAAAGCCTCGGCGCTCGCGTTGGCCGCCGCCTGTGCATTGTGGGCTCCTGGCGTCATGGCGCAGCAGGCAGGTGATGCGCCTGACACGGAGGGCAACCCCGGGAAGGTGATCGTCGAGGATGACCCGGTGCCTGTGGTGGGCGACCCCACCGAGAAGGATCTGGCCAAGGTCAAGGAGCGGCTGACGTTTATGTTGAGCGGCTACGAGTACTTCCCTGACCGCGATGAGCTCGACAAGCTCGCGGGGCCAGAGGTGATCGCGCCGATGCTCCTGGAGATGGCCAGGGATCAGAAGACGCGCCCATTGCACAGGCTGCGCGCGGTCGACGCGTTGGGGTATTACTCCGATGACGCGACGCGCGATTGGTTGCGCGGTGTGGCGGTTTCTCCGGTGGTCACGAAGAAGGATATGACCAAGGGAGAGCTGCGTTTTGCTGGCTCCTTGAGGCATCACGCGATCATGAGCCTGGCCAAGGCTGGCGAGGCGAAAGAGCTCGCCACGCTCGAGCGTTTGCTCGCAGAGGACAGCGATCTTCAGATCCGCCTGACGGTGGTCAGCGCCATCGGGAAACACACGGGGAAGGATGGCAAAGCGTTGCTCGCGAAGGTGCAAGCGCAGGAGACCAACCCGGTCATGCAGCGAGAGCTTCGAAAGCACCTCTGATCCCGGGGCTTTATAAGGGGGAGTGAGCGCGTGACAAGCGCGGCCAACTCGTCTATGATTTTAGAGTCAACAGACTGTTCTGCGCTCACACCCCGCATCCCGAATGACGCGTGATGTGTCGGGAGCGCATTCACCCACACTGAATCGTAAGAAATCATGAACGACGATCAGTTCCATGGGACGGGGATCAAGCCAGGCGGACTCGACGAGATCTCGGAGTCGACGCAAATCGTCGACACGAACATGCTCAAGCAAGTGGTTGAGGGCCAGCAGCAAATTCAGGCCTATTTGATCGTGCTCTCCGGCCCCGAGGTGGGCCGAATGCACAAGATCGATGGCCTCGAGGTCACGCTGGGGCGCTCACAGGGGACCGAGATGCGCATCAACGATGTCGGCGTCTCGAGGCGACATGCGCGCGTGGTGCGCGAGGGCGCTTCGGTCTTCATCGAAGATATGGGGAGCGCCAACGGCACCTTCCTCAACGGGGATCGGTTGACCAACCGCCTCCAGCTTCGTGATGGCGACAAGATCACGCTCGGCTCGACCACCATCCTCAAGTTCACCTACCACGACAAGCTCGACGAAGACTTCCAGAAGCAGATGTTCGATGCTGCTCTGCGCGACAGCCTGACTGGCGCGTACAACAAGAAGTACTTCCTGGATCATCTCCAGTCGGAGTTTGCCTTCGCCGCGCGCCACGCCTCTTCATTGAGCCTGGTGATGTTTGACGTGGATCACTTCAAGAACGTCAACGACACGTGGGGACACCTGGCGGGCGACGCGGTGCTGGTCAAGCTCGCCGAGCTCGCCGTCGAGTCCGTGCGCGGCGAGGATCTCTTCGCGCGCTATGGCGGCGAGGAGTTCTCGATCATCTGTCGTGGCATCTCGATGGGGCAGGCCGCTCACCTCGGCGAGCGACTGCGCAGCCTGGTCGATCGCACCGACTTCAAACATGGCGGCGAGGTCATGCCCGTGACCATCAGCGTCGGCGTGGCAGGCTTCCCCGAGATCCCTGTCGGCAGCGCCGAGGATCTCATCGAGGCCGCCGACACCGCGCTCTACGCAGCCAAAAACCACGGCCGCAACCGCGTCATGCTCGCGACCAAGCGCTGAACAAACGCTCCCCGCGTCAGAGCATGATCAAGAGCAACATCGCCGAGATCGCGAGCGTCAACCTCTCGAGCGCTGGCTCCTCGCCGATCTTTGCCACGTAGGCAAAGATCGGCGCGGCACACAACGCCATCGGCGCGAACTCACCAGGGTGCTGATGCGCCAGCGGCCAGAGCAAACAAGGCAACGTCAAAAACACCCAGCTCTTTGGCGTGCGACCCGCGAACTTCGCCGCGCAAACCACTGCGACGAAAATCCCCAGCACAAACACCACATCCTCCATCCCTTGCCAGACGATCCCCTGACGCCACGCCTCGACGTGCAAGGTGCGCATCGAGATGCCTCCCATCCCCGCGAGCCCAAAGGAGGCAAAGATCGTCAGCGTCAGGATCGCCACAGGTCCAAGCGCCAACATCCAGGGCGCCCACTCCGGGGTCTTGCCAGGTTGGCGCGAGCGCCATCCGAGCATGGCGACCCCGGGCGCGAGCAACACCAGCTCGGGGCGAAGGCTTATCGCTAACGTGATGCAACCGAGCGCCAGGATATGTCTGGCGTTCACGGCCGCAGCCAACGCGCACAGGCAGGCGGGTGCGGCAAAGGTCCACGCGTTGACGGGGATGAGCGCCGCGGCGATCGGTGATAGCGCGGCCAACCACGCGGCGCGATCGGCGGTCTGGGGCAGCGTGTCCCTTCTGCAAAAGTGATAGACCGAGAGGATCGCCACGAGCATCGCGATCTCGCCAGCAGCGAGCATCGCCCAACCAGCCCAGCTCCCGATGACCTGTGTCGTGATCACGAGCGCCCCCCACAGGGGCGCTCCCGCCGGGTCGAGCTCCGAGGGCGCGAGGGCGCCCTTGCTGTAGAGCATCGTCAGGATGCCCGCACGTGCGATCAACCAGGCGATGAGCCCGGTGCGAAAGCCTGGGTGAATTTGCGCCATCCATGGGTGCATGTCGTCACTCTCCTCGCCATAGCGGGGCGATGCTCGCTGCTCGCAAAACATCACTCCGAACAAACCTTGACCTACATGCGCTGTGGGTGTCGCACCACGCGGCATGCCCGATCAGGATAGATCGCCGAGGAGGTCAGACAACTTTTTCGAGCGTGTCCGGCCGCGTTCAGAGCTCCAGCGTGGGGAGCCCGACGGGGTATTCTGTGTTGAGGATCGTGTGTGATTGCGCGGTCGTGTCGAAGGTCGCGCCGATCAGGCTGCGCACGATGCAGTCATGCAGGGAGGGTTGCTTGAGGTACACCGAGGACTTGATGCGCGCGTGCTGGATGCGCCCCACGCCCTCTTCTCCGACAATCTGCACGGAGACCTGCATGCGGCCGCGCGCGTCAGGTTCGCTGCGCAGGAGCTGTTGATAACAACCCCAACTTCGCTCTTGTACGATCAACCCTGCGGCGCGGCGCAGGTCGTGTTCGCGCACGTGGCGCTCGAGCGCGGCGTTCACAAGCCGTTGTTTTTGCTCGACCTCGACGTCGAGCTTTTGTTTGGACTCGTAGGGGAGCGTCGCGCGCCAGTGCTCGGGTCCCATGACGACGGGCTCGCTCGGGGTGTCGCGCCTCTCCGGGACCGCGTCCGCTGAACCGAAGGGCGTATCATCGCCGCCCACGACGATGACCTCCGCCAGGCGTGGTTCGGAGCCTGCCGCCGCTGTGTTCGAGGGCGCGGTGAGCGAGGGTTGCGTCTCGGGCGTCGGCGCCAAGCTTGTCTTTTCTGTGACGTTGCTGGGGTTTCGCGGTGAAGGATCGGCGTGGATGCGCGTTTTCTTCGCGTCTTTCTGGTCTGTGGTATATGGTTTGAAAGATGGAGGTTCTTGTGTGTGGGGGTCGGATGACGCGCGCGTGCCGCTTCGGTCGCTGGCTGCGATCGCTATCGCGGCCAACGCAGCGACGCCCACTGCACCGAGCAGGATCACGAGCGCGGGGTAGGTTTTGAGCTGATTCGTCATCCTTTCCGTTACGTTGGACTTCCTTTACAATCGATCGCGACAGAAGGCATAAGGCCTCGACACATCATATGGCGTCTGCGAAGAAGCGAAAAGGAGGGGATGAGTTAAGACCCGGCCAGATCGTCGCCAATCACTACAAGGTGATTCGGCCGATCGCCGAGGGCGGGATGGCTACGATCTACCTCGCCATCGATAATCGCACCGGCAATCAGGTCGCCATCAAGTGCCTCTATCTTCACTATGAAAACAACGCCGTCGTGCGCGCCAGGTTTGTCGACGAGGGGCGCATCCAGATGCTGCTCCAGCACCCGAATATCGTGCGTGTCTACGAGCTCGTCAACCAACCTCACCTCGCCTTCGTCATGGAATACATCGAGGGCTACACCCTCGAAGAACACCTCCAGGAGCGCGGCCCGCTGCCGATGAATGAGATCGTCGAGGTCATGATCCCTGTGCTCTCCGCGCTCGGTCTGGCGCACTCGCGAGGCATCATCCACCGCGACCTGAAGCCCTCCAACATTCTCATAACACGCCAGGGTGGGGTGCTTCGTCCCAAGGTCATGGATTTCGGCGTCGCCAAGCTGAGCCGAAACAAGAACCTCACGGCTACAGGGACCACCGTCGGGACGCTCCACTATATGAGCCCCGAGCAAATCGTCGGCGCCAAGAACATCGATGGGCGCGCTGATATCTACAGCCTCGGGATCATCCTCTACAAGCTCTGCACCGGGCAGGTGCCCTTTAACGCCTCGACCGAGTACTCGCTGATGATGGCGCAGGTCGAGGCAAAGCCGACGCCCCCCTCGACGCTCAACCGGGAGATCCACCCCGAGCTCGAGAAGATCATCCTCAGGTCCCTGAACAAGCGCGCTCAGGATCGCTACCAAACCATTCGTGACTTCACCGCAGCGCTCGTGGCGCTGCGCGACGAGGACGGCAATCAGACGCTCGAGACGATCTCGGTGCCCGCGTTTATCCTCGATTACGCGATCGGCGCGGACAAGGTCGCCATCGACCGCACCGAAGAGGTCATGGTCGAGGCCTTGCGCAACGACTCCTTCCTGTCAAAACCTGGTCAGAAGAACCACAACTCGGGCGCAGACACCGCGCAAGACCTCCCCATGGTCGATACCGGCGCCATCACCACCGAGCGCGATCCCAGTCAGAACCAACGGGTCTCACAGGTCTTTCAGCAGCAGCAGGCGCGTCCGCCGAAGCCGCGGCTTTCTGTGCCCATTCCACCGGGCGCTGACGAGGGCGATGACACCATGACGCTCGAGGTCGACACGGGCTTCCTCAAGGACCTGCGCCGCGAGGACGCCGCGCGCACAGATCACCCCGAAGATCTCAACATGACCACCCAGAATATGAAGATGCCGGCTGACTTCGGCAGAAACACTGGTGGCATGCATCCGATCGATGATGACCCGACCCAAAAGGCGCCCATGGACATCGCCAGCCTCCAGAGTCTGTTCAAACAGATCAACGAGGCGAAGACGCTCCAGGACGATGATCCCGAGGACAACAAAGCCACCCTCCAACACGTCCCTCTCAGTCGCTTCGCCGACAGCAGAGAGATGACACACCCTCGCCCCCCGCTAAAGTCCGGGCCGAACAACGCTCAGGGTCGCGCGACACGCGCGAGCGGCGGGCACCCGAGCGTCTCTCAGAACTCCTGGGGGAAGCCCGGACCTCCTCGCCCCGATTTTGGCGCTCGATCCTCCGAGCTCGGCGCGGCGTCCTCCTCTCCCTCCCAGAACCCCCCGAAGGTCGTCGGGCCTTCTTACGTGGACACGCGCGAGCGCACCAAACCGCAAATCTCGAACACCGACATCGCGCAGTCCTTTAGCTCGAGCGAGCTGCGGCAGTTCGAGCAACAGGACAACGCGCAGCAGCACCACCCGCCAAACCGTCAACCCGCGCAGATGGTCTCGGCGCAGGAGCAGGCAGGTCTGGACACGGACCTCAACGTGCCGCTCAAGGATAAGCGGTGGGTGCTCGCTGGTGGCGCGGTGATCCTCTTTGTCGTGATGGCGGCGATCTTTATCGGCGTGATCTGGAGCAACGTGGGCTGAGCGCGAGCCGCTCGCAAACTCCTGCGCGATGCTGTATCGATGGTGTGCTCGGTCGCCATCTGATCTCGATCCTGGCGACCTGCTGATCCTATCCTGCTGCAAAAAGGACAAGAGCATGCCCGTGATCCAGGGTGAATTGATCGTCGAATATCTCACCGTCGGTCCCTTCCAGACCAACGTCTATGTGGTCGGTTGCGCCAGGACGCGCGAAGGCGCGATCATCGATGCGGGTGGCGATGGCGCGGGCCTCCTCGCGCTCGCCGCACAGCACGAGCTCGAGCTGACAAAGATCCTCCAGACACACGCGCACATCGACCACGTGGCGGCCATCTCCGAGGTCAAGGCGGTCAAGGATCTCCCGGTATACCTGCACCCGGACGAGAAGATGCTCTACGAAGGAGCGCCTCAACAGGGGCTCTTCTTCGGGATGCAGATCGATCCTCTGCCCGCCGTGGACGCGTGGCTAGAAGAGGATGAGGTGATCGAGATCGGTGAGCTCCGCGCGCGCGTGATCCTCGCCCCAGGCCACAGCCCTGGCAGCGTGATCTTCTACTTCGAAGAGCAGGAGACGATGATCAGCGGCGACGTGCTCTTTGCTGGAAGTATCGGCCGCGTCGATCTCCCGGGCTCGGATGTCAACGCGATGCGCGCCTCGCTCGAGAAGCTCAAGGGCTACCCTGACGCCACGCGCATTTACTGCGGTCATGGCCCGGATACATCGCTCGGAAACGAGAAGCAGACCAACCCCTTCCTGACGCAGAGCTGGTGATCTCCAGGCAGTGATCACCTGCGATCCATCACAGGCGATCACTCTCGAGATGAACCGACGGCGAACGAGCTGTAAAAAGCGCCTCACTTCGATAAGAAGATGTCGCTTATCCGCTTGGTTTTCGCGGTCGCGCGCCGTTTCTTGTCGCGGCGCGATGGAACGCGTGCTTGCGATCGTTTCGTCCGGGCTGATAGAAGCGATGAGCAATGAATGTGACGTGTCGAGGATCGCGTGAGCGCGGAGGTAGCGAGCCCATGGGACAGGATGTCGAGTCACTGAATCCTTACGAGATTATCGAGCTTGATCGCTCCTCGCGCCCGCGTGGTGAGCGTCGCAGAGCAGGGCGCGCGGCGCCAAAGGTGCGCAATTACATCGCCGTGGCGGGGAACATCGGCGCGGGCAAGAGCTCGCTCGTCGAGTTCCTCTGTCATCGCTATGACATCACGCCGTTCTTCGAGCCGAACGAGCAAAACCCCTACCTCGAGGACTTCTACGGGGATATGGAGCGTTGGAGCCTCGCGAGCCAGATGTACTTCCTGGCCGCCAAGTTCAAGCTCCACCTCGACCTCGAGAGCAAGCCGCTCGCGGTCATCCAGGATCGCACCATCTGGGAGGACGCCGAGATCTTCGCGCAGAACCTGTACCAGACCGAGATCATGAGCGAGCGGGATTGGAAGACCTACAAGCTCTTCTACGACTCGATCCGTACCCAGATCTGTCCTCCTGATCTGATGATCTACCTGCGCTGCCCGGTCAACACGGTCCAGAAGAGGATCGCCATGCGCGGCCGTCAGATGGAGCAAAACATCCCGGTCGATTACCTCGAGCGCCTCCACAACCTCTACGAGTCCTGGATCTCGAGCTACACGCTCTCGCCGCTGGTGATCATCCCCACGGACAAGCTCGACTACATGACCAACCTGATCGATCGCCACGATATCCTGACCACCATCGAGAAATACCTCGAACCCTCCCAGCGCCAGAGGACGCAGCCATGAAAGTTTTGCTCGGAGTTTCGGGGGGGATCGCCGCCTACAAGGCCGCTCACATCGTGCGCGAGTTCGTCAAGCGCGGGGATGAGGTGCGCGTCGTAATGACGCGCGGCGCGCAGCAGTTCATCACCCCGATGACGTTGCAGGTCTTGAGCAATCACCCTGTCGGGGTGGACCTGTTCGACGTGGCCTTCGAGTCCGAGATCGGACACATCGAGCTGGCGCGTTGGCCCGATGTGATCCTCGTCGCGCCCGCCACGGCGCACGTGATCGCCAAGATGAACGCTGGAATGGCCGATGATCTGCTCTCGACGATTTTGCTGGCGACCACTGCGCCCGTGGTCGTCGCGCCCGCGATGAATACGCAGATGTACCTGCACCCACGCGTTCAGAAGAACATGCGCGAGCTCGAGGAGATGGGTTATCTGATGATCTCGCCAGACTCCGGCGAGCTCGCCTGCAAGGAGGTCGGGCCAGGCAGGTTGCCTGATCCTCCGATCCTCGTCTCGGGTGTGCTGCGCGCTGCGGGGCCGCACTCACTGCGAGGAAAGCATGTGCTCATCACCGCCGGTCCCACGCGCGAGTATATCGATCCTGCGAGGTTTATCTCCAACCCCTCGACGGGCAAGATGGGCTTCGCGCTCGCCACACAAGCTTTTCAGATGGGCGCCAGGGTCACGCTCGTTAGCGGGCCGACCTGGCTCGAGGACCCCGTCGGCGTCGAGGTCGTGCGCGTGACGACAGCGCGCGAGATGTATGACGCGGTGATGTCGCGCGCGGAAAAGCAGGATGTGATCGTCAAATCTGCGGCGGTCGCTGATTGGCGCCCGGCGAATCCTTCCGAGAAGAAGCGCTCCAAGGGGGATATGGATGGGACGCTCCAGCTCGAGCGCAACCCTGATATCCTCGCGACGCTCGGCGAACAATACGGCCCGGGGAAGACGTCAGGGCCATTGATTGTAGGATATGGTGCTGAATCACACGATGTCGTCGAGCGAGGCCGGGCCAAGCTCGCGCGCAAGGGCGCGCACTGGCTCGTCGCCAACAAGATCGGAGGTCCCAACTCCGCTTTTGGCGCTGATGTCTCGAGCATTTCGATGATTCATCACGACCCCGACTCCGGGGTCATCGAGTACGGACCCGCGACCAAGGACGAGATCGCGGCGAGGATCTGGACGGAGGTCGCACGCGACCTCTCGACGCGATGAGGAGCTTTAAGGATGACGACTGCGCGTGAAGAACTCAGGTGGGTGACCCACATGCTGCGTTGCTATATCGAGGAGCAACGCGCCGCGGGTGTGCGCGGGCTCTCGCCGGCGCCGCAGGAACAGCGCGATCGTTGGGAGGAGCACAAGAGCAAACGCGAGCAAGCAAAGCTCGATCGCATTCGCTCCTCGCTCCACGATGGCGCCGGACAAGAACAGACCCAGAGCAGACCGCAACCACCCGCGCAACAGGGACCTCCATCCAGGCCCGCTGCTCCCGAACATCGCGAGCGACCTGCGACCGCTGCTTCGCAGGACCCGCCGACAAAGCGCGATGTCCCGAAAAAGCCCGGCGAGTCCTTCCTCGATCGAGAGCAGAAGAAGCCCGCCGCTGCTCCTCAGATCGCATCTGGTGGCGAAGGCGCCATCTGGAAGCAGTTCGGCTCTCGCCCCGTCGAGTTGTTCAAGAAGGGGGAGGCCGAGAAGCCCGCGCGCTCATCAAAGCAAAAGGAGCGACCGGGAGGTCGCCCCGAACGAGATCAAAGCGGTCGCGCTGCGATGTCTGGCACGCGCCAGAGCGGACCTGCTACATCGAACCCGACGCCTGCGCCGGAGGAGAGCCAGGAGAGCGAGTTCACCGAGGTGATCCGACGTGGTGATCCTTCTCCATCGCTTTTTGGCGAGGAGTGGGACGAGAGCCAGGACCCCACGCGCTCCGCGCAGCCGTTGCCTGGGTTTGACAAGACCGCCTCGCAGATCAAGCGCCTCGGGCAAATGGATAACGAGCAAAAGCTCGATTTTCTGCGCCAATGCCTAGGGGATTGCACGCGCTGCAAGCTCTCGCAAAAGCGCAACAACATCGTCTTTGGCGAGGGCTCTCCCAACGCGCAGCTCGTCTTTATCGGCGAGGGTCCAGGGTTTAACGAGGATAAGACGGGGAGGCCCTTTGTCGGGAACGCGGGCAACCTGCTCGATCGCATGATCAAGGCGATGGGGACCTCGCGTGAAGAGGTCTACATCTGCAACGTGGTCAAGTGCCGTCCTCCAAACAACCGCAACCCGGAGGCCGAAGAGATTCGCCACTGCGCGCCGTTTTTGTACAAGCAATTGGAGACCTTGCAGCCGCGCGCGATCGTCACGCTCGGGAAGTTCGCCGGGCAGACGCTGCTCGGGATCGAAGAGTCGATGGGCAGAATGCGTGGGCGCTGGCATGATTGGCGCGGTGTCCCCGTGATGCCGACCTATCACCCCGCTTATCTTCTGCGTCGCCAGCAAGAGGGCGATCGCAGAGACAAGGGCCGCACCTGGGATGATCTCCAGAAGGTGATGAAGCTCCTCGGTCTCGAGCAACCTTCGAAGTAACCTCGGATAGTTTCGATGACCGAGGAGGGGCGCGGGATAAGAATTTATCCCGCGCCCCTCCTCGGTTGTAGTCAATGATACGGAGTCGACATTGTCAGAAAAACAACCTCATGATCTCGGACTGCACCGCGTGCTCGAACCCGCTGGAGCGCTGCCTCAGGCAGCGCTACGGTTGGACGCCGACGCCGCCCCTTATGCCAACGAAGTCGTCATCGATGTCGAGACGCTCAACATCGACTCGGCGAGTTTCCACCAGATCCTGGGGGACGTCGGCGAGGATAAGGACGCGGTCGCGGCGCGCATTCAGGAGATCGTCGCCGCGCGTGGCAAGATGCAGAACCCGGTCACCGGCAGCGGCGGGATGTTGCTCGGGACGGTCAAGAGCGTGGGCGATGATTATCACTCGAGCGCTGATGGGATCGTCCCCGGCGCGCGCGTCGCGTCGTTGGTGAGCTTGACGCTCACGCCCCTGAAGCTCGAGGCGATCCACGAGGTTCACCTCGACGCAGATCAGGTCGACGTGACCGCGACGGCTTACCTGTGGCCCTCCTCGCCGATCGTAGCGATGCCCGATGATTTGCCTGATCGCCTCGCGCTCAGCGCGCTCGATGTGTGCGGCGCTCCGGCCCAGACGCAGCGGCTGGTGCAGGGCGCAAAGCGCGTGCTCGTGCTGGGGCTCGGGAAGTCCGGGATGCTGTGCGCGGCGGCGGCGCGCGATGCGCTCGGTGATGAGGTCGAGATCTACGCCTTTGACCTGAACGATGGCAACGCCATCGCGCTGAAAGAGGCCGGGATCATCGACGATTATCGCACGGGCGATGCTCGCTCGGCGGTCGAGGTCCTGGAGAAGACGCTCGAGATGACCGGCGGGGAACCTGTCGAGCTCGTCGTGAACACATGCAACATCAGCGGCGTCGAGATGTCCGCGATCCTGCCGTGCGCCGATCGCGGCCGCGTGTACTTCTTCAATATGGCGACTGATTTCGCGCGCGCAGCGCTCGGTTGCGAAGGGGTGGGGCGCGATGTCGATCTCTATATCGGCAATGGCTACGCGGCAGGCCACGCCGAGCTGACGCTGCGTATGGTGCGTGACTTCCCGGTCGTTCGCGAGCGCATCGAGGCGCTGCTGGGAGGATAGTCTGCCAGCGTTGCTGCCGAGCAAAAGCAAGCCGGCGCGACATTTCCCAACCTGTGTGGC
>Ga0208061_100126_pt1 | contig 26691 bp, 17 predicted proteins | sample DeeseametaMP0555_FD_184209 | JGI IMG/M metagenome (GOLD analysis project Ga0208061, IMG submission 184209) | Marine microbial communities from the Deep Atlantic Ocean - MP0555 (SPAdes) | ecosystem: Environmental > Aquatic > Marine > Oceanic | place: South Atlantic Ocean | collected 2011-01-23 | reverse complement strand
TTGCAGGCGCTGGCGTTGCGAATTTCCGTGCCAACACCGCCCCCCTCGCTCTGGCGCCGTGCGCGGCTCCGGCTCGCGCAAAGCTTTGGCCTGAGGATCACCTCCAGCGTGTCACGCGAGCGTATGGCTCGACCGGGGTGTCTCGTTTCATGTAGTCTGGGTCGCTCGCCAGAATGGCTCACTGATGCATGGATTGACCTGATGAAACCTCGCCACATTTGCTGCGCGCTCTCGCTCGCGTGCTCTCTCTTCCTCGGATGCAAGAGCAGCCAGCACTCCGAACAATCTACCTCCACCTCGTCGAACATCGAGCCTGCCGCGGCGGTCTCGCCAGAGTTCTCCAGGCGGTCCGAGAACGAGACCTCTACCACCACCACACCCGAGGAGGATGCGGCGAGGGAGGACGAGGCTCCTCCTCTCGCCGCAAAGATCATCGAGAGCCCCGGCGAGGCGTCTTCGTTTACCTACACCGTGATCGATGAGGCTGGCGGTGAGCTCGACTACCCCGAGGAGATCAAGAGCAAGGTGAGCGCGGCGCTCTATCCCGCGCTGGCGCTAAAGGGAAGGGCCGTGGTCTTTGACCACGGTGACAACCTCTATGTGTATGTGTTCGGCGCCAAGAAGGAGGTGCAGCGTCTCGCGCTCGATCCTGCGGCGAGCGCGCTCGATTATCACTGGGTCTCGCCGGGCGGTTCGCGCGTGGCGGTGATCCAGCAGAAGACCTCGGGAGAGGTGACGCTCGATGTGTTGGGGGTCAGAGAGGATGGGCAGGGCGAGGTCGTCTTGCACCGAAGGCTCGACCCGAGGCCGATGATCCCGTGTGGATCGCGTTGCTCGGTGCAAGAGGCTGGTTTTCAGGATGACGCGACGTTTCGATATCTCGTCAAAGGGGGCGAGCAGGATCCTGTCGATCCTGACTCGCCCCCTGTGTTCGAGCGCGTCGTCCTACCCTGAACCTGTCGGGGCCAGGGCGTGTTCCTTGGCCCTCGACCCCGACCGCTCACAGGCGGTGAGGGTGCGAGCTCGGCAGTTGTGGCGAGCGCCCGTTGTTCGAGAAGAGAGAGGAGAGTGACGCCCGCTTCGCGGAGGAGAGCTCCAGGGGCTCGATCGGTCGATAGGCCTTCAGCCCACCTGGCATGGATGTACCAGGTACAGCGCTCGGCTGCTTGACGTAGAAGACTTTGTTGGAGGGGTTCTCACCGAAAATAAGTGCTCGACCAGCCGCACCTGATGGCATGGTGCCAAAGAACTGTCTCCAGGTGATGCCATCGATGACCTCGTCGCTACCCTCGACTGCGGGGATGACTCCGTAGAAAATATCGTCCAATTCAGCTATGGGTATAGAAACAAGGGCAACGGGCCATTCGAAGCCAGGCTTTAGAATATCCTCGCTCGGAACACCGATCGTGAGCGAAACGTCCATCGCCTCTTCATCCAGCGAGAGGTATGTCCCCACGAGCTTCCATTGCCATCCGTTTTCGGCGAGTGAGACCGCGTATGCGTGGCGTCCTCCCTGCGGTTCTTTGTGCGAGACTGCCCGAAAAACTCGCCAGAGAGAGTTAGAATTCTCGCGCATTTTCATCATGGTCCAGAGCTCGGAGTCCCAGGAGAGCTTGTTGACGGTGTGTGTCATACGAGGATCGACTGCGCGGTTCGCGTGTTCTTCCTCGCTCCAAACATCGTAGCTCTCGACTGTTCTCATCGCGACAACAGCCATGTCTTCGTCTTCCGGCATGTCGGGAGCACCCATATCTTCTTCATCGGGCTTCATCATGTCTGGCAGGGGCATCGCCATGTCGTCCTCGAGAGGATCGCTGTCTGGCATATCCTCTCTCGGAGGTGTGCTCATGTCCGCATCGGGGGTCGTGATGATAACCTCGCCAGGATCGGGGGTTGTTTCGGGGTCTGTGCATGCAGGGCTGAGCGCGATCGTGATGAGAGCGAGCATGCAAATGGTAGCGTTTGTCTGATGTCTCATGGTTGTCCTCCCTGGAGCGCTGCTTGCTCTTCGAGCCACTCCTCTGCGCGCGCGGTGACGGTGTCGATGCCCAGGATGGCATCGCTTTGACGTTGGAAGATGAGCTCGTCTGGCGCGACCCGTTGGCCAGAGAGGTAAGCGGAGCGCGAGCCGTCCTCATCAAGAAAGACCGCGTCCGCGCATTGATGCAGGGGAGGCGTGATTTCGCCCAGGGTGTGGGGGAGCCCACACGCTAACCCGAAGTCCCCGAAGGATGGGGCGTAACCGAAGATGCGGGTGGGGGCGGTGCGCTTCTCCCTCATAAGCCATAGCATCAGCTCCGAGGTGTCCGCGTTGCGCCCCGAAAGGATCGCGACAGGTTTGTCTGGATAGCTCGGCTCCATATCGAAGAGTGGAGCCACCTCCGCGAACGCCGACTGATTGGTGTGACCTCCTACAATGATGCTGTTGTAAGGAAACAGGTCATAGTTTGCCTGCGTGATCGTCTCGTCGAGGACGTGCCCCGCCCATGAATAAAACCTGAACCCATAGTTTCCTGCTTGAAGGAACTTGAGGAAGACGCGCACGAAGATGAAGTCGTCGCCTCCCCAACCCTCTCTCATATCGAGGACAAAGCCCTTGCTCGGTGCCTCGGCGATAGCCTCGAGGTAATTGGGCTCCCAACCTCGCTCAGGGAAGGTGTAGACCGAGCTTGGGAAGGAGTTGAAGATGGCGTGTCTGATACCGTCGGTATCGGCGGTCGCGAACAGGAAGTCATCGAGGCCTCGAGCGTCTGGGTAATCAGCGCGCGGAGCGAAGCGCCAGTCGCACCAGTAGCCGATCTCGGCGTCTTCGAGCGCGGCGTCGCTCCAGAGCTGCGGCGCGTGGAGCTGAGCGAGGTCGATCTCGACAGTGGCGACCTCACCCGCGGCGCAAGGCAGCCCGTCTTGGCGCGAGCATCGCTCGAAGGTGAGTGTTGCCCCGGTCGTCATCGCGGCGTTCATCAGGTAATAGCCATCGAGCAACCTCTCAGGGTCCTCGCCGACGTGGAAGGCATAGAGCGGTACGTGGTCGAGCCACTCTCGCCAGGGGAGCCCATCGACATGGGTGAGGATATCTCCGGGTTGGAGCGTCTGCGTGACGAGGTTATCGACGTCCTCGTGCAGCTTGAAGACCATCATGGTCGGTGAGCCATCATCACCGGGGAGGAGATCGCCCACCCCTGGCCCGAGGCAGGCGCCGCCACCGCCCGTGGTTTTCCACGGGCGAGTTGGCCGGACCGGCGTGCTTTGACCGGCGCCGACGTCCTCGAGCGCCTCGTAGTAGGCATACCAGAAGTCACGAGCGGTCGCCGATGAGGCGGCCATGAGTTTGTCCGTGAGGAGGTCGCCTCGTTGCTGGAGCGCGCGTGAGCCGAGCGAGGTATAGAAGAGGTTCACATACCGCTTGATCCATCCTTCACGTTGGGAATGCAACGGCGGCGATCCCCAGACAGAGACCGCGTCGACGCATTTGCCAAACAGACAGGTGCCATGATCACCACAAGCGGCCTGCTCGGTGGGGGCAGTGCACGAGGCGTCAGGGACGAGCGCTGGACCGACCTCGTGAATTTCGAAAGCGTCGACGAGCACGTGGGAGCCGTCGAGATGCTTACCTTTTGTCCCACCGCCCTGTGTGTAGTGACCATCCACGAGCTCGAGGAAGCTGGCAGGGATCGTACTGCCGAGGTCGAAGTCCGTCTCGGCGGTGGCCATTTCGACCCAACCGTCGCTGGTGACTCGCCCTGTCGGCATGAAATTCAGCTCGCCGATCGCGGTCCCTTGCCCCGGATCGTCAGCGCGACTCCCCGAGAGCCACTGGATCGATGCGCTGAGGTCAGATCCATGGGCTTGATACCAGAGGGTGAAATAAACGCGTTTCCCTGTCAGCGCTTCGCGTGCACCTGCGAGCGAGATCGAAGCGCGCGTCTCTTGCTGCCCTCCGATTTTGAGGGAGGTCTCCCCTTCAAAGGGAGTGGCGGTGTTATGAATCAGCGAGGATGCCTCGCTCGATGGGGTTCCTTCAAAATCAAAGATGTGGATGGCCGAGCTGTCCTCAGCGGTAAACGCGACGCTGTAACCTTCTCCTTCGGGGAGGATAAATTCTCCTGATTCATGAAAGCTCCCTGCCATCGCGGTGCTCGATGTGAGCCAGGCGAGCAGGAAGGCGACGGATTTCACGCCTCTTGTTGTTGGTTTCACAATATCTCCAAAAACAATGAATGATTGTTCGACGCGCGTCGCGCTCGGCTGCCTGGCTAAAGCAGCAAGCGCTGGGGTCGCGAGAAGGCGCGTCGTTTGAGAGGAGATATTGCAAGCGCCAAGCCAGTCTTTAAAAGCTTGGTTTTTCCAGTGCTTTGTGGGCCTTGTCTGCCCTTTGTCAAAATAGTGACGTGAAAAATGTCAGTTTTGGTGACGTTTTCGAGTGGGTTTATTTGTCAAAAATGTCAGTGACGTTGTGATCGGTCGGGGCTAGACCCCGACCGCTCACAACGTCGCGAGCAGCGTGTCGATCAGCTTGCGCGAGGTCTTGAGCGGCGCGGCGGATTCGTCCGGCTTGAGCTTGTAGATGAGCTTCATGTCGGCGTTGATCTGGAGCTTGCCGCGTGACTCCTGCACCATGCGCAACACCTCGCCAGGATCGAGCGCGGTCTTCTGGTCGAGCTCGATGCTGATGGCCGATGGCCCCGCGTCAAGGCGCAGCGCGCGCATCCTGCGAAGGCCGATCTTGACCGCCACGATCTGGCGAAGGTTCTGCACCGAATCGGGCGCCTGACCGAAGCGATCGATCATCTCGTCGAAGACCAGATCGAGCTCGTCCAGCGTGCGCGCGAGCGAGTAGCGCTTGTAGAACATCAGACGCAAGCCTGTGGCCGGGATGTAGCTGTCGGGGATAAAGCTCGCGACCTGAATGTTGACCTCGGGTTCGATCGCGTTCTCGTTCTCCTCGCCGCGGATCTCATTGACCGCCTCCTCCAGAAGCTCGTTGTAGAGGTCGAGCCCGACCGCGGTCACATGACCCGATTGATCATCTCCGAGCAGGCTGCCCGAACCCCGGATCTCCAGGTCGTAGCTCGCCACGTGGAAGCCGCTGCCGAGCTCTGTGTGTGTCTGGATCACTTCGAGGCGTCGCTCGGCGTCATGCGCGAGCTTTGCTCTGGCTGGAATCAGCAAGTAGGCGTAAGCGCGCTCCTTGCCTCGACCGACGCGACCGCGCAGCTGATACAGTTGGCTAAGGCCAAACATATCCGCGCGGTTGACGATGATCGTGTTGGCGTTGGGGATATCGAGGCCGCTCTCGATGATGCTCGTGCAAAGCAGGACGTTGGTGTCCCCTTTGACATACGAGAGCATCACCTCCTCGAGGTCGGACTCGTTCATCTGCCCGTGCCCGACGCCGATGCGCGCCTCCGGGACGAGATCTCCGAGGTGCTCGGCCATCTCCTGGATGGTCGCCACGCGGTTGTGCACGAAGAAGACCTGACCGCCGCGCTCGAGCTCGCGCATGATCGCTTCCCGGATGATGCCATCGGAGAACTTTGCGACGTGCGTGCGCACGGCCAACCTGTTGTGTGGTGGCGTGGCGATGATCGAGAGGTCGCGAATCCCCAACAAGCTCATCTGCAACGTGCGCGGGATCGGCGTCGCCGAGAGCGTCAGCACGTCGATGTCATTCTTGAGCTTCTTGATCTTCTCCTTGTGCGTGACGCCAAAGCGTTGCTCCTCGTCGACGATCAGCAAGCCGAGGTCGCGATACTTGACCTTCTTGTTGAGCAAGCGGTGGGTGCCGATGAGCACGTCCACGCCACCTTTTTCAGCGCGCGCGATGATGTCATTGGACTCCTTTGTCGTGCGAAAGCGGCTCAGGCACTCGACGATCGCGCCCTGTTCTTCCATCCGCTTGCGGAACGAGATCTGGTGCTGCTCGGCAAGGATCGTGGTGGGGACCAGCACGGCGACCTGTCTGCCATCGAGCACGGCCTTCATCGCCGCGCGGATAGCGACCTCGGTCTTGCCAAAGCCCACATCCCCACAAATCAATCGATCCATCGGGCGCACGCGCGTCATATCATTGATCGTCTCTGCGATGGCGCGTGCCTGGTCAGGTGTCTCCTCGAATGGGAACTGCGCCTCGAACTCGCGGTAGTCATCTCCAGGCGGCGAGAAGGCGATCCCCTTGGCCATCTCTCGCCGGGCGTAGAGGGTGAGGAGATCGCCGGCGATGGCGCGGATGTTCTCCTTGACCTTCTCCTTGGTCTTCTCCCACGCATCTCCCTTGAGTTTGTCCAGACGCACGAACTCGCTGGCACCGATATAGCGTTGCAGCCTGCCCAGGCGATAGACCGGAAGGTAGAGCTTGCCGTCGGCGTAATCGATCAGCAAAAAGTCATTGCCGATCCCTTCGATCTCGAGGTGTGTGAGCCCCTGATAGCGCCCGATGCCGAAGTCGATGTGAACGACGAGATCGCCGATCGTGAGCTCGCGGAAGTGGCTGATGGCGGCTTGCTCGGAGAAGCTGCGCGAGGGATCGATGTGCGTGGCGACGCGCTGACCAAAGATCTCCTGACCTGCGATCAGGCAGACGCCGAGCATCTGTGAGCGGAATCCGCGCGCGAGCGGCGCGTGGTAGATCTCGACGATGTGCGCCGGAGGCGCGATCGGTTCGGAGACATCGATCGGCGTCGGCAGAATCATCGCCTCGCCGCCCCAGAAGGTCTTGAGCAGCTCGTCGAGGCGCTCGACCTGGCTTCTCGTGCGGCAGGCAAAGCAGATGCGGCCATACTCCTGGACCCAGACGTCGAGCTTCTTGGCGAGCTCCTTCATCATCTGCTCGATCCCCTGACAGGACTTGCGCATCCTGACAAGATCATCGTTGGAGCGTGCGCGGAACGTGTAGTTATGCGCCTCCTTGACCCTGGGTAGTGATAATGTCTCCTGATCGCTGGAGATGGCGACGCGGCTCACGTCGACGCGCTCCTTTCTGGCGCCGACCCACTCCACAAAGCGCGCTGGCGAGCGGTAGTAAGCGTCAGTGAGAAACGCCAGCCGCCCTTCCTGGATGGTGACCTGCTCCTCCTTCTTGCGCTTGTCCCACAGGTTCTTCATCGCCGTGAGCGTGGCGTCCGGCTTGACGATCACCACGAGCGTGTCCTCGTGGAGGTAATCGCAAAGGTCGGCCAGCTCCGGGTGAAGCGCAGGCAGCAAGGCATCGATCCCGATAAAGTGCAGCCCCGCGCGAAGATCGCCGAGGATCGTCTGGATCTCTGCGGTGGGCACGGCGCGCTCGCCGCCGATCTCGTACAGCTTCTCGTGCGCGATCGAGATCGCGTCCCTGTCGAGGATTTCCTGGCGCACGGGACAGATCGTGCAGGAGGAGAGCTCCTCGATGGTGCGTTGCGTCTGTGGGTGGAAGCTGCGGATCTCTGCGACCTCGTCTCCCCAGCGCTCGAGGCGAATCGGGTATGGTGAGAGCGGCGAGTAGATGTCGACGATGTCGCCACGAATGGCGAACGTGCCGGGGTCTTCGACGACGGGGACCTCGAGGTAGCCGCAATGCGCGAGGTACTTTCGGAGCTCGCCGTTCTCGAGCGTGGACTCGACCTCCCAGGTTCGCGACATGCGCTGCATGGTCGCCTTGGGCATGGTGCGTCGCATCAGCGCGCTGGCGCTGGTGACGACAAAGCCAGGAGGAGGGGAGTTGTCATCGGCCAACCTGTGCAGGGTGGCCAGGCGCTGCATGGTGATCTTGCGATCAGGCGATGCCTGGTGAAACGGGCCGACGTCATACTCGGGGAAGACGGCGACTTCGTGTTCGCTTTGCGGGAGCGCGTCCTCTTCAGCGTCTGCGACCTGGAGGATGTCTTCATCGGGCGCCTCGTGCGAGAACAACTCGAGGTCATTGGCCAACCTGCGCGCCGAATCCATCGACGGACAAACCAACAATACGGAGCGCTCCAGGCGTCTGGCGAGGTCTGCGACCACACAGGCGGCGAGCGTGTCATCGACGCCAGAGATCATCACGTGGCGTTGTTCGCCAAAACCTTCGAGTTCGCTCCAACGCGCGATCAGCGTGTCCATCGGGTAGCGCTCGTGTACAAGCTCCCCGTCACCGACCTGCGGTGTGTTTTGCTGGGGAAGATCGAGCAAGTCGAGTTGATCCATGATCGCCACCTCCTTTCATGCGTGCGCGTTTGCAAGAAACGCCGAAAAGCGCATCGAGCCAAAAGGTGGGGAGTAGGCCACCGCTCGATACGCGTATGGGATGTTCCCCTCAAGCCTTCAGGTTTGCTCGAATGATCGACCGAAGATCGAGGGGGCAAAAGAGGTAAACATCCGAGCAGTTGATGTCAATGGTGATTCTAATTTGTCGTGGTTATGTGTCGGGTTACCCGTGCTCCCATGGGCTTGCTCGGAGGTCGTGCACCCCCCGCGGCCCTCCCTGTCGGTCGTCCGCGGCCCCCCTGTATCTCGACCTACGGTCTCGGGAGGGGGGCAGACTTGGCGTCGGGTGCGCGGTTTTTGGCCCACGGGGGGCTTGTTGTGGGTCGAGCAGAAGGTGTGACAAGCCCCCCGCGCTTCGCGCTGCCCCCCAGAGGTGGGCTTCTTGTTGCAGGTTTTGCAGAGTGCGAGGACATGCCCCCCGCGCCTGCGGCGCTGCCCCCCGGAGTGGGGCGATCTCGTGGCTTCTTCAACGCTGGTGTTTTGCGCCGGGGCGCTTCGAGATCTGCAATGAGTTTCATGAGGGCGCCAAACGCGAACCTCGACGCCCAAATCCTCGCCAAGAAGCCCACCAAACTTGGGGGGCAGCGACGAGCGTTAGCGAGGAAGCGGGGGGCATGCCCTCGCATTCTGCAAAACCGACACAAAGAGCAAAACGCCAACCGCCCACCCAACGCCAAGTCTGCCCCCCTCCTGAGGCGTAGCCGAAATACAGGGGGGCCGCGGACGACCGATAGGGAGGGCCGCGGGGGGCGCGGGGGGCGCACGAAAAAAAATTAAACGCGAGGAAATGAGGAAAATCAGTGCGATGGAGGAATAAAATGGGAAAAAAGTGCCGTTGATGATGTCGACTGATGCGTAAAGAGGTTGCCAAACGTCTGAGTATCGGTTAAGTCGTAGGGGTCTCTTCGGGGAAACCTGAAAAGATCGGGGTGTGGCGCAGTCTGGTAGCGCGCCAGTTTTGGGTACTGGATGTCGTAGGTTCGAATCCTATCACCCCGACTCTCTCCACGGCTCCTGACGACTTCGCGAAAGCGAAGACTTCAGGAGCCGTTGGCGTTGCGCTCGTAGCTCAGTTGGATAGAGCAGCGGTCTTCTAAACCGCCGGTCGCAGGTTCGAATCCTGCCGAGCGCGCTGGAGAAAGATTGACCACAAAGGCTTTGAAAAAGGTCTTGACGGTGCGATCAACGCAGTCATAATGACGCCTCTTGTTCACCGCGTGTGAGCAGGACACGGTGGGTGTAGCTCAGTAGGTTAGAGCGCTGGTTTGTGGTACCAGAGGTCGCGGGTTCAAATCCCGTCATCCACCCTAAATTGATTCGAATCGCTGGTTTTTCATCTTCAACCATGAGAGACTGGTGATGCGAGCACCCTTAGCTCAGCTGGATAGAGCGCCGGACTTCGAATCCGTAGGTCGCAGGTTCGAATCCTGCAGGGTGCGCTAGGATAACGAAGCGTTCACGAGAAGCCGACAGGTCAATTTGCCTGCCGGCTTTTTGTTTGTCTTCGCGCCGAGATCGGGGAGCGATCACCAGAAGCCGTGGCGATCGTTGACTCTCGAGGGCACCCTGGGCTAACCTCCCGACCCTGCGAGACGAGGAAATTCCCTCCAATCCAGCGGAAAGCCGCAAGACATGCGGTTCATCCATAGATTTTAAGCTCGCCCCAAAGACCTCTCTCCAAAATGCCCCGAGGCAGGATATCCTCTCGCGTCCGAGCGAGGGTCTCGCCACCCGGGAAAAGGCAAGGAGGAGAGAGACATATACTGCGGGGCTTATCAACCAAAGTCGAAGCATTCGCGCTCGCCCACAACCGACACCCCTTTATATGAAGATGAAGAGGGTGTCTCTCGAGGGCGGTGGCCGGAACGAGAAGAACGAGAAGGGAGAACCCATGCCTTACCAGGTCGAGGAGACGGGGACGTACAGCCGCAAGGTCCAGGTCACGGTGCCCGCAGAAGATTACCAGCAAGAGATGAACAGGACGCTGCGCAAGCTCTCCAAGCGCGTCAAGATTTCGGGCTTCCGCAAGGGGAAGATCCCGCTGTCCGTGATGCGCCGTCACTACGGTGAGCAGGTTCGCGGCGATGTCATCGAGCAGCTCTTGCGCGAGAACATCGATGAGGTCCTCGAGGGCCAGGAGAAGGTCATCTACCTCGGCCAGCCCTCGATCAGCGCCCTCCCGCAAGGGAAGAGCCCGCTCGAGTTTAGCGTCGACGTGGAGCTTCGCCCCTCGGTCGATCCCGTCGGCTACATGGGCCTCGAGGTCGAGCGCCCCAAGGTCGAGGTCTCTGACGAGCAGGTCGACGAGCAGCTCGAGGCATTGCGCGAGCAGTACGCCACGCTCGAGCCGATCGCCTTGCGCGAAGAGGTCAAGGAGGGAGACATCGTCGAGCTCGATTTCCGCGCCATCGGTGACGAGCCCGCGCTCGAGCAGCTCAGCGGCGATGATGTGCAGATCGAGGTCGGCGCCGGTCAGTCGCTGCCAGGGATCGAAGAGGCGCTCGTCGGCGCCGCCTTCGGCTCGACGGTCACCACGAGCATCCAGCTCCCCGAAGACTTCCCGATCGCCGAGCTCGCCGACCAGGATGTCGAGCTCGAGATCAAGATCAAGTCGGTCAAGAAGCGCGTCCTCCCCGAGATCGACGACGAGTTCGCCGCCGACACCGGCAAGGGCCAGACGCTCATCGAGCTCCGCGCCAACGTGCGCGAGGAGATCGTGCATGGCCTCGCGCACCAGGCGCAGCACATGGCTGAAGACAGCCTGGTCGAGCGCCTGCTCGCACAGAACCCGATCGAGCTCCCGCCGTTGTTCGTGCTCGAGCAGATCGATAACCGCATCTCGCAGCAATTCCAGCAGATGACCGGCCAGCAGATCGATCCTCGCATGATCGCAGGGAATGACAGCTTCGATGGCATGCGCGAAGATCTCCGCGAGAACGTCGAGCAGCAGCTCAAGAGCGAGTTCCTGCTCATGGCGATCGCCGAGAAAGAGGGCATTCAGGTCAACGACGCGGACCTCACCGCCTTCTTCGAGCATCAATCGATGCACATGGAGGTCGACGCCAAGACCCTCGAGCGCTTCTACCGTCAGGATCAGAGTCGCCTCCAGCAAGCCGCCGGTAGCGCGCTGCTCGAGAAGACGCTCGGTATTCTTCTGGGCGAGGCCAAGATCGTCGACGTCGACTGGCCCGAGGAAGAAGAGGACAGCGAGGACGCGGCAGCGGCTGGCGAGGAAGAGTGATTCAGGTGCCTTGTCTCGAGGACCCTCGAGCGCGCTCGAGGGTCTTTGTTTTGAGAGGCAATTGATTGAAGTTTCTTGTAGAACCGGACGCGAAGGGCCATCTCTCGAGAACGTCGAGGAATGGTCCTTCGCGTCGGGACGTTCGAGAGGAAGGCGCGCGAGAAGTCGCGCGCACGAAAACCAAAAGGGGCATTCCCCGAAAGCTTGGAAGAGGAGCGAGAAGGCATGGCATTTATCCCCAACGTCGTCGAACAAACGCACCGCGGTGAGCGTGGCTGGGACATTTACAGCCGATTGCTCAAGGATCGGATCATCTTTTTGGGGACCCCGGTCTCGGACATGATCGCCAACTCGATCATCGCGCAGCTGCTCTTCCTCGAGAGCGATGATCCTGAAAAGGAGATCTCGCTCTACATCAACTCCCCCGGGGGATCGGTGACGGCGGGGTTGGCCATCTACGACACGATGCAATACATCCGCCCGCCTGTGGCGACGATCTGTCTCGGGCAGGCCGCCTCGATGGGCGCGGTGTTGCTCGCGGCTGGCGCTCCAGGGCGTCGCTTCTCGCTTCCGAACTCGCGCATCCTTATCCACCAGCCGTGGACGGGCGGGATCGGCGGTCAGGCGACAGACATCGATATTCAGGCGCGCGAGATCCTGAACACGCGCAAGATGCTCAACCAGATCCTGGCCGATCACACCGGCCAGTCTGTCGAGCGCATCGAGAGAGACACCGACCGTGATTACTTCATGAGCGGTGGGGAAGCGGTGGAGTATGGCCTCGTCGACGAGGTCATCGAAAATCGCCCCAAGGGTAAGAAGTGACGGATTCGGGACGATAAGAGAGGAAGCGGGAAGTCCTGACCCGGTTCCATACGTTTCAAGATCGCGGAACAGAGCAATGCTCGCGCTGTGTGACGCGATGCTCGAAGGGCAAGTGAAACATTGCACGAACCGAAACACCTCTCTAGGCTTGTTTTAGTCAGGGTGAGCGGTTCGACGTACGAGAGACGGCGAGCGCGCGGCAGCTGCACGGTCAAGGAGATGCCATGAAGACGACGAATTTGTGCTGTTCCTTTTGTGGGAAGAGCCAACGAGATGTGCAAAAACTCATCGCGGGCCCCACGGTCTACATTTGCGACGAGTGCATCTCGCTTTGCGGGAGCATCATCGACGAGGAGCTCGAGCGCGAGGAGTACGCCGCTGGGATCGCAAATGTCCCCAAGCCGGCCGAAATCAAGACGGTGCTCGACGAGTATGTGATCGGCCAGGAGCGCGCCAAGAAGGTGCTCTCTGTGGCGGTGCACAACCACTACAAACGCATCGAGAGCCGGATCGACAAGAAGAGCGATGTCGAGCTCCAGAAGTCGAACATCCTGCTCATCGGGCCAACCGGCTCCGGCAAGACGTTGCTCGCGCAGTCGCTGGCGCGCATCCTCGATGTGCCGTTCACGATCGCCGATGCCACGAGCCTGACGGAAGCGGGTTACGTCGGCGAGGATGTCGAGAACATCATCGTCAACCTGCTCCAGGCGGCCGATGGCGATGTCGAGCGCGCGAGCCGAGGGATCATCTACATCGACGAGATCGACAAGATCTCGCGCAAGGGGGAGAACCCCTCGATCACACGCGATGTGTCCGGCGAGGGCGTGCAGCAGGCGCTGCTCAAGATCATCGAAGGGACCGTCGCGAGCGTGCCGCCCAAGGGAGGGCGAAAGCACCCGCAGCAGGACTTCCTCCAGATCGACACGACGAACATCCTGTTCATCTGCGGTGGCGCCTTCTCGGGCCTCGAGGACATCATCAACCAGCGCATCGGCGAAAGCACCCGCAGCAGGACTTCCTCCAGATCGACACGACGAACATCCTGTTCATCTGCGGTGGCGCCTTCTCGGGCCTCGAGGACATCATCAACCAGCGCATCGGCGACAGCAGGATGGGCTTTGGCGCTGACGTCACGCGCGTCGAGGATCGCCCCACTGGCGAGGTCCTGCGCGCGATGCAGCCCGAGGATCTGATGCGCTTCGGGTTGATCCCCGAGTTCGTCGGTCGCGTCCCCGTGATCGCGACGCTGCACGAGCTCGACGAGGACGCGCTCATTCAGATCCTGACCCAGCCAAAGAACGCGCTCGTGCGTCAGTACAAGAAGTTGTTCAAGATCGATGGCGTCGAGCTCGTCTTCGAGGACGAGGCGCTGCGCGGCGTCGCCGGGCAAGCGTTGCGTCACAAGACGGGCGCGCGCGGTCTGCGAACGATCTTGGAGAGGACGATGATGGACCTGATGTACGAGGTCCCCGGGCGTTCGGACGTCAAGAAGATCGTGATCACCGAGGATATGATCGCCGAAGCAGAAGAGACGCCCATCCCGTTCGCCGAGATGACCGCCGAGACGGCGTGACGCTCGTTTGATTTTACACCGGGAGTAGTCCGATACTCCTGGCACGCGAAACCTCGAGAACGCTGGTTGGCCAAGGATGGTCGAGGCCAGCGAGACTTCTCCATCCCCCCAGGAGCCTTCATGTCGTTCTCCAGCGACTCCGATGACAACAAGCCTGGCGAGTCGCGGATGATCCCGCTGCTTCCGCTGCGAGATATCATCGTCTTCCCGAACATGGTCGTGCCTCTTTTCGTCGGACGCCCCAAGAGCATCAACGCGCTCAAGGAAGCGATGGGCGCCGGGAAAGAGATCGTGTTGTGCGCGCAGCGCAAGGCCAAGACCAACGATCCTGCCCCGGAGGATATCTTCGAGGTGGGGACGCTCGGCACGATCAGGCAACTGATCCAGCTCCCCGATGGCACCGTCAAGGTGCTCGTCATGGGCGTGCGCCGCGTGCGCATCGAGCGCTTCTTGCAAAACGAGCGCTACTTCCAGGTGGTCGTCGTCGACGCGCTGCCAGAGGATGGCGAGCAGGCCGGGAGCATCGAGGAGCTCGAGGAGCTACTGGTCAAACTGCGCGCCACGTTCGAGACCTACGTCAAGCTCAACCGCCGCATCCCGCCCGAGATGCTCACCCAGATCTCGAAGATCGAGGAGCCCTCCAGGCTCGCCGATACGATCGTGGCGCAGCTCGCGCTCAAGCTCGTCGACAAGCAAAAAATCCTCGAGACGCTCGATCCGAAAGAGCGGTTGGAGCACCTGCTCGACCTGATGCAGGAGGAGATCGAGATCCTGCAGGTCGAGAAGAAGATCCGCTCGCGCGTCAAAAAGCAGATGGAGAAGACGCAAAAGGATCTCTACCTCAACGACATCCAGCAGATGCCCAAGAACAAGGGCGGCGGCGGAGACGACGAGGGCGGCTTCAAGAACGAGATCGAGGAGATCGAGGAGCGCATCGCCGCCAAGGATCTCTCGCCGGAGGCGCGCGACAGGCTCGACCGCGAGGTCAAGAAGCTCAAGATGATGAGCCCCATGAGCGCCGAGGCGACCGTGGTGCGAAACTACATCGACTGGGTGTTGAGCCTCCCGTGGGAGGATCGCACACAGGACGAACTCGACCTCAAGCGCGCCGAGGAGATCCTCGACGCCGATCACTACGGTCTGGACAAGCCAAAGGACAGGATCCTCGAATACCTCGCGGTGCGCTCGCTCACCGAGACACCGCGCGGACCGATCCTCTGTTTTGTCGGTCCTCCCGGTGTCGGCAAGACCTCGCTCGGCAGGAGCATCGCGACCTCGCTGGGGCGCGAGTTCGTCAGGTTGAGCCTTGGCGGTGTGCGCGATGAGGCCGAGATCCGCGGCCACCGCCGCACCTATATCGGCGCCATGCCAGGAAAGATCATCCAGTCGATGCGTAAGGCTGGCAGCGCCAACCCTGTCTTCCTGCTCGATGAGATCGACAAGATGTCGATGGACTTCCGCGGCGATCCCTCGAGCGCCTTGCTCGAGGTCTTGGACCCGGAGCAAAACTCGACGTTCAACGATCACTACCTCGACCTCGACTACGATCTCTCCGAGGTCATGTTCCTTTGCACGGCCAACGACCTGCGCGGGATCCCCGGTCCATTGCAGGATCGTATGGAGATCATCAAGATCCCCGGCTACACCGAGCACGAGAAGCTCCAGATCGCCAGGCATTACCTGGTGCCCAAGCAGATCGAGGGCAACGGCCTCGAGGGGATCGAGGTCGAGTTCACCGACGCGGCGTTGCGCCGTCTCGTCGAAGGCTACACACGCGAAGCGGGCGTCCGTAACCTCGAGCGCGAGGTGGGCGGCGTCTGCCGCAAGATCGCTCGCCGGGTCGTGCGCGACCGCGAGACGCAGCGTCGCTTCAAGGTCCGCGCCAAGGACGTCTCGCGATACCTCGGGCCAGAGCGCTTCGGGCAATCAAAGCGTGAGGAGCGCGACGAGGTCGGCCTGACCAATGGCCTTGCCTGGACGCAGTTTGGCGGCGTGATGCTCGTGAGCGAGGTCTCGGTGATGTCGGGGCAAGGAAAGCTCATTATCACTGGCAAGCTCGGTGATGTGATGCAGGAGTCGGCGCAGGCGGCCATGAGTTATGTTCGCGCACGCGCGATCAACCTCGGGCTCGCGCCGGACTTCCACAAGAAGGTGGACCTGCACATTCACTTCCCAGAGGGCGCGCAGCCAAAGGATGGCCCCTCGGCTGGCATCACGATGGTGACGAGCATCGTCTCGGCGCTCACGCAGATTCCGGTGCGTCACGATGTGGCGATGACCGGCGAGATCACGCTGCGAGGGCGCGTGCTGCCGATCGGTGGCGTCAAAGAGAAGCTGCTCGCGGCGCACCGTAGCGGGATGAAGCGCGTGCTGATTCCTGCCGAGAACGCCAAGGATCTGCGCGACGTGCCAAACTCGGTGCGAAAGGCGCTCGAGATCTTGCCCGTGGCGCATATGGACGAGGTCCTCCAGCACGCGCTGCGGCTCGAAGACCCCGACGCGTTCGTCGCCAAGCTCTCGCAGCCTATCCTTCCGCCTGATGCCTTGCTCGATCGCGGCAAGGGCGAGGATGGCGCCTCCGAGCCCGGCGTGGCGATCGAGACCCCCTCGATGCACGCGCAGCACTGATAGAGGACGATTCGGTCGTCGTGCCGAGCAAAAAAGAGGCCGCGGAAACATTCTGATCGCAGGGGCGAAAAGCCAACCTGGCCTCAGAATGTTTCCGCGGCCTCTTTTTTGCGGGCGATGCGTTGGAGTTTTGCGTGTAGCGACGGTTTAGCAGAGTTCGGGAACAAGCCCCCCGCGCCTCGCTGACGCTCGGCGCTGCCCCCCGAAACGGGGGGCGATCTTGTTGCAGGTTTTGCAGAATGCGAGGGCAAGCCCCCCGCGCCTGCGGCGCTGCCCCCCGGAGTGGGGCGAACTGGTGGCTTGTTGGGCGTTGGCGTTTTGCGTCGGGGCGCTTCGAGATCTGCAGTGAGTTTCACGAGGGTGCCCGATGCGAACCTCGACGCCAAAATCCTCGCCAAGAAGCCCACCAAACTTGGGGGGCAGCGCCGCAGGCGCGGGGGGCTTGTTCCCGCTTTCTGCTAAACCCCCAACAAGAAGCCCCCTTGGGGGCAGCGCCGCAGGCGCGGGGGGCTTGTTCTCATGTTCTGCACGACCGTCGCGGACATCCCCTCGCTTTCTGCACGACTTTCAACAAGAACCAGCGCGTGAAAATGAGCGGAATAAATTTGGAAAACGAGGGAGTTACAAAAGGCGTGATTCGCGAGGTGTAAAAAAGAGCAAAAAGTGTCTTGACGCCTCGGGAGACCTCATTTAGTTTTCATCTCCGCTTCGACGAGCCCCAGTGCATGTCAAAGCAAAGCTGGAGGCAGACCCAGTAAGGGCGTATAGCTCAGTGGGAGAGCAACTGCCTTACAAGCAGTAGGTCCCTGGTTCAATCCCAGGTGCGCCCATTGGAACGAAGGCTGTCAACTCGCAAGAGTTTGTAGCGACTACCTGGAGCGGTAGTTCAGTTGGTTAGAATGCCGGCCTGTCACGCCGGAGGTCGCGGGTTCGAGTCCCGTCCGCTCCGCTCTCTCTTGGAAACAAGAGGGTTACATACCAGAAGAAGGCTGATTCCAAGCCTCACTGTGAAAGCTGTGAGGAGCGGTAGTTCAGTTGGTTAGAATGCCGGCCTGTCACGCCGGAGGTCGCGGGTTCGAGTCCCGTCCGCTCCGCCTTCAAAAAAGCCCTCGAGCTTCAACGCTCGAGGGCTTTTTGTCTTCTTGGCGCGTTCCACACGTCCTCCCGTGCGATCCGAACCTCCTCGGTCCCCTCTATAATTGACGGCATCCTCTGTTGTGTTGTAGCTTCGGGGTGCAACGATGAAGATCTCGATGATGATTGGATTGGTCCAACTCCTTAAACTGGACAGGAGCCTCATGGTGACCTCACGCTTCAACCGGTTTGGTACCTCTGCTGCCATGCTGGCTGCTACCGTACTCAGTCTGTCCTTCGCCACGAGCTGTGATGGGCTCGTGTCCGAGGATGTTTTCTACGTGTATGTCGTCAACGGCTACGCGGGTGGTGGCGACCTGACGGTGTACTCCTCGACCGGTCCGATCGCGCAGGACCTCGCCTTTGGCGAAGTCAGCGAAAAGATCGCGCTCGACCGCACGCGCTTTAACGGTGAGCTCCAGCTCTCGATGGATGGGATGAGCGATCTGGCGAGCCTCTCGCTCGACACCTTCGCGTTCTACCCCGACGAGACGGTCACGCTGTTTCTGAAGCGCCGGAGCGGCGAGAACACCTTCCAGCTTCAGGTCATGCGCCATAACCTGGTGACTCAAGGGTCGCCCGGGCAGGGGCAAAACCCGCCCCCGTATGCGTGCACGGTCCAGATGTACAACGGGCTCTCGTTGTCCAACACCTACACGGACGAGCGATACACGCTCCAGACGCAGTGGAATTTTGCCAACAACGCGTTCCAGACCGCGGGCATCTACGACTCCAACGTCGAGGGCGTCGTCCCCACCGAGTGTGGTCCGCTCGTGCTCGCCGAGCTCGGCGCGCTGGGCAACCAGATCACAGGTCGCCGCAACACGCAGTTGACCGCGATCGGCGCCGATCCCTGGCTCTGGCTCGTCGATGATCCCGAGGGCTCGTACCTGACCTGGCGCTGGGGCCGTTGGGATTCGGCGACCGGCACCACGATCACCGGCATCCGCAGCTCCGCCGAGTACATCGAGTGTCTGGCTCAGTCCGTGACCATCGAGCAACCTACTGGCGCCATGGGAATCCCCACCGGCGAGACCTCTTGCGAGGTCCAGGCAGACGGTAGCGTGACGATTCCTCGTAATGACCAGGGCTTCCCCGCGGTCATCATCGACCAGGAAGCTGTCAACGAGTGCCTCGAGCCGCAAGGTTACTCGGGCCGCGCGCTCCAGCCAAACAGCGAGGAGTCGCTCACGGTCTACTACAACCAGATCGCTGGCGCTCCCGATTGCTCGTTCACCTTCCGCTATCGCACGCGCGCGGTGGACAGCATCTTCGACGCGCCGCCAGATCAGATGTCGCGTCAGGGGCCTTACGTGGCCGTGAACGTGCGCTACCCGCTCTACACGTGGCAACACATCATGCTCTACGGGCGCCCCGTGCAGCCGCTCACGTACCAGATCACCTCCGCAGCGCAGGCCGAGGATTACGTCGATATCATTGACTATCCCGGCACAAATAAGGATGGTGTCCAGGGTACGAGGACGCAAAACGAAGGCGGCCAGTCCACCGCTGCTCAATAAAACCGCACGGTACTCATGAATAGCCATCGTTCATTTTCCAGGATCGCGCCCCTCGTTGGCGCGATCTTGTCGCTCTGTCTCCTCTCGCTCGTGTGTGGTTGCGCGACGCCAAAGCCGACCAGCGGGACCGAGGAGTCTTTCGGTATGCCTCACACCGACGAGGCATTCTCGGCGTCAAAACTCGCGCCCACGATCGAACACCGAGATCCTCCCTCCTGGGAGAAGATCACGCAGACCGAGCCTGGCCCGCGCGCCCGATCGATGCAGTCCAACATCATCGAGTTCGCGTTCAGCATCTACACCAACCACATCACCAAGATCGATGGCGCGCGCTGTGAGCATCGCCCCACGTGTTCGCGGTATGCGGTCGACGCCGTGCGAAAGCATGGCTTCGTGGTGGGGTCTTGGCTGACCATCGATCGCCTGATGCGCGGCTCGCAGTCGAGCTCGCTGCGCACGCTCCCCATCTACAAGTTCGAGAACGGGCGCCCCTACTTCAGGGACCCCGTCGAAGAGAACGACTTCTTCTTCTGAGCTTCGACGCCAACCCCACTGCTTATGCGCGACCTCCATCGAACAGAGAACAGAGCGCCCTGGGGGGTGATGTTGCTCGGTTGCCTCTCGCTCGCGTGGGGCTGCTCCAGTGAGCCAAAGCTCGCCGAGAACACCTCCGTGTCGCGCACGCCGCTCCAGCCGTTGATCTACACGGAACTCCCCGACCTGACGGCCGCCGCCGCCGCGGTGCGCGAGCGTCGCCTCTTGCGCGAGCTGCTTCATGGCACCGAGAAGGGGAAGGAGTGGGGCAGGCTCCAGTCTCGCGAGAACTTGCCCGCGCCGACAAACGAGCAGGAGCTCGGCGAGCTGCTGGCGCAGGCGTTGATCGAGCGAGACGAGGCAAGATGGGACCACGCCTTCGTCAGCCCCGCGAGTTATGCGGGGATGGTGCGCGTCGATCTCGAGGATGCGCGCAAGTTCGTGGACGAACTCCAGGGGAGCTCGATGCCCACCTGGCGCATGTTCGACATCGAACATGCCTCGGAGGCGCCTCAGGGCGGGCTGGCGAGCATCCTCGAGTTTCACTCGCTGGAGCTGGGTCAGGGGAGGACGGTCTCTGGCAAGCTCGCCAAGAAAGACGATCCCGTGGATCAACACTGGGGGAACATCCTCAAGCTCAAGCTCAAGGGGCAAGGCGAGGTCCTGTTCGAGCTCAGAATCCCCAAGATCCTTCGCGTGAGCGATCGTCGAAAGCTCGCGACCGGAGAGCCGCTGCTGGTGGTCGCCTCGACCGTCGATGCCTCGAAACGCCTCGAGACCTTCTTCGACGCGGGCCTCCATCTCAAGCCCGAGCTGTTGCGAAGCCAGGAGTATCCATACCCGCTTTCGGTGGGGAACTTCTGGCGCTACCGCCGCTTTATCAAAGGAAAGAGCGCCGAGGTCGAGCGCGATCCCATGGCGATCCCTTCCGAGGCCGAGGTCGACGCGCAGTCGACCTTCGCCGCCACGGACGTGTTGCTCGAGATCCTGGGGATCGAGCGCTACGGGAGCCTTCGTTTGGTCAAGTACAGGACCTCGTACAATGACACCGAGCTCACGGTGCGCGAGCGAAACTGGATCGTGACCCCCCGACGCATCTATGACTGCGGGCGAAATTGCAGCCGCCACGTCGAGGACCTCGGTTGGCTGCTCGACCACCTGAGCCGCGATACACCTCGCTACCACTTCCCGCTGGTCTGGGGAGAGGGGTGGGGGGAAGAGGGCGAATCTCACACGTTCGAGAAGGCTCCCATTCGGGTGCTCCCCGATCACGCCGAGATCGAAGTCCCCGCGGGCACGTTCGCCTCGGCGGTCGTGATCGAGTCACCTTCTGGGACGATCCTGAGCGATCCTTTCATCACGGTGAGTTCGGGGCGTCGCGTGTTCATGCCGGGCAAGGGGATCGTTCGCCTCGAGCTCACCGGTGTGAATCCTCGCGGAGAGCGTCTGACCCTGATCGAAGAGCTCGTCGAGTCACGCATTATGCCGTGAGCCGAGCTCGTCTGCGCTGATTTCTTCACAACCAAACGCCAAAAGTCTACCCAGGTGTCACACGGGGGAGTGTCCGCCGAGGTATGTTCGCGCCTGGACGAGCCAGTGTTGGTGTGAAAATGTTGTGGGTTTTATAGATATGTGTTCATATGTGTTTGATTTAAAAGGGGAAGGGTGCGTACTGATAGAGTACACAAATTCCGCCCAAATTGGATTTTTTTGGTGTGGTTGGAATTGACATTCGTTCTGAGCGCGTTAAGTTGGGCGTAGAACACACGATCTCGAACAAAAGAAAAGACCAGCCTGGTAAAACATCATGAGCAGCAAGTCCGCTATCGAAACGGGCGAACACGAGCAACTGCAAGAGCTCTCCGAGCTAGTCCGGCAAGAGGAGGAGCGCAAGCAGGCGCTCGCACCTCAACCGGTCTTGCCTGCATTGCATGAAGTACTCGAAGATCTCGTCAAACACGTCGAGCGTCGCGAGTGCGCCGCGGTGTTTGTCTTCGACGCGAGCCGACTGGCTGCCTGGGAGCGCCAGTACGGCTCGTCTGCCTTCGACAAGATCATCCAGCAGCTCTGCCAGGCCGTCCTCGAGACGAGCAGGGAGAACTTCGGGATGGAGACGATCGTTTGCGTGGACGCGCTCGGCGGAGACTCCGTCCTGGTGTTCCCCGTCAAACGCCAGCATCGCGGCGAGTCGACGTTCATCGACCTGGAAGACCAGCTCCACCAGATGAACCGCGCGCTGCTCGAGGAGTTTGCCTCCTTCCAACTCTGGTTCCACGAAGCGATCGAAGCGATCGCCTCGGGAAGCTCCGTGATCCTGCAAAACGGCCCGGTCGATCCTCGCCGCACGATCTACCGCGCGATCCGCAAGGCGCATCACGATGCCAGGATCGCACACGGCGAATCACAGCGCCGTCGCAACAGGATCGTGGGGCATGTGATCGCGCACCAAAAACTGCGCACGCTCTTCCAACCGATCGTGGATCTGAGCTCGAGTGAGAACAAGGTGTTTGGCTACGAGGCGCTCTCGAGGCCGCTCGCGCGTGAAGCGCGCAAGCTCGGCGTGCACCTCTTTGTGGCTGCCTCTCGCGCAGAGCTCGATGGCGAACTCGACGCGACCTGCCGCGCGCTGTCCGTCAACAGGCGACCTCAACTCGCGGTCGGCGAGCACCTCTTTATCAACTGCCTCCCGCCCACATTCTACGACGGGATGAACGAGCTCGAGCACTTGCTCGACGAGTGGGAAGCCGCGGGAATGCGCCCTGATCAGTTGGTCTTCGAGGTCACCGAGAGCATCACGCGCAAGCAAGTCATGCGCATCATGCGCAACGTCGGCAAGCTTCGCGAGCGCGGCTATCGCTTCGCGCTCGATGATGTGGGGACCGGCACGTCGAACCTGCAATTGTTGGCAGAGCTCGAGCCTCACTTCATCAAGATGGATATGTCGCTCACCATCGGCATCGCGCGCAGCGAGCGAAAGCGCAAGCTGGCGAGCTACCTCCTCGAGCTCTCTCGTCGCTGCGACGCGGCGCTTATCGCCGAGGGGATCGAGACGCGCGAGGATCTCGAGATCCTGCGCGACCTGGGCGTCGATTTCGGCCAGGGCTACCTGCTCGGACGCCCCGAAGATGCCGCGATGAATTGAACGCAGATCTTTGATGGCTTGAAGCGCGCTCTTTTCGTATGTCATGGTGCATGTCTTGTCTTCTATCCAAGGAAGACGAAGACAGCTACTTCCCAGACACCACGAGAAGAGCGCGATGAGCAGCTGGTTCGAGACACTAAGCCAACAAGAACATCCCAGAGTCACCTGGTTGACGAGCGGCGAGAGCGACGAAATCGCCGAGCGCCTCGCCGCAAAATACAGCGGCACGCCTCCGTTCGTGCCGCTCAACCAACAGGCGCGCGAATTGAGCGGCGCGATGCTCACGAGGCTTCGCCCCGTGGGACACGTGACGCTCGGGCCAACGCGCCCCTCGATCATCGAACAGAAGGCGTTGCTGTTTGTCGAACGCAATGACCCGCAACACTTGCTCGTGGCACTTCACGAGGAAGTGCCACCCTTGCTCTGGTTCCCGGCAGGTCAGACGCTCGCTTCCCTGGAGGATGCGCTCGACATTTATACCGTCGAGGAAGCCGCGCCCGAGGTCTCCGATTTCAGACGCCGCGCCCGAGGGTTTATCGGCACCGAAGGGATCCTCGAGATGGATCGCGAGGCGTTGGTGAGTCATCTTTCGATGAACCCGCTCGGCGAGTCGTTGTTCTGGGGGAGCGCGCACGATGAGGACCCCTGGCCCGAGACGATCGAGAGCGAAGATCTGAGTCAGTTCGCCGATGGCGCCGAGCTGCACATGGCGCAACGTGAAGGGGCTGTCTGGTCGTTGAGCTTTCGCGCCATCGCCTCGCGTTCGGTGATCACGCTCGAGGATCATGACGGGATCTTCGTGGTGCAGGTGCGCTATGATCCTGCTCCGCACGATGCGCAGCTGCGCGCCTTTGGCGCGCAGTTCCAGCTCTCCTGGCCACCCGATCTGCCGCTCGATGTCGCGACATTGCTCATTGGCTTGTTTTACGAGGATCGCACCAAGCTCGAGCGCCTGCTCACCGAGCAATCCTTCGACCTCGACCCGAGCGGCTTCATCTTCAACATGTACGCCTATGCTTCGGTGCGTTGGGGGGACCTCGGCGTACTCGACTCGCTCGAAGGATTGAGCGAGCACCGCGAGCTCCAGGTCCGCACCGCCGTCGCGGATATCTCCATTCGCCATGGCTACGATTACTTGCTCGCGATGATGGCCGCCAGAGAGCGCAACCACGCGCTCCGCGATGAATTGCTCGAGAGATTGTGAGAGGGAGGAACGATGTTAGCTGCACTTTGCGTCAAGACCTTGGAGACGGCACCGATCATTCAGGCGCTCGCGCAGCGGCGCGGTTGGATGCTGGTGCGCGATACGATGCCCGGCGCTCACGAGCACCGCGCCTGGACCTGGCTCTATAACGGGGACACCGATGTGCTCTACCGGGAGGATCGTCGCTTCGGCGCGCGCTGCTTTTACCTCGCTGGTCCAGAGGCGAACACCGCCGAGCGCGAGCTTCGTGAGTTTCTCGATTTTCACGAGCCGGAATCGCTCTTCGCGCGGGTTCACAGCGAACGCGCCGAGAAGAGCGAGCGTATGCGCGCGCTCTTTCTGACCACATGCTTTGTCTCGCACGAAGCGCATGACCCCGCTTACGAGCGGATGCTGATCAACTTGCTCGAAGGGGAAGACGAGGATATGACATGCGCCGCGTTGATGATCGCCGAGCGCCTGGTCTGGCCAGGGCTCACCGATGCTGTCGCCGAACATATGGGCAACGCCGGGGCGCTCTCTCGCATCGCCTCGCGCGTCCACGATGCGTTCAACCTCCTGTGATTCGAGCAGCGCTGATCTCCGCCAAATATGCGTATGAGATTCATTGTGCACTGCAACATTCATCGCATGAATAGTAGTAAGCCCCAACATACCGTGGACGTGATCTCGGACCACCTGAAGATCCGTCAGAGTCGCAAGGGCTACCGCTTCGGGTTGGACGCGTTGTTGCTCTCGACGGGGCTGCCTGAGCTTGCTGTGGAAAACCCTGTGGTTTACGAACTCGGCGCGGGGCAGGGCGCGGTCAGCCTGAGTATCGCCTCGAGAGAACCTAGGTGGCAGGTGGTCGCTATCGAGCGCCAGCCCTCGTTGTTTGGCCACCTGCGCGAGAATATCGCCACGAACAACCTGAGCAACGTCGAAGCAGTGCAGCTCGATCTGCGGGAGCATCGCGACGTGCTCGATCCTCACGTCGCAGACCTCGTCCTCTTTAACCCGCCTTACTTTCCCGAAGGTGCGCGCCGACCGAGCGCCAACGCCGAGCGCGCAGGCGCTCACATCGAGCTTCATGGCGGCATCCCGGAGTTTATGGCGGCGGCGTGTTACGTGTTAAAGCACCGAGGGTGGTTAAAGCTTATCTTGCCACCTTTCCGATTGCCGGAGTTGATGGCCGCGATCCCAGGCTTTGACATCAAGCTCGTCAGCCTGCGCTTCTTTCACGCAGACCCCACACAGGATGCTTACCTGTTCGAGTGTGTGATGCGTCGTGGCGGAGCGCTCGATATGAAGATCGCCACGCCGCTCTTCATCCGCGGCGAGGATGGTTGTTATACTGATGAAGTCGCCGAGAGGTTGGCAGGGGCGGCGGTCAAAGAACCTTCGGAATCACTCGTCTCGAGGATCAAGACACAGAGCAAGGCATGAACACCCAGATCAAAACACGGCAACCGTCGCACCGACTGAGGGCTGCGTCGTGTGGTGTGCTCGCCATTCTGGCGGTGAGCATCGGCGTGGGCTGTGATCGGGGCAATCAGCAAAAGGACCTGACGCCGACCGAGCGCGCCTTCGCCACGGGCACCGCGCGCGTCTCGAAGAGCCGCGCGGCCGCACTCGAGGAGAGCGAGGAGCAGGAGCTCTACACGGTCATCGCACGGCATAACCCCGGGCGTTGTGGCGCGCCAAACTTCGAGGTTTACGTGCGCGGCGCGTGGACGCGCGCGGCGATCACCACGCGCGATCAATCACTCGGTGTTCGACTCGTCGACTTCGAGGAGCGCGCCAGAGGGCGCGTGGACGCCACGTTGGTGATCACTGGCGCCTTCGACTCGCGCCCCGTGCGCGCGACAAACGGCGTCGAATGGCCCGCCTTCGAGCTCGAAGAGATCCTCGAGGCCAACATCGGGAGCGCGGCGAGGATGCCCACAGAGGGCCGCTCGCTCGCCTGCACCTTTCAACCCGCGTCAGGGGTCGGTTCGGTGGGGTCGACGCCGTAGCGTTTGGACCAGCCGCGTCCTTCCGCGAGCACGAGCCTCGCGCGGACCATTTCATCGAGCATCGATTGATAGATCAACAACGTCGAGGCGTAGCGGATCGGATAGTCGGGCAGGTAACCCATGTCTGATTCGACGAACTCGAGCAACGTCGGCGCGTCCTTCATGACGCTGGTGGCGTTGCTCAGGAAGTTGTTCAGGAACCGCGCGCCGCGCTGGAGCGTGAAGGCGCCCCACTCGCGAATCAGTCCTCGGTTCGGGAGCAGTAGCTTTGGTTCGAGCGCCACGCAGCGCTCCAGGCTCGCGAGCATGTCTCTGACCGAGGTCATGCGCTCGGGCATCCCATCGCGCGGGAGATCTCCGCAGAAGAGCCAGCTTCTCTCGGCAGAATAGAGGCAGAGGTGCCCTGGATCTGGTCCTGGCGCGGCGATCACCTCGAGCGCGTGCGTGTCGCCCATCTGGATCGTGTGGCCAGCGCGCAGAGGGATAAACTGCAGGTTGTTCGAGAGCCTGGGGAAGAAGGTCTCGAAGAAGGCGGCGTCCTGCTCCTCGGCGCCATCTTCGGCAAAGTGAGGATGCTCGCGCAGCGTCCCCAGCATATCCTCCCACTCCTCGCGCCATTGCTTCTGCCAGTCGTCATGCCGGGTCGGCTTGACCATATCGGGGCTGAGCAGGAACAGGT
>Ga0208061_100124_pt1 | contig 27082 bp, 18 predicted proteins | sample DeeseametaMP0555_FD_184209 | JGI IMG/M metagenome (GOLD analysis project Ga0208061, IMG submission 184209) | Marine microbial communities from the Deep Atlantic Ocean - MP0555 (SPAdes) | ecosystem: Environmental > Aquatic > Marine > Oceanic | place: South Atlantic Ocean | collected 2011-01-23 | reverse complement strand
GCTGGCAACTCATCGGACACCGAAGGTTGGATCCTCAGGTTCAACCGACGCGACACCCCGACGAGGCACACGATCTCCTCGAGGAGATCGACGAGGAGACCATCCAGCAACGCCTCGAGCGCGCCTTCAGCGTCAAGCTCGCCTGGCGCTCGCTGCTCGCCGAGTGGCGCGCAGATCCCGAAGGTGGCGCCTGGATACAGGTCAGCAAGGATTGCTTCCTCGCGCTGGAATCCTGTGAGGATGCCATGGAGGCGTTGTTGGACGAATTGTACGAGCGCGAAGACCTCACTGGCGACGACTGGTACGAGCTCCCATTGTCAGAGAGCGCGCCAGACGGTCTCCCCACGCACGCGAACGCGGGGCGTATCTCGGGGAGCTGGCGAGGATGGCTCCCGGAAGAGATCGCCCACCAAATCGATGAAGGTGATCTGATCGCCGTCGCGCTGATTCACCCCGAGCACGCGCAGCAAGTCATCACGCGCGCTTTCGAGGTCGCGAGGTTGGAGTTCGAGCAGCACGAGGACGAGGACGGCGAGCAAGTCTACTCGCGTATCACAACCCCCAGGGAGTCCGCGTATCCTGGCGAATTGATCCTCTCGGATGTGCTCGCCAGAGCTGCCTACACTGGCCTGACGCCAGGAGAAGCAGCGCGACTCACCGCCGAAGAGATCGTCGGCGTGCTGTTGCGGGTCTGGAAGGTTTAGCAAGGATCGAGAAGGGTTAGATGTCTGTGCTGATTTCGAGCACCTGGGTCATCCCTTCGCCGCCGTTTCCGCCAGGATAAGTCACCTCGAACTGGCAGGTCTCGTTAATCGATCCCGGCTCGAACTCGAAGCGCACGTACTCGGGCTTGTCACCCTTGGTGACTTTGCAGATGTCAGGTGTGAGCGAGGAGACTTCGCGATCGAGCTCGCTCGAGCAAATGTCTTCCCCTCCCACGGTCGGGCGCACGCGACGAAGCGTGCCGATGGCGCCGAGATCCTTCTCCGCGCCGAGCATCCGAGCGCCATCGATGGCCGCCTCATCGACGATCCCGATGGTGGCCTTCGTATCATCGACGGTCGAGGAGATCAGCAAATCACCGGGCCGCGAACCGAGCGTGAACTTGAAGATCTTTGCCTCTTCGTGGCCGCGCGTCAGCGTGGCGAGGTCCGGGTTATCGAGCTCGATCGGGTAGTAATCATAGCCGATCACGTCCTGACCATCCGCGAGCTCCATCTCGAAGGTCAACTCGATGTGATGGCCAACAAGGTAATACGCCTTGTTGGCGCCAAAGCTCTTGCAGGCGTGACCGATCTTTAGCACCTCGGGTTCACGCACCAGCATGCTGACGCGATCCTCCTTGGACTCGGCGGGAAACCCGACCTCTGCGCTGACCTCGAGGTCGAACTCACCATCCGCGAGCCCCTCGACGATCACATCCGAGTCTTCGAACGAGACCACCTTCGCCACAGAGGGGTTGTTCGTCGCGGCGCTCTTGACGTCAGCGCCGGTGCCAGGCACGCCGCCCGCGTCGCGCACGGTGATACGGAGCTTGGCGCCAGGAGCGATCGGCTTGTTGAAGTTAAAGAGCTCGTCCTTGGCATCATAAGAGAAGGAGAGGTTGCCAAGTTCGCCCGTGGTCGTAGACTCGATCAAGCCACAATGCGCGCAACAGAGGCTGGAGATCATGACGGCGGCCAAGGCGCCTCGCTGTTTCAACGAAGGTCGCATACGATAACCTCGACTCGAGAGGGTGTTTCGTCCAAAAAGCATGAGTGAAACCTAGCAAAAGCGATGCGCGTATTCAAAGCTGTGGGCGGCGTGAAATACCGCCTCGTGGCAGGCTGTTCCCGCAAGGAACGAGAGACCGATACGCCGGAAGGAAGTGATGCAGATTTACGTACGCCCGAGAAGAATCGGGGAGCTGCCCGTGGGCGCCATCCTGATGCTCCCGCTGTTCGGGCTCCCCTTTGGGGGCTGGTTGCTCGAGCATGGCCACCACAGCTTTGGCCTCTGCTCGATGAAGCGCGCCTTCGATCTCCCCTGCCTGAGCTGCGGCGCTACGCGCGGGACCCTTCGCCTGTTCCATGGCGACATCCTCGGCGCGCTCTCGTTCCAGCCGATGATGATGATGATCTACGCCGCGCTCTTGATCTGGGGCTTCACGAGCCTCTGGGGCGTGGTTCAGGATAAACGCGTGGTGATGCAGTTGAGCGACCGCGAGGATCTGATCTTCAAGATGTCGGTGGTCTTTATCCCGCTCCTCAACTGGCTCTACCTCTGGAAAATGGGAATCTGAGCCCCCTCTCCAGTTCAGAACCTCCAGGTGTACCCGATGCCCACCGGCGCGCGCGTGGTCTGATTGACATCGTGCACCTTGTAGCGCCGACGCAATGTCTCGTTGTAGCTCGTGACATCGCGGTAACTCGTCACGAGTCCTCCAGCGTAGCTGACCACACCACCAGAGATCCCGAGTATCACCAGACGATTGTCACTGGTTCGCCAACCGGCCAGGCCACAAAAGATGCTCATCCCGAAGATCCCCATCCACGTCGCGCCTCGAAAGATCCTGTCCGCGTAGAAGTTCCCCAGGCCAGGCAACGCGGCGCTGTAGAGCATCGCTCTGCGATGGTCGAGCTTCGCCTCATCGTAGAGCTCGCGTCGCCGCTCGTGTGAAGGTCCTCCGACAAAGGATGGCGCTTCTTGCTGCGTCTGTCCGCTCTCCCTGGCGGCCTCGGACGGCGACGGCGATGGCTCCTGTTGAGCCATCGCGCGCCCGGGCGCGACAGAGATGATAGCGAGCGTGAGGCACAACGTGATGCTGGCCGAGGTTGGCGTGAAAAGACGCGCCGGGTTGCCTCTCATCGAGGTCTCCTCTCGAAGGGGTGCTGCGGGTGAACTCATGTCCGCGCCACCAAAATAAAGGGCGAGGACGCCCTCACCATATCGCGATCTCGAGGGGATTGAAAAATGACATCCTCGAGGTCGATTTCTATTTGCTTTTGAACGATCTGGAATCATGATCAGGGCGTTCCCGAAATGTTGTCATGTGCCTCGAATCACCGGACAAATTTTCGTGGACGTTCTTTGCCTGAAGAGCACCAACAAACCTCCAGAGAGGTCGTTGGTGGGTGAGGTTCGGCCGCGGAAGGTGTCCCTGGTATCCACCCGGGGTGTGTCCAAATCCAACGCAAACCTCACTGAGCGTCGAAAAATGCAGCGCGATGTCGCGCTTGTACCCAGACCATTCGTTCGCGCCAGCGAACGCATCCCCAGTGAGCAAGACCATGTTTGATACGAAGAATCTCTTCAAGCACCTCCTCGCCGCTTCGATCATCTTCGCGTTGAGCGCTCCTGTCGGCGCGCTCGCCCAGGACGAAGAGCCCGATCTGAACCCTGTCCAGGGAAGCGGAGACGACATCTACCTCGAGCTCGCCCAGAACAGCGAAGACTTTGAAATCGAGGAAGAGCTCCCCACCGACACCGGCGACGAAGACACGACCGACTCGGATGAAGAGGAGACCGAAGAAGAAGCAGCGCCTCCAAAGAAAGAGGCCAAGAAAGCCAAAAAAGATAAGAAGGCAAAGAAGGCCAAGAAAGCCAGGAAGACCGCCGACAAAGACGAAGAGTGATCCTCACTCTTTAGAGCGAAACTCCAGCGCTCAACGGTGCTCGTCAAACCATTCTGGAATCACGACCTCTGCGCCGGGGATCCACTCGTGGCCTGCCTCCTCATCGAGCAGGTAGTCCACCTCGATCCCCTCATCCTCGAGATCCTCGGCGTAGAGCTCCATCGTGTACAGCGGCACGGTCAAGTCCCGCTCTCCATGCAGGAAGAGCGTCGGCGGGTGATCCTCAGGTAAGCTCGGGACAAAGCAGTTGACCCCGGCGCAGGTCGCATAAGACCCCGCCATGATCGCCAGCGCCCCGAAGCGACCGGGGTAGGAGACCGCCATCCTGCTCGTCATGTACCCACCGCTCGAAATCCCCGTCGCGAACAAACTCGAGCCGTTCAGATCGCCAAAATCACCGCTCTCGATGCCCTCGAAGAGCGCGAGCATCAGGTCGTGATCTGGCGCGAGCGACCAGTTGTAGTTGTAGGGGAGGATGTTGGTGTCCCAGTAGGTCGAGCCGTTGATGCGCGTCTCTGGCGCGAGCACCGCGAACCCCTTGTCGAGTAAGGCGCCGAGCACCTTCGCCTGGGTGAATCCGCCATACGGCGTATCCTCGTTCGCGGTCCACGCCCCTTCAGATGAGAACAGCGAGCCCTGGAAGAAGAAGACCACCGGCCAACCTCCTTCGGGAGGTTGGCCGAGCGGGGTCTGATAGTGGACCTCGCGCGTGCGGAACCCGATGTCGAGCTCGGCGGTCTTGTGATCGCAGGTGATCTCGGTCGAGCTCTGCTCGCAACGCGAGGGTTGCTTCGGATCGATCTCGGGGGGCATGTCTGCATCACCCGATTGATCGGGGGCGTCCATATCGACGCCAGCCGAGGTCATCCCCGAGAGATCCTCCTCGCCAGCGCCGAGATCATCGTTGGCCCCGGTCATATCCTCGGGAGGAGGATCATCGCCGAGATCGCGCGCAGAGAAAGACGTCGGCACATCGCCGCCACACCCGTAGAGCACGAGTGAGAGCAACAGGGTCGCGGCGATCTGTTTATGCATGACGTCTCACTCCTTGTTCTGCCCGACAGCTTGTTGGAAGCCAGCCTCGGTCGCCCACTTGGCGAGCTGAGCGCGGCTGGTCTTGATCACGTGACCGACACCGCGAACGCGCTTGAGGCGCTCGTCAGTGGCAGCGAGCAGCGCTTCGCGGTCCACGTCACCCTGGGTCTCTTCCTGAACCTGCTCGAGCGCCTCTTCGATCTGGCGGTAGAGCCTGTCACCAGCGGTCTCGACGAAGTCCTTGAGGCGCGCGCCGTAGTCGTGAATCACGCGAAGCAGCTCTTCCTCGAGCTTCTCGCTGGCGGTATCCACGGCCTTGAGCCCTTCGGCCTTGGCGCGCTCCTTGATCTGCGCGTCGACCTTCTCCTTGAGGAAAAAAGCGAGCAGCGGTGTCGCGAGCGTCAACAGGCTACCGATAAGCATGTTGGCAAAAAAGAACACACCGACGCCAAAGGCACCGAGCGCGAAGACGCTCACGTCGTAGGCGATGGTATCGACCTCCATGTCGAGCTCGCCCGAGAGGCCGAACGCTTCGCGGTAGGTCTCCACGGCTTCCTTGAGCGACTCGTTGGTGATCTCGATGATCTCCTCGGCGAGCTCTTCGAGGCTGCGCGCGATCGCCTGGCCCTCTTCTTCGAGCCATGCCTTGAAGGTGTCCTGGATCCAGGCGGGCAGGTAGCGCTTGACGTCGCGCGCCTCGGCGCGCTCGACCTGACCGGGGAGCTGCTCGGTGAATTGCTCGGTGAAGATGCGCAGGTTGTGGCGCGCGGTCGCCGCGATCCCATTGATACGCTCGTCGATGAGCTGGGTGTTCTCGGCGATCAGACGACGCGACTCCTTGAGCTTGCTGCGAACAGCCTGGATGCGCTGCTCGAGCTCGTCCTTCTCGAGGCGATAACCCTGGCGCTTGATCGCGAGGTTCTGCTCGAGCAACCCGGAGACGCGCGCGCCACCAGCGAGCGCGGAGTCGAGGATGATGTAAGCGCGCTGCTCTTGCAGAAAGCCCATCAAATACTGGCGGAAGTTGACGAACTCGGAGGGGAGCTCGCCACCCTTTCGCTGTTGTTCGAGCGCGCGACGTCCCGAGAAGGCGAACAGCTCGACTGGACCGATCAGGCTCTCGAGGCGCTCTCTGGCGTACTGCTCGACCTCGGCGATGTCGTCCTCGCTCAGGGCATCGATCTTATTGAGCACGAAGATGATGCGGTCGCGGTTGGCGCGAAGCAATCGATCGCGGATGAACGTGACCTCTGACTTTTTGAGCACCTGCGTCGCGTCGAGCACGTACAAAATCACATCAGCGCGCGGCAGGTAACCGTAGGTGATCTCGACCTTCTGGCGCGAGATATCATTGACGCCGGGCGTATCCACCAACACGAGCGAGTGACCGAGCACCTCGTTGGGGTAACCGATCTCGACGAACTCGGGCTCCTCGCCCTCGGCGCCGCTCTCCTTGACCGCCTGCTCCATCCCTTCGTACGGGATCGTATAGGACTCGCCGCCCTGGGGCGGCTTGACCGTCACGGTCGGAGAATCATTGTAGACGAGGTGGGTGATCACGGCGGTCGTGGGCGTGATGCCGACAGGCAGCACGTCCGCGCCGAGCAAGGCGTTCACCACGGTCGACTTGCCGTGGTTAAACTCGCCGAGGACCACCAGCGTGATGCGACCTCTGGCGAGCGCCGGGAGGCGCTCGTACTCGACCTCATCAGCCAGTGATTTCAGGCCGCACTCGTCGGCGATCTCGCCAAGCTCCACGAGCAATTCGCCGACATACTCCTCGTCGACAGGCAGCCCTTCGGTGTCGAGGTCTGCGCCGGACGCGACAGCAGGCATCGGCTCCACAGGCGGCAGGTCGAGCAAGACGCCGGGCTCTTCCTCTTCGGAGTCATCCTCGTCTTCGACTGAGGCCTCTTCGTCTCCCTCGTCCTCATCTTCATCAGGAGCGTCGAAGACGACATCGTTTTCTTCTTCCTCGTCTGCTTCGTTCGAGGGAGGATCGATCTCTTCGAGGCTCGGCTCGTCATCTTCATCCTCGTCCTCATCTTCCGAGATCTGCTCGTCTTCAGAGATGATCGGGCTGCGGCGTGGCGCGGGGATAGGCGTCGGCGCAGGGATCGGGTCGAGGTCTTCCTCGCCATCTTCACCGGCGTCATCGTCATCATCGTCGTCGGATGAAGAGGCAAAGTCATCGACCTGCGTCCAGAAGTCCACGTCGCCAGCGCCGTTGCTGCGCGAATCGGATTCGCTGTCGTCGCCAAGTTCGATGGAGAAAGAGATCTCGTCATCCTCTTCCATCGAATCCTCGTCCTCGCGCCCTTCGTCGTCCGCGTCCTCGGATGCATCGGATTCGGCATCATCCCCGGAGGCCAGCTTGTTTAGAGCGGCCTTCTTCTTGGCGTTCGGGTCAGCGACCGCGCCCCGCGCGAGGACTGGAGAGAAGCGAGGAGAAGCTCCCTCGTCGTTCGTGTCGTTGCCGACACCATCCTCTTCCTGTTCGGAGGAGATGTTCTCCTGGTTTTCGTCCTGGGTCGGGTCTTTCTCGTCGCTCATGCCATCCTCATCACTGTCACTGCGCGTGCGCGAAGATCGAAACGGGTCGGCCTCTCAAAAGAGAGGATGATAAAAAAGAACCTGCGCGACGAGGTCGGGTCGTCGCCGTATGGCGGTGAGACCTCCTGATACGCGCGGACCAGCGCGAGCCAGCCATCGTTTTTGCGCCCGGCAGAACGACTGGGTTTTTGTTGGCGTGAAACAGCCCGCTGTCTTCCCTCGCTTTCACGAGGGTCACACGTGCCTTTACCAAGCTCGCCCTTCGTTCTTTGCCTTTCGGCGCACGACGCCGCTCGCTCTATCGGTCCGTTGGCACCCGAGGTCTCCCTCCTGGCCAACCCGATCGCGTCGCCACGCAGGTTCATCCTGGGAAACGCCTTTTGACAGAGCACCCTTCCCAGGAAGTCTTTCGTGAAATGTGCGCGGTTTGAAAAACCGCGCTCACATCACCTTGATCAACTCTTCCACTTCGCGGTCGACCTCATCGAGAGGTTTCCCGCCTCGCTCGCCAATCATCGAGCGGTAGTAATTGCTCTGGGTAAACAGGCGCATCGCCTGAATCCTCTTTGGGAGGTAGGGGTGCGAGGACATCAACTCGGCGAACCGCCCCACCCCTTCTTTGATCCCGTCGATTTGCTTGAGGTAGTCCTCCACGTCGACCTTATCCGCGAGCTCGGCGCTGCCGGTGGCGAGCTTGAGCATCGCGTTGACGGCCGCGTCCTCTTTTGGACAGCACACCAACCCGGCGCGATCACAGGTGATCTCGCCGCGGCGACTCCACGACTTGAGCGCGATCGTCGCGGGCACCACGGCCCACTTCACGTAGGCGCCGATGCCCTGTGTCAGGAAGGTCACCGCGGTCCTGTAGACGACGTGGTTGTTGTGGAGGTGCCCGCACTCGTGGCCGATGACGAACTTGAGCTCGTCGGGCTCGAGCAACTTCACGAGCGCTGCGCCGATGATAATAAAGGCTTCCTCGTTGGTCCCATAGGTCCCCGCGTTCAGCCCGAGCGTGCGCGAGACATAGACCGTGGGCACAGGGATATCGAGCGCGTGCGCGCAATCGACCGTCGCGTCATGGATCTCGGGGAACTGACGGCGCGTGACTTTGACGGCCTGACCGAGCAGCTCGTTGCGTTGCACTGACTTCCAGAAGCGAACGGTGGCCTCGGCAACGATGTGCACGGGCTTCATCTTGTTGAGGCGACGCAGCACGCGCAGATCGCCAGCAAAGGCGTAGTCACCGAACTCGGGACGCTCGCCATCGACGGCCACGCCTTGCCTGGCGTTGTTGCGGTCGACGTAGCGCTGAAAATCGAAGTCGTAAGTCGCCATTGCTCTTTTACCCTCTACAAGACAAGTACAAGTCACGAGCCGCACGGAATGCGCCGGTCCTATCGCCGAGCGCTTCTCGCCCCGCGATCACTTCTCGATGATCTCGGCGAGCTCGCTGACGTTATCGTCAAAATCCTTGGCCTGGAACGATAGCACGATCTCACCGCGACACACCATCGGCTCCAGGTCATTCGGCGGACTCCAGGTGAAACGTAGATCTGCATCGTCATCGGTCAACTCCGTGATCGGATAACCGTTGACGTTCCCGGAGACCAAAACGAGGTCGCGCTCGGCATCCGTGGCCTGCACCGAGACCTCCTGGATGACGGGATAATCCACCTCGTATTTGGCGGCCATCTCGGCGGAGACCTCGCCGCAGGTCACCTGCGGCGCGCTCAACTCGGGCGGCGTCGATGGAGGAGGGGGTTCCTCCTCGCCGCACGCGGCAAGAAACAGACTGGCAAGGATCACACCCGCGAACAGGGCACGGGGGGATGAACACAATCGCATCACAGCTCGCTCCAAAGCAAAATCAATCCGGTCCGGCGCCAGCGCTTCGGTCTTGATGACGCGCTGGACTCGAGGACAAGAAGCTATGTGTTTTGAGGTTTCGGCGCAAGCGAGTGAGGTCGAGAAACGCGAGGGTTCACTCTTCATCAGAGAGTTCGCCGCGGATGGCGGTGATCGTCGAGAGCGGATCGGTGTCTCGCAGGGCAGACTGGAGGCGGATGCGATCGACGGTGCCGAGGCCGCTCAAGTCCGTGCGCTGGATGGCGTCGATGACGCGGTCGAGTGATTCGAGCATCTCGAGCGCGCGCTTGACCGATTCGTCCGAGACGCCGCCAGCGGCCGCAGCGTGGAGCGGCGCCTGGAGCGCGGGGACCTCGACGGTCGCGTTGGAGACCTCGCTCAGTTGAGAGGTCGCCTCTTCGAGGCGTCGCTTGAGGAAGGTGTTCTCGGCGCGAAGCTGCTCGAGTTCCTGCGGGTCCGGGATATCCTGCTCCTCGAGCTCGGCGATCTGCGCTTCAAACGTGCTGAGTTCGCCCTTGAGCTTGTCGACGCGAGCCTCGGCCACGGCGCGCGCTTCGCGCTCCTCTACCAGGCTCTGCTCGAGCTGTTGCTGCTGCTGGGCGAGTTCTTGTCGCTCGGCCTGGAGACGCTCGCGCTCGGCCTCGAGCTCGTCACACTGATCGCGCAGCGTGTCGTTCTCTTCCTTGAGCGCGTCGCTCCCCTCGCGCTTGCGATCCTTCTCGAGGCGCAGGCGCTGCTTGAGCCCCTGGACCTCGTTCTTGAGCGAGGTCATCTGCGGGTTGAGCTCTTCGAGCTCGACGAGCAACGCGTCGCGCTCCTCGGTCGCCGCGTTGGCGCGTTGCTGACTCGCGGAGAGCTTCTCTTCGAGTTCGGAGATCGCCCCAGAGGTGGTCTCTTCGAGCTCCCTGTAGCGCATCGAGGACTTCTCCTCGAGCTCGGCCTTCTCCTTCTCGAGTCGTCGAGATGCCTTCTCGTAGAGCTCGCGCTGGGACTGTGATTCGTCGAGCGCGCCCTTGAGTCGCTTGATCTCCTGGGTGAGCTTGCCGCTCTCGCTCGAGTAATCGGCGAGCCGCTTCTCGTGATCGGCAGCGAGCGCCTTGAGGTTTGCCTCCGAGGCGATGTGCTCTTCGAGCTTGGCGAGCAGTTCGTCTCGCTCGGTTCTCGTCTCGTTATACTCTTGCTGGAGCTCGCGGTTGCGGCGCTCGAACTCGTCGAGCAGGCGCTTGTTGCGCTCGATCTCGCGGCGAAGGTCTGTGGCCTCGCTGGCGATCTTCTCGGTGTTGGCGAGGTTATTGCGAACGCGCTCGGTCTCTTCGCGCGCTCTGCGCGACTCCTCGACGGACTCGCGCAGCTCTTCTCGGACGCCGTCGAGTTCATCGCGAAGGCGCTCGATATCCTGCTCGCGAGCGCGCAGGTCATCGCGCAGGCGATTGGCGCGCGTGGCGTCTTCCTCGGCTTGCGTGACGCGGCGCTTGTAGCTCTCGACCCGCTCGAGCGTCTCGTCGAGTTGACTCTGCAACTCGTCGCGCTGGCCGCGAAGTTCGACGAGCTCTTCGTTGAGCGCGTCTCCCTTGGCCGCATTCTGCAAGGCGCCGCCGAGTTTATCCTCGAGACGCGTGCGCTCTGCGCGCGCCTCCTCGAGCTCGCCCCTCAGGCGCTCTTCCCCCTCGCGGTGGCTAGCGACATCCGAGCGCAGGCGGCTGAGTTCGCCATCCTGACGCGAGAGCTGATCCTCGAGCGCCGCGCGGCGCTCCTCGAGCTCGACGATCTGATCCCGCAGGCGATTGAGCTCCTCCTTGTTCGCGCCCTTGCTCGTGCCGGGCGCGCCATTGGGGAAGATGTCGCGTACGTTTTGATCGTGGCTCGTGTCGTCCCCTTCTTGCCAGATCTCGTTCTGACCAGAGGGGAACTCGCGGTGATAGTCGTTGTTGCCAGAGTCGTACTCTTGCCCCGCGCCGCTATCGTAGCCGCTGTCGTAGTTATCGTAGTTGTTGTTGTCGTAGCCGCGCTGCGGTGATTGCGCGGGGTAACCGCCAGACGGCTGACTCCCACGCTGATAACCTTGCTGAGGTTGCTGCGGCGGAGGCGCCGACTGAGAGACGTACCCGCCTCCTGCGCCCCCTGTTGCACCTGGAGCACCGCTGTTAAAGCCGTTGTCCTGAGGAGCAGGGTAGTAGTCGTCCCCGCCCGGTTGATACGGCTCGGCGCCATAACCTGCGCCCTGACCACCATTGTTGTAGCCCTGATCGTATCCCTGGTCGAAGCCGCCACCACCAGGTCCAGGTTGATATGGTTCGGCGCCATAGCCTGCGCCCTGGCCACCATTGTTTGGCGGGTAAGGCTCGCTGCCAAACTGGCCGCCCTGGTCGTAACCGCCCCCACCTTGTTGCCCGAAGCCCGAGTTATTGGGGTTATTGTAACCCTGATCGTAGCCACCGCCTTGCTGGCCAAAGCCGGAGTTATTGGGGTTGTTGTACCCCTGATCATAACCGCCGTTGTTGTAGCCTTGATCGTAGCCCTGGTCGTAGCCGCCGCCTGTGGGAGGGCTCGTGTTGTAGGGTTGATTGACCATGATCGGGGCGCCGTCCCCATAGGTCGGGTCGGAGTCGGGCTCGAGGAAGCCTGGGTCGAGGTACTCGTCGATCTCCTCGAACTGGAGCATGAAGTCGCCGCACCACACCTCGTCGAGATGCGAGAGCGCCGCGCGCGGCTTCACCGGCTGGCGGCTCTCGTTGACGATCAGGTAGGTGCCATTGGAGCTGTTGAGATCGACGATCTCGTATTGCCCGTTGTTAAAGCGGAACTCGGCGTGGTGCCTCGAGACGGACTTGCGGTTGGACTGGATCGTACAATCCGTAGCTCTCCCGATGGTCACCAGAGGTTGCTCTGGACCGAAGGGGACCGTGATCTCTCGCCCCGTGCTGTCGTAGTAGATTAACCTGCCCAACGAGCGCGTCTCCTCAAGGCTCTCTTCACCGCTTTTTATGCCCGGGTTTACCTCTCCTGGCTCCCCATGGAAATTGGAGCGAAGATCGTTGCAGGAGGACCCGGTGATGAGCTTGCCCATCTTACGATTGCACCAGGGGAGCGTCAACCAAACTGGCGGCGAGTTCCCAACTGTTCACGCGGATGACTCGCGCGGGCGCACCGAGGTTGCTCCAAACGCTTGACTGCGCTCAAGAACCTCTCGTCATCAAACCACGTAAAGGAGACCTCGACTAGAGATCATCGGGCTGGAGAAAACGAATAATCCAACGGATCAGGAAGATCAGATCGACCAACATGAACAGCGCGAAGACCGACGCGAGCGCCAGATACCACCAGTGATCGTTGGGTGATTTGTGCGCCTGGATCAACCAGGCGTCCACGCACACGGGGCGCTGCTCCATGCGCTCGCGGACCTGCTCCTCGGTGGGCGTCTGGGTCAGGCCGCGCTTCTCGCGCTCTTCGGCGCTCGCGCCATCGTAGCGCTCCTTCCAGATCTGGGTGATCATGTCGCGCTGCTGACGCTCGAGCTGCGTGCGGGTCCCCTCGTCGAGGTCCACGCAGAAGGTCGTGTTGTAATAGCGGCTGTAATACTGGCGCAGCGTCGAGTAGCGCTTTGGCATCGCGGCGAACGAGAGCGCGCGACCCTTGGCCTCGAAGCGGAAATACTCTGCGGGCTCATCGCCTCGCTCGTTCCCTGTCTTCTGCAACTTCTCGAGCTCTGAAGCCTCGGCGTCATCGCGCAAGGTCTCGATGTAGACCTCGCCACCGATCAGCTTGAAGTACTTGTAGCGCTTGGACAAGCTCGGGCTCTCGCCGATGCCGCTGACCTCGACGTAGCGGTTGTGCGGCATCTGCGGCGACCAATCAGGATCAGCCGCGCGCTTCTCGGGGAAGTCCGTCACCGAGCCGATCTGTACGGGCTCCTTGGCGCTAAAGAAGTAGGCGAGCTCCTCCTGCCAGTCGCTCAGGATAAAGCCGCCCATCACCAACACCATGAGCATCAGGATCGGACGCAGCACCGAATCGCGCACCGGGGCATCGCCCAGCTCCACGAGTTCTGGATCTACATCGTCATCATCCCAAGGCCACGCCTCGAGCTGATCCTCGGAGTCCTCCCCGTCGAACTCCTCCACTTCGCTCTCGTCCAGGCCCTTGTCATCTGAAGCCATGCTGCTGCTCGCTGCCTCGCATCCTGTGCCATCGATCGCGCCCACGCCATGTGGACGCATCCCCTGGTGGGGTTCTTCTGTGCGAACCCCCTGACCGCTCTCCTCTACAGAGGCCAGCGACGCCAGGAAGTTTCATCCTTACCTTAATCGCTCCTCCTTACAAGCCCCGCCGGGCAAGGAACAATCGACCTCTCTGCGTATTTTCACGCGCTCGAAAAAAGACGTCCGCGGCCATTCGTGAGCCGGATCTGCCCGCTCGACATCATGGATCGAAGAGGTCGATCTTGAGCAAATCATCGAGCTCCTCGGTCGCCGTCTTCTCGCGGGGGATGTAATTCCCCTCCTTATCCCATTCCAACATGTAAGGACGCTCCGCGTCCGCTTCTTCCTGAGTAAGCACCTTGTACTCGACCATGCGCTTGAAGATCGTCTCGATGCGCTTGTTGATCCAGCCGGACTCGGGCAACTTGCCGCGTCGCTTCAGGTGCGCGCCGTAACTCGGTGAGGGCTTGATGATCGCCAGGAACACGGCCTCCATCGGTGTCAGATCGCGCGGGTGCTTCTGGAAGTAGAACTGCGCCGCGGGGCCGATACCATACAGGTTTGGCCCGAACTCGATGCAGTTCAAATACAGCTCGATCACGCGCCGCTTCGAGACGACCTCGTCGATGCGCAGGCTGATCAACGCCTCCTGTAGCTTGCGCGCGAGCGTCTTGTCGCGCGACAGGAAGAGGTTCTTGACCAGTTGCTGCGTGACCGTCGAGCCACCATACACGAAGCGCCCTCGCTCGAGGTTGATCCGCACCGCCTTCTCGATAAGCCCCATGCTCACGCCCTTGTTCGAGTAGAACAGGATCTCCTCGCTCAGGTACGCCGCGCCCGGAACCCACACAGGCATCTGACTCAACGGCACGTAGGTCTCGAGCCCTGGCCCGATAAAGATCTCGGCCTCGTCGTAGACCCCCTCCTCGGGGACCTTCTTCACGAACGGTTTGTTGAGCCAGTAGACATCACCGAGCGCGCCGGGATGACGCCAACCGGGAGGTTTGGTCTTGGCGAGCTCCTGACCGACCGAGCCTGGCGCATCGGCCATCTCCAATTCGGGCCACCCCTCGCGCTCCGCCTTGAGCCCCGTGATCTTGCAGTAGTAATTCTTGTGCAGCGGGCTCAACGGCTCCTCGCCAGAGCGTCGGCGCTTGCGACGAAACTCCGGGTTATCCTCCTCGGCCAGACCATCGAGCTCGATCTCGAGGTGGTGCGGGCGATTGAGCGGATAGTCGACGATCAGGTGCGGCGACGCCTCGCCGGAGAGCGACACGTTCTTGTAGGGTCCGAGCATCTTCTCGGGCACCGCGTCGATGATCGCCTGACACTCGGTCTCGGGCATGAGCACCTCGGCCTCGATCACCGGCTCGAGCGGCCAGTCCACGATCTCGCCAAAGTAAGACGCCTCGAGCCCGTTGTACTTGACCTCGCCATCCTCGACCTTGAAGGCGCCCGTGTCCGGCTGCCACCTCACCGTCGCCGAGGTCTCGAGCTCGAGACCCTCGAGCTCTTCTGGCGCCAACCCATGAAGGTAGAGCGAGCCATCACGCCACTTCACATGCGAGAGCAAGGTCGCCTCGTGTGATTGCAAATTCGGCCCCGCCCACTGCATCGAGAGATCGAGGATGCCGCCGACGCGACCTCGCACGCCCCGGTTTGGCAACGTGCGCCCCTTCTCCATCCCGGGGAGCTTCGAGATGTCCACGTTGTGCGCGAGCAGCGATGCCGTCGTCGGCATCGCCTGACCCGGCGTGAACACCGCCATCGCCGCGAACGTCCCGCCAGAAGACGCGCCCGATGCCTCGATCGATCCTCGATCCAGGGTCGCCGTCAACTGGTTGACCAGCTCGATGCGACGCGACCTCTTGCCCTCCTCGAGCAAATGAATCGCCAGCGAGGCGTTCGAGACCTTCGCGTCCACGCGCATCATCGCCGCGCTCGCCTTCAACCCATAATCATTCAGGCGCGCGAGCATCTTCTGCCAACCGACCTCGGGCGGCGCCGCGTCCTTGCGCTTCTTGAAGATCGCCGAGGGCTTGAGACGCTTGCCGAGGCGCTGGATCTCGGAGAGCTTGGCTGGCGTGACCTCGAGGGCCACGTCATCGGCCACGACGTAGGGGCGCTCGTCGAGCACATCGAGCGAGAGCGTGTTGGCCTGCAACGAAGCGATCAACTCGTCGACATCACCCACCTTCGCGTTGAAGCGATCGATCTCGACGATGCCCTTGCGATCCTCGGCGCTCAGGTCGAGGTCCAGGCGCAACTCGCCGATCTTGATGTAGCCCACCCTCGGCAACACGAGGTCCACCAACGGCGCGGCGTCATTGCCAGATTTTAGCGCGAGCTTCGCGGTGCGCTTCTTCATGCCGATCTTTGCCGCCACGCCCCAGGGCCTCGCCTGGTGCATCAGCTTTGGCAACTTCTCCCAGACAATCGCCGCGTCGCCGTTTGCCTCGATCGCCAGCTCCTCGCCGCGCTGCTCGATCAACCCCTCGTCGGTGTTGAACGTGAAGAGATCCTTGCCGCCGCGACGAACCTTCAAACCGACGCGCTCGAGCTCCACCCTGGGAGGTTCCTCCTTGAGCGATTGCTTGAACTTCTCGGTGACCGAGTTCGGGTCCTTTGGCTTGTCGGGCTTCTTCTGCTCGTCCTTATCTTTTGCATCCTGGATGGAGCGCTGGAGCACATCCGAGTCCACCACGAGCGTGGCGCCCACGAGGCGCACCTCGCGCAGCTTCGGCTCGCCATCGAACAGGCTCCCCAGCGTGGGCTTGACGAGGACGCGCTCGGCCACGAGCGAGACACCCCGCTCCGGGTCCGAGACCTCCAGATCGCGGACATCCAGCGCCCCCGACCAGTCCACCTCGAGCGAGGTCCACTTGGCATCCTGCTGGCGGCCATCGAGGGCGCTGTTGAGTTTGCTCTCCAGCCCTCGCGCCGCGAGCGTCGGCAACGCCAACGCGAGCGCTGCACACAACAGCAGCAAACTCGACAGGATAATAAGGATGTATCGGACTCGACGACTCATCGCTTCTCTTTCTCTAACGCCCCGGACGCAAACACCAGCGGGCCATCTTTGGCCACTCTCTTTCCTTCTCTGGTAAGAACGCCTTGCCACAACGAGGATATTCTCGCCATTGGATCGATCCAGCTTCGATGTATAGCTTACCCTTTCACGAAACAAGTCAACAAATCGGGCCGAGCAAACATCTCGCGCTCTCACATTCACCATTCACAAACATAGACGTCATGACCACGCGACTTCTTCATCGACACATCACCTGTTTCCCGATTGCGTTCGCCAGCGCGCTGTTTCTAATAGCATGTCCGGAGCCCACGGAGCCTCCCCCGACCGTCGAGCCATCCTTCGAGGTCTGCGATCCGATCCAGACCGAGCGCGAGTGCTTCGAGGCAGGATGCTCCTATTTCGCCAACGGCGCCTTCATCGATGGCTTCGGCCAGGAGATGTGCACGCGCGGCGCGAGCTTTGGCGTCTGCCTCTTCTCCGAAGACCCGGATGGCCCGGATACGCTCACCACCTACACGCGCCAGATCGATGACGGCAGCACGCAAAGCATCCAGCTCAACTTCGACGTCTCACTCGAAGGGTGGACGCGCTGCGGCACGGCAGCCATTCCACCCGACTGTGATTGCGATGGGCAATGATCGCGTCGTCTCCTCGTGGAGCGAGCACAGATAATGTGGAGAGCAAAAGTGGAAGGTGTGGTAGCCACCCTGGTCACCAGGGTGGCTACCACACCTTCCACTTTTGCTCCCTATAAACACCTTTTTGGCTGATTCCACCGTCGCGATCATCTGGCACTACTCTTGCTCTATGTAAGATTCGATTGAAACGCGACGGACCGCTCTAGACTGTTGTTGGAGTTTACGAATGAAAAACAAGCTCACATATCTTTTCTCTGCTGGCGCCATTTTTATCAGCATCCTCGCTTGTGGTGGGGATGAAGGAAACCCCGAGCAGCCTGGATCTTCGTTCCAGATGTGCGGTGGCATCGCTGGCTTCCAGTGCGATGACCCCTCCGAGGTTTGCTACCAGGACGCTGGCATGTGCGGCGTGGCCGACGCTTCGGGCACCTGCATGCAGCCCCCGACCGCTTGCACCCGCGACTACAACCCTGTGTGCGGCTGTGATGGCCAGACCTACTCCAACGAGTGCACCGCGCGCGCCGCTGGCGCTTCGGTGGACTACGAGGGCGAGTGCCAGCAGCAGGCTCAAACCTGCGGGACGCGTGGCGCGATGGCATGCGCTGCCGGTCAGGTCTGCATCTTCCCCGCCTCGGCGAACTGCGGACGCACCGACCACCCAGGAACCTGCGAGGTTCCACCTCAGGCATGCACCCAGCAGTACGATCCTGTCTGCGGCTGTGACGGCCAGACCTACGGCAACGAGTGCATGGCTCACAACGCTGGCGTCTCGGTCGATTACCAGGGCGAGTGCCAGCAACAAGATCAAACCTGCGGCGGCTTCGCGGGCATCCAGTGTGGCGCTGGTGAGTTCTGCAGCTACAGCCCGCAGGCCAACTGCGGTTACGCAGACGCGACGGGCACCTGCGCACCCAAGCCTCAAGCATGCACCCAGCAGTACGACCCCGTCTGCGGATGCGATGGCCAGACCTATGGCAACGCTTGCACAGCAGCCAGCGCTGGCGTCTCGGTCGCTTCGACCGGCGAGTGCAACAGCTCGAACTGATTCTTACGATACGATGTTCGATGAGATAAGAGGGACTTTCTCGTGCTGCGGCCTCGCTATTGTTCGCGAGGTCATGTAAGACACCCCTCGAATGAAAGATGGAATGCTTTTCAATGAGATGAATGACTTCTGATTGATTGCTAAATGAATAAGAAAAGGGCGTTTCTCCTTTGGGAGAAACGCCCTTTTCGATTCTTGGCGCCCTTATCGCTGGCCTCGCGCCACGCGTTCAGGGCTTCTTTGCCCTCTCGGCGTCGCTCACTCGGCGAGCAAACCTTCGCTGGTGTAGCTCGGCTTGCGCTCGAAGTCGTGCTGCGCTTCGATGACGCGGACGGTGCCGCTGCGAGAACGCATCACGAGCGAGTGCGTCATGCACCCGCCCGAGACAAAGCGAACGCCCTTGAGCAGCTCGCCGGTGGTCACGCCCGTGGCCGCGAACAACACATCACCGCTGGCGAGGTCATCGAGACCGAGCACGCGGTCGATGTCATCCTCGCCCATCAAGCGCCTGGCGCGAGCGCGCTGGTCATCGTTAGCGAACTGGAGCTGTCCCTGGATCTCACCGCGCATGCAACGGAGCGCGGCGGCAGCGAGCACGCCTTCAGGAGCGCCGCCGATACCGAACAGGATGTCGATGCCGGTGTCTTCCTTGCAGGTCGCGATAGCGGCGTGCACATCACCATCAGTGATCAGGCGCACGCGCGCGCCAGCGTCGCGGATCTCGCGAATCAATGCCTCGTGACGAGGACGATCCAGGACGATCGCGGTCAGGTCCTTGACGGTGACCTTCTTGACCTCGGCCAGGCGCTGGAGGTTCTCCGTCGCGCTCAGCTTGATATCGACCACACCTCGACCGGCGGGTCCGACGGCGATCTTGTTCATGTAGATGTCGGGCGCGTGCAGGAAACCTCCCTCTGGCGCCATGGCGATCACAGCGAGCGCGCCTGGGCGACCGTAGGCGCAGAGGCTCGTGCCCTCGAGCGGATCGAGCGCGAGGTCCATGCGAGGATCTCCCTCGGTTCTACGCCCGACCTCCTCGCCGATAAAGAGCATCGGCGCCTCATCGCGCTCGCCCTCACCGATGCGCACGGTTCCGTGGATCTCCATCGCGTCGAAGGCGCGGCGCATCGCCGTCACGGCCTCCTGATCGCTCAGGTGAGAGTTTCCCTTGCCCATGGTGCGCGCCGATGCGATCGCTGCCGCTTCGGTCACACGCACCAGATCGAGTGCCAGATTCCGCTCCATCTCTTCCTCGTCTCCTGATTCGTTGATCCTTCCACTGATTTGCACCAGCGTCGGTCGTGGATTTCGGGAGTGTCGTTCTCACAGGATGGCGATCGATTGCAAGCGAACGAACGAAAAAGTGGCGCGTGATTTTTGTAAAAATCACGCGCCACTTTTTCGTTCGTTCCTTGTCCGAGCGGAGATGCCCGAAGGTCACTTACTTGTTGATGATCTTCTTGCTCTCACCCGGCTTGAGGTCGACGTAGTACGTCTTGCTCAGGTTGAACTCGGTGTTCTTGAGCTCGATCTTATGCTTGGTCGCCGGGACCTTGTATTTGATCAGCGGCGTGTAGTGACCGGTGTCCTTGCCGTCGATGTAAACGCGAGCGGCGGGACGCGACGCGATCGTCAGCAGCGCGGTGCCCTTTGCCTTTGGAGGATCCTTCTTGGGAGGCTCTTTCTTCTCCGGCTTTTTCTCAGGTTTCTTTTCGGGCTTCTTCTCAGGTTTCTTCTTTGGAGGATCGACCTTTCGACTCGAGCCGACGTTATTGTCAGACTTGGTGTCATTGGAGGCGACGGTCTTCTCTTCCTTCGAGAGCTCGGCCTTGACGGTGCGCTCGGTCTCGTCGCTCGGGGTCAGGATCTCCTCGTAGTCGTCATACCCGCGGCGAGTGGCTACGAGCTTGTAGGACTTGTGGCCCTCGAGATCCTTGACGGTGTCACCGAACTTGCCTTTGAAGACGCTCTTGTTGTTGGACTGGTCGAAGAGTTCGACCTCGGCCTTGTCGGGCTCGCCCGTGAGTTTGAGCGCGAACTTGATCGGATCGAGCTTGGCTTCGAACTCGGCCGAGCCATCCTTCTTGATCTCGACCTCTTCGGTGACGGGCTTGTAGCCAGTCTTGTAGACCTTGACCTTGTATTTGCCCTCGGCGAAGTCCTTGATCTTCTTTGGCGAGGGGTTGGTGAAGGTCTTGCCTTCGAGCTCGACGATGGCGTCTTCGGGCGTGGTCTTGACGAGGAAGAGCGGCTTATCACCCTCGAGAGACTTGAGCGTCTTCTTGAGGTTGTAGGTGGTGCTCTTCTGGAACTCCTGCTCGATCTTGACGGCGGTGTACCCATCACGCGAGATCTCGATCGTGTGCATGCCGGGCTTGATCTTGTACATATGGGGGGTCTCCCCATCGAAGATCTGCTTGCCATCGACGGTGATGCGCACGTCGGCAGGAGTGGTGTCGAAGTTGACCTCTGCGGGCCATGGCCACAGCAGGTAGACGAGCGCGGCGCCTGCGACGACGACGAGCGTCATCACGCCCAGAATCACTGCGGGCGAAGACCCCTGGCGACCGCCTCCTGTGGGGGCGATCGGGGCGGACACGCCGGGCATCGTGTTGTGCTCGCGGCGCGGCTCGATCGCGGGCATCTGCGCGGTCGGGAGGTGCTTTCTTACAGGTTGGCGACCACCTGGACCGTCATCATTGAACGCGAAGTCATCCAGGCTCTTCTGGATATCGTCGCGGTTGTACTCGACGGTGGGAGGATCATCGACATCGGGCGCGGAGTCTGTGCTGACGCCGTGACCGGCGACCTGGCCGAGCTCCTCGGCGTAGATGATATCCGCGTCGATGATCGACTCGATGATCGACTCGTCGACGCCCGAGGAGCGGTCAAAGATCTGGGTGTCCTTCTCGTCATCGCCCCAGCTCAGGCCAGCCATCGGAGGCAACTTCGCCGCGGCGGGCGCCGCGGGGTGCTCGTCTGTCGGCGGGCGCAGGTTGAGCGAGCGGTAGTACTCGAGCTTCTTGGCCTCGAACTCGATGTCCGCGTTGAAGGACTCCTTCATGTACGCGGCGAGATCCTTGTTCGTGTAGTAGTAGCCCTGGTTGCGCATGAACTGCTCGAGCGCATCGGCCAGCTCGTAGGAGGTCTGGTAGCGATCCTCGGGCGACTTGGCCAGGGCCTTGAGGACGATATCCTCGAGCTCCTTGGGGATGTGCGGGTTGTAGAGCGAGGGCGGGCTCATCTCGACCTTGCGGATCTTCTCCAGCGTGTCGAAGTCGCTCTCGCCCAAAAAGAGGCGCTCCAGGGTGAGCATCTCGTAGAGCACGATGCCGAGCGAGAAGATGTCGCTGCGGCGATCGATATGAAGCCCGCGCACTTGCTCCGGGCTCATGTAGCTGAACTTCCCCTTGAGGATGCCGACCTGCGTCTGGCTCGTCTTCCCCTGCGCCTTGGCGATGCCAAAGTCGATGATCTTGCACTCGCCCTCGTAAGAGATGAGGACGTTCTGCGGGGAGACGTCGCGGTGGACGATGTTGAGGTCGTTGCCGTTGGCGTCCTTTTTGTGGTGCGCGTGCCCGAGGCCCTCGCACACCTTCATGATCACGTAGCACACGCGCGGGATGGAGACCTTCTCTCCGATGCGCCTGGAGCGCTCGAAGATCGTCTTCATGTCCTTGCCGCTGATGTACTCGAGCGCGATGAAGTAGGAGTCGTTCACCTTCCCCAGGTCAAAGATCTGGGCGATGTTGGGGTGGTTGAGCTGACCGGCGATCTTGGCTTCATCGATAAACATATTGATGAAGGACTCGTCCTCGGCGATGGAGGCGAGGATCTTTTTGACGGCGAGCAGACGCTCGAAACCTTCGACGCCAAAAGCTTTGGCTTTAAAGATCTCGGCCATGCCGCCGATGTTGACCCGCTCCAGGAGGTAGTATTTCCCGAAGGGGATCGGATTTGGAAGGATACCAAGTTCGCTCATCTGTATATGCTCGGTCTCGCCAGGGTCCTCGACACGTTGAATGTTCGGGCATGCCCCGAACAGAAGAAACGAGCGCCCGTGGCCCATCGGTTTTCGGGGGCAGGGTGTTGCTCGTTACTCTCAGGCATGATCCTCGAATCGTCGAGCCTCGGACAGCTATCCTGATGCCAGGCTCACCATACCAGTCCCCTAAACACTTGAAAAGAAACCACCCTTTCAGGCTTTCTGTTAAAAACCGGGGCGGGGGCGCTTTTGGAGCGACTGGAGGCGGGGCATCCTATGCCTTGCGCGCGCGGGTTGTCAAGCGCACCTCGGGTGGCCCGACACCCGAACTATCCTCTTGAAGAAGTTTGAGATTCCTCTTCCAACAAGAGCCGCTCGTGCGCCTCTGACAGCAGCCGCTCGCGGTGCTTTTTGACCCAGGCATGATAGCGCCACATCACGATGCCATGCACCAGAAGCTGCGTATACTCGTAAAACTTTAGCCCGAGCCAGGTCCGCCTGCGGCCCGCCAGACGAGGCACGTAGTCGCGCACCTCCGTCTCGAAGACCTCGTCTCTGCCATCGCGATACCAGCGAAAGAAGAGCTGGCCGCGTGAGTCATTGACCGTCTCCTTGCTCGCGAGCATCCCGCGATGCACCGGGTGATAGAACTCGCCGGCGTGATCGGTCGAGACGAGCGGGCCAAACCCCATCAGCTCCAAGATGCGCCAGCCAAACGGGCGCAAATAAAGCGAGGGCCCCTGCTCTTCTTCGACCTCGGGTTTGCCTGGGCCGAGCATCCCGAGCGTCATCTTGCGGATCGACTCCCCATACGCATACGCGGCGCGTCTGGCGGCCTCTTGCAGAATCAATGGCTCCTCGGGGCCGCGCGCCGGGACATCGCGCCAGGTGGTCGTCTCGCGGCTGACGCCCAGGCCATGTTCGGTGACAAAAGCCTCCGAAGTGTAGCCCACTTCTGGTCGAACGAGCGCCTGCCCTTCAGGGATCGGGGGCTCCCGCTCCTCGTCGTGGTAGGTCTCCTGACCCAAGATCTGGCTCCCTTGTTCTGTCACGTCCCGCTCCGAATCGCTCGCACCACTCGCGCCGTACCGAATAAGGATAACTCCCCACCGGCGACGCGCCCAGATAGCACGTCAAGCCCTCAGAAATCCACAGAAATCAAGTACATCCACAAAGCCCGCCGTGGCAAATATAACGATCCAGGCTAAAGCCCGCAGCGCAGCGCGTCGTTGCGGTTGTTTATGTGGAATGATCTCGGTGCACCGGTTGTATCGATGGAACCTGTGCGGAGAATGCGCATCCTTTCAATAGCAACAGAGATAAGGGTTGCTATGGAGAATTGAGTATCGCCGAGGAGCGCGCTAGACTACACATCGAGGATCGCAAAGCACCTCCGTTGACACCCCCTGGAGCAGAGACGTCGAAGGAGCCCTTCTGGCTCGACCGACACATGCCCCTCGAACGCGTCTGACGGAGACGCCGCGCGAGAATTGCTAACCACGGCGGCGCCTTTTAACGCCTACGCTTACTGCGCGTCGCTGGACTACAAGATCGGGAGTCGGATCATCATGGAGGACATCTGGGAGCTCGGGCGACAGCTCTTGACCAAGATCCAGTCCTGCGAAGAAGAGGATCTCTACAGGAGCTTTCGCGACCAACTCTATGGTCTCGGCCCCGAGATCATCCCGCTTTTACGCGAAGAACTGAGCAGCGTTCACTACCGAAGGCGCATGGCCGCCGCGACCAACCTCGGGAGGTTGGGCGATACGCAAAGTGTCCCTGCTCTCATTCAACTGCTCAATGATCCTCAGTCAGGCGTGCGCGAGATGGCGCTGTTTGGCCTGGGAATCCTCGGCGACACGAGCGCCATCGAGCCGATCCTCAATTCGCTCAGTGATTACGACGCGGACGTGCGCTATCGCGCGCTCGTGGCGTTGAGCGATCTGGGCTATGCCCACCTCGAGGATGTGCTGATCCGCTCGATGAGTGACGATGCCTACGGCGTGCGGGAGCAGGCGCTCTCGCAGCTCCGCACCATCGGCACCCCTCGCTCGATCGTGCCTATTCTCAAGGCATTGCTCGAGCGCGAGGTCGAGATGCAGCAAATGGCCGAGGAGGCGATGGATCGCCTCGTGCCAAAGCTGACGCGCGAGCACTACAAGCGCCTACAGGAGCAGCTGACGCCGCGGGAGCGGCGCCTGATCTTGAACTATCTGGAGGGGCGAAACCTCCAGGAAGTCTACGTCACGCTCTGGCAGCGCCTGCAGCTCGTCAACCGCAGCCAGAACAACCAGCGCGGCCTGGACAAGTACGGGCGCCTGCTCAACTCCAAGGAAGAGCGCGAGTTTTTGCGCCACGCCTACGAGCGCGAGGAGCAGGTCGAGATGCTCATCGAGCACTTCACCGATCCGGGCACCACGCGCTCGATCCTGCTCGTCGGCGAGGCTGGCACAGGAAAGACCGCGGTCATCCACGAGTTCGCCTTGAGGTTGCTCGAGCGCGACGGTGAGAACTGGCAGATCCTCGAGACGAACACCTCCGAGCTGATCAGCGGCACGCGATACCTTGGCGATTGGGAGACCAAGCTCAAGGAGATGGCCGAGGCGATCCTCAAGCACGATCGCGTCATCCTCTACATCACCAACCCTGATGATTTGCTCGGCGCGGGCGCGCACTCGAAGTCCGATGAGAACTTCGCCGACTTCTTCAAGCCTTACCTGCAGCGCGGTCAGCTCCGCATGATCGCCGAGTGCACCGAGGACGATATCAAGGGCGGCCTGAGCCGTGATCCTGGCTTCCTGCGCCAGTTTCGCCAGATCCGCCTCCAGGAGATGGACGACGCGCAGACCCTCTCGGTGCTCACGCAACGCGCCGACGAGGTCACCGCTTCACACCAGCGCCCTGTCGAACCAGAACCTGGCGTGCTCGAGCGCGTCGTCGACTTCGCGCGCAGCTTTAACACACGCGCCGCCGCTCCAGGCCGCGCCTGTGATTTGCTCGATGCGCTGATCGATTACGCCGGGCGCCACACCGAGAAGAGCGCCGAGGTCGTGCCACTCCGCGTCGATCAGATCCCCGCCTCGCTCTCGGAGACCACCGGGATGAGCCTGGATTTGTTGGACGACACGATCCGGCTCGATCTCGACGGCACCGAAGACTGGTTCGTGCGGCGCCTGATCGATCAGGATCACGCCGTCAGCACGTTGGTCGACCGCCTCGCCATGATCAAGGCGGGGATGGTCAACCCGAAGAAACCACTGGGCGTGTACTTCCTCGTCGGCCCCACGGGTGTCGGCAAGACCTACTTCGCCAAGCTCATCGCCGAGCGCCTCTTTGGCGACCCGGATCGCATGCTTCGCTTTGACTTGAGCGAGTATCGCGGCCGCTTCGCCATCGAGAAGCTGATCGGCTCGCCGCACGACAAGGATCGCGAAGGGTTGCTCACCGAAGCCGTGAGAAACCAACCCTTCACCGTCCTGTTGTTCGACGAGTTCGAGAAGGCGGATCCCGAGATCTACAACCTCTTCTTGCAGATCCTCGATGAAGGTCGCCTGACGGACGCGAGCGGCAAGACGACGGACTTCCGACAGACGATCATCTTCCTGACATCGAACCTCGGCGCCTCTCGAACGAGCATCGCGCCGCTCGGGTTTGGCTCCGGCGAGGAGATCAGGCAGGAGCGTTTTGGCGGGCACGTGCGCAACAAGCTCGACGAGTTCTTCGCGCCCGAGTTCCTCAACCGACTCGATGACACCATCGTCTTCTCGCCGCTCACCGAGAACGCGATGCGCCGACTGGTCGAGATCGAGCTGGCGATGGCGTTCTCGCGACGCGGGTTCTCGCGCCATCAGCTACGCGTGCAGACCGAGGAGAGCGCGATGCTCTGGCTCGAGAAGCATGGTTTCTCCGAGCGCTTCGGCGCGCGCGAGCTCAAGCGCGTGATCGAGCGCGAGGTGCTCACGCCAATAAGCCGCCTGATCGTGCGCTCGAGCACAGGCAGTCAGAGCGGCAAGACCGCCACGATCACGGCCGAGGATGACAAGCTCCAGATCTCGCTCTCCGAGGCGAGGTCACCATCCTCCAAACACCCCGACTTCCCCAAGACGCCGAGCATCGCCAAGGGGGAGTCCAAGGGCGACTCCAAGCTCGACACATGAAGTGATTTGTGCGATTGCCCTCGCTGTGATGCGAGGCGCGAACTGCTCGAACCCGAGGGCTGTCGTATCACGACAGCCCTCGCTTGTTTTGGCGATTTGCACCGAGCAACGCTCCATCGATTCCAACCGAGCGAGGCATCCTGCCATGACCATCGATCTCGACCCATTGCGCTCTTTTTGCCAGGACAACAACCTGCCCTGGGATGGGGATCGCGCCGACAACTTCACGCGCTACGTCGAGTTGTTGGAGAAGTTCAACCGCGCGATGAACCTGATCGGCCCGATGTCCACCGAGGATGTCGTGCGCGAGCTGATCCTCGATTCGATCATCCCGGCCTCCTGTGATTTCTCCTGGGAAGGACCTCTCTCACTGCTCGATATCGGCACGGGCGCGGGGCTCCCAGGCATCCCGTTAAAGATCCTCTTCCCCGAGTTAAAGCTCACGTTGGTCGAGCCACGCCGCAAGCGCGTGACCTTTCTCAATATCGTGACCAAACGCCTCGAGTTGGAAGATGTCAGCATCCACGAGGATCGGATCGAGGACCTGGAGTTCGAGCCGCACGACCTGCTGATCTCGAAGGCATTCCAACCTCCGCTCCAGTGGATCGAGACGGCATCGGGCCTGGTGAAACATCCCGGCGGCCACGTCCTCTGCATGACGCGACGCGGTGAGCTCCAGGCGTTGGAGGACGTGGCCGCCGGGCTTTCGCTAGAGCTGGCGGACGTCAAGGCACCCGAACACGCCACGCGCGATGGCGTCGACGACCGCATCGTGGCGGCGTTCCGCGCGCTCGCGCACACCGACCTGGAGGCGTGATGCGACAGAAAGCGATCGGAGAAGAGGTCATCATCATCGGCGCTGGCGTCGTTGGCCTGGGGATCGGGTGGCAGCTCGCGAGCAAGGGTCACGCGGTCACCATCCTCGAGCGTGAGGATCAGATCGCGGCAGCAAACGGCGG
>Ga0208061_100123_pt1 | contig 27185 bp, 21 predicted proteins | sample DeeseametaMP0555_FD_184209 | JGI IMG/M metagenome (GOLD analysis project Ga0208061, IMG submission 184209) | Marine microbial communities from the Deep Atlantic Ocean - MP0555 (SPAdes) | ecosystem: Environmental > Aquatic > Marine > Oceanic | place: South Atlantic Ocean | collected 2011-01-23 | reverse complement strand
GGAGCACGGCTACAATGCAGCATTGACGCACACCAATAAGCAATGAAACAACGATGGCGCGCTGGAATCGAAAGAATCCAGCGCGCCATCGATTTTTGCAGGACGTGAATATCCAGCTCCGCGATCGGAGCGTCAGGATATCGACATAGAGAGGAAGAGAGACGATGCCCAAGATTTATTATGGAACGAGCGAGCTGGAGCGCGGCTGGGATCGCTACTACGAGCGAAGCAACCTGTTCGAGATCTCACTGAGCGGTGGCGAACATGACCCGAGCGTCAAGACGCTCAACCGCTGGAGGGTAAACTCCCCGAAAGGGTTCGCGTTCGTGTTGCACGCGACGCCGGAGCTCTCACAGGCGCTCGTTCGTGGGCACCAACGAGATGACGCGAGCTGGAGCGAGGATCTGAACGCGGCCTGGGAGAAGACCACAGAGCTCGCGCACGCATGCGCGGCCAAGGCGATCCTCGTCTCGACGCCGATGGAGTTCTCGCCTGGCGAGACGAGCCGAGCGCTGATCGCGCAGCTCGGAGAACGCGCCAAGGAGATCAAGGCGGCGCTGTTTTGGGAGAGCGAGGGGCTCTGGCAGCCATTGATGGAGAAGGATTGGGCCGAGGAGCACGGCGTGGCGATGGCGTTCGATCCCTTCATGGGGTTGCGCGAAGGCGCGACGCCGGGTCGGGGCGATGCGTGTTATATCATCAACGAACGCGCGGGGATGCGTCGCAAGTTCGATCAGTATGATTTCGAGGACTTGCTCGACTGGTCCGATCCCTATCAGCGTGTATTCATGTTGTTGCGCGGTCGTTTTGGAGAAGACCACGCGCGCGAGCTGCAACATGTCCTCGAAGAACTCGAGCGCTGACGGAACGCGTCGTCGAGACGTGTAAGATAAAGAGAAAGGGCGTGGAGCCTCGCGATGAGAAGCGAGACTCCACGCCCTTTTCTTATTTGTCCCGACACCTCTTTTGAACACAACATTTTGCCACTAACACTTTCGATAACAAACACCAAGGGCATATCTCGAAACTGCCCTCTCCCCTCGCGACGTTGGATTCGAGTGAGCAAAAAGAAGCTACATACCCCCTATCATCTCGACACGAGCTCCCCTATCAACATATAAATCGCCTGTCGTGACGTTGACTTGAGAAGATTTATATGCAATTTACTCATAAACGCGGCCACGAAAACTATAGTATGAAACGTACACAAACTGTAGACCTGGCCACAGACCAAATAAAACAAAGCATGATTCGTCATCCCACCCGAGCGTTATCTTGACGCCCGACTATGACGACACGTTTCTTTGATTTATCAGCAACATATCCTGAACATCAGCGTAAAAGAGAGGAGCAAAGATGAGCATCGACATCAGCTTTAGCGATGAGATCAAACAAATGACGACCGCGCTCGAGGAGGCGCGCGCCGAGCTCGAGGAGCTTCAGAAGCAGCGCGAGGACTACAAGGTCGACGCCGCAGAACTTCGCGATGCGATCAGCGCCTTGCGCAGCGCCGCCATCGACGAGCGCTTCCCCGACTCCTCCAAGGGCACGCGCATCCGCAAGCTCGAGATCAACGACGAGTCTGGCCGCCCCTCTCGCGGCGCTCGCCGCGACCAGATCGAGGCCATCTGCAAGAAGCTTGGCCGCGCCGGAAAGTCCTTCCGCACCCGCGACGTCATCGCCAGGCTCAGCGAGATCGAAGGCGACCTGAGCGACGGCATGAAGAGCTACACCTACGCTGTCCTCAAGACCCTCTCCGAGCAAAAGACGCTCAAGAAGACGGGACGCGGCACCTGGAAGCTCTCCTGAGAAGGAAGATCGAAAGAGGCACCTCCAACGGTAGAGATGTCGAACAGAACAACTGAAAAGTTGTCTAGTGCAAATTCAATAGAAGATAACGCGAGCAGATAAATGAAAAAGACTGATCTGAAAAAAGTCATCGAGAGCACGGAAGCCAAACTCGAGAAGATCGAGAGCGCGCAGCAAGAACTCGACAAGAAGATCGAGCTCAAGCAGCTCACCATCGAGAAGCTCGAGACGAGCATCGAGCAAATGCGCAAGATCGAAGCGAGCTCGGGCAAGAAGAAGAAGTGAGGTCGCCGGCTTGATCGCCACCGCGCCAGACGCACATAACGACGCACGTGGTTGACGGTCTCCCTCGATGTCGGCTAACGTGCCGCCGTCTTGACGTTTTGAATCACGACGGACAAACCGCTTCCCCTTATCTGGAGCGGTTTGTTCGTAAACATACGTCTCTATCACATCCAACGCACACCCCTACGAGCCACTCCTTATCATGGACATCTCCCAGCTCATCAAGACCAAGCGCGACGGCGACCAAGCCACCTCGCGCCCTCTTCACATTCTGTTCGCGACAAGCGAAGTTGCTCCCTTCTCCAAGACGGGAGGATTGGGGGATGTCGCCGCATCTCTGCCCGCAGCGCTCGCTGCGCGCGGACACCATGTCAACATCATCACTCCTCTCTACGGGCACATCGACCCGGAGGAGTACCACCTCTCCAGGCGCCTTCGCGTCGTGGAGGTCCCCAGAAAGGGCCTGCGCCAGAACAAGCTGACGACGACCATCTGGGAAGGGCACCTTCGTGGAGGCGTGCGCGTCTTCTTCGTCGAGAACGAGAAGTTCTTCGGGCGTGATGGGCTCTATGGATATGATGGTGACTCGTTCGAGGATAACGCCGCGCGCTTCTCCTTCTTTAGCCGCGCGATCATCGAGTTCGTGCTCGCCAACGATGTCCCCGTCGACATCATCCACTGCAACGACTGGCACACCGCGTTGGCGCCTGTTTATGCAGCGCATTACTACGAGGATGACTTCCTCGATCGCGCCTTCGTCTTCACCATCCATAACCTCGCGCATCAGGGCGTCTTCAGCGACGAGCAGTTCGACGCGACGGGCCTGCCTCGCGGCAAGTTCTTTAACGGTGGGGATATCCGCGGCGAGAACGGCGAAGGGATCAACTTCCTGCGCGCCGGGCTCCTGTATAGCGATCATGTCACGACCGTGAGCCCCACGCACGCCAACGAGATCCAGACCGAGGACGGAAGCTTCGGGCTGACAAAGACCCTGCAGGGATGTCAGGACATCCTCTCGGGGATCCTCAATGGCGCCGACTACAGCGTCTGGTCTCCTTCGGTCGACCAAAAGATCGAGGTCCGCTACGACGTGTCCTCGCTCAACAACAAGCGCCGCAACAAGGCCACGCTCCAGCACCGCTTCAACCTCCCGGTGCGCCCCACGCTGCCGCTGCTCGGGTTCATCGGAAGGCTCGCCGAGCAGAAGGGCCTCGATATCCTGATCCCCGCATTGCGAAAGCTCCTCAAGCAGTTCGAATCAGAGCGCGAGGGCTTCCAGGTGGTGTTCCTCGGCGAGGGAGACAAGTCCTACGAGCGACGCCTTCAGGCGTTGCAGCGTGACTTCCCCAAGCGCGTCAGCGTGCACGTGGGTTACGAGGAAGAGATCGCGCACCAGATCCAGGCGGGCACCGACCTCTTGCTCGTCCCGAGCAAGTTCGAGCCTTGCGGCCTGACCCAGATCTACGCGCTCCGCTATGGGACGCTGCCGCTGGTTCACGCCACGGGCGGGCTCGCGGACACGGTCATCGACGCCGATGACGCGCGCGGCACCAAGGGCACCGGCTTTACCTTCGGCACGTTCGATGAGGAGAGCCTGATCGAAGCGATCGAGCGCGCCACCTCGAGCTACAAGAATTACCGCCGCTGGCGTCCGCTGATGATCAACGCCATGGCGCAAGACTTCTCCTGGAACGAGTCGGCCAAGAGCTACGAAGAGATCTATATCGACACGCTCTACGAACCACTCGACGGCGAAGAAGAAGAGTGATTTGAACGAGCATCATGTGGACAGCGAGCGAGCATTTCTCGAAATGACTCGCTCGCTTGTCTTCTCACCCCTTTCACACCTCCCCTGTGACACGAGAGAGTGCGAATGAGCGACAACCGCAAACGCCTCGAAGAACTCAACCGCGCCGCCGAAATCGGTGGCGGCGAGCGTCGTATCCAACGCCAGCACGAGGCGGGCAAGCTGACCGCGCGCGAGCGTATCGACCTCTTCCTCGATCCTGGCACGTTCGTCGAGCTCGACAAGTTCGTCACCCACACCTGCACCGACTTCGGGATGGAGGAGAACAAGATCCCGGGTGATGGCGTCGTGACCGGCTATGGTAAGGTCGATGGCCGCATCGTCTACGTCTTCGCGCAGGACTTCACCGTCTTTGGCGGCAGCCTCTCGGCTGCCTACGCCGCAAAAATCTGCAAGGTCATGGATCTGGCGACCCGCACCGGGGCGCCTGTCATCGGCCTCAACGACTCGGGCGGCGCGCGCATCCAGGAGGGCGTCGAGTCTCTGGCAGGCTACGCGGACATCTTCTACCGCAACGTCCGCAGCTCGGGCGTCGTCCCACAGATCTCGGCGATCATGGGGCCTTGCGCAGGTGGCGCGGTTTACTCGCCAGCGATCACCGACTTCATCTTCATGGTCAAAGAGACGAGCTACATGTTCATCACTGGCCCTGACGTCGTGAAGACGGTCACGAGCCAGGAGGTGACCAAGCAGGAGCTCGGCGGCGCGCAGGTCCACAGCGAGATCAGCGGCGTCTCTCACTTCGAGACGGCCAACGAAGAGGAGTGCATCGCGCAAATCCGCGAGCTGCTCTCGTTCATCCCCTCGAACAACGCCGAAGATCCTCCCTTTGTCCCCACACAGGACGACTGGCAGCGTCGCGATCCAAAGCTCGATACGCTCGTCCCCGAGGACAACAAGCGCCCCTATGACATGGCCGAGCTCGTGCGCGCGGTCGTCGATGATGGGCACTTCTTCGAGGTTCAACAGCAGTTCGCAAAGAACATGCTCGTCGGCTTCGCGAGGCTTGGCGGTCACTCCGTCGGCATCGTCGCCAACCAGCCGAGCGTCCACGCGGGATGCCTCGACATCAACGCCAGCGTCAAGGGCGCGCGCTTCGTGCGCTTCTGCGATGCGTTCAACATCCCGCTCGTCACGCTCGTCGATGTCCCCGGCTTCTTGCCCGGCGTCGATCAGGAGTATGGCGGCATCATCAAGCATGGCGCCAAGCTGCTCTACGCGTTTGCAGAAGCGACCGTGCCAAAGATCACGCTCATCACGCGCAAGGCTTACGGCGGCGCGTACGACGTGATGGCCTCCAAGCACATCGGCGCGGATATGAACTTCGCCTACCCCACCGGCGAGATCGCCGTGATGGGACCTGAAGGCGCGGTCAATATCATCTTCCGCAACGAGCTCAAGGCCGCTGACGATCCCGTCGCCACCAAGGACAAACTCGTCGACAACTACACCGAGACCTTTGCCAACCCCTTCAAGGCCGCAGAGCTCGGTTACATCGACGAAATCATCATGCCCACTGACACGCGCCCGAGGCTCATCCAGGCCCTCGAGGTCCTGCAGAACAAGCGCGAGTCGCTGCCTCCCAAGAAGCACGGCAACATCCCGCTTTGATACGCTGTATCACTGTCGACGAGGACAAAAGAAGAGGGCGCCGGGTTGTATCACAACCCGGCGCCCTCCTTGTTTCTGCGAGACTATTTCTGCAATGCAGCCTCAGTCCAACACGAGGCGTTGCAAGTCTGTGTAGAGCCCGAGCTCGTCGTTCCCGAAGCCAAAGATCGCTTGACCACGCGCCGCATCGTAGATCCCTGAACAGGATGCTCGGGCGCGAGGTCCTTCGGGAAACTCCATCGAGCGCCAGCGCTCTTTCCCTGGGTCGAGATCGACGATGATCAGATCCTGCTCGCTCGTGCGCGCGTCGGCGGTCCCTCCCCACATCAGCAAGCGATGGTGCTTCGTATCGTGCGCCCAGCAGCCATTGCGTCTTCCCTGAGGCGCATCGCCCGTGGGGGTGAGCTCCGTCCACTCCAGCGTCTCGAGATCCAGCGCCCAGAGATCTCTGGCAGCGTTGACCTGGCTGAACATGTTGGGAAGCCGCGCTCCGCTCAACACCACGAGGCGATCGGCGTCCTCATCATGAGCGTAGGCAAAGCCGTAGCGCAGCGCAGGTTGACCGGCGCCGACAAAATCAGCATCGCTCCAGCTTCCATCGGCATCTCTCGACCATATCCGGTCGATCAAGCGGTTCCCGGCGAGCCCCAGCGTCAACACCACGCGTTGACGTAGGGTGTCATAGATCATCCCGGTCAGGCTCGCGGTGCCTGGACCTCCCATGGGATCTTCTCGTTCCCAACGCCCGACCCCATCCTCTCCCACGGTCAGTTTCCAATCCGCGCTATTGCTCTCGCCGCGCCTCGGCGCATCGCCACCGACAAGGAGCACTGCTTGCTCGTCTGGCAAGACCACATGCCTCCCTCCAGCGAACGAAGGGCTCTCCCCTTCGATGGTGATCTGCTCCCACTCGGAGGTCTCGAGATCAAAGCGCCAGAGCTCGGTGTCCGTGGTGAACTGCTGCGGGGTGAAGACGTAACCTCCATACAGGTAGAGGTAGCGCTGGTTATCGAAAAACCACAGCATCGTGTGCTCGCGCGCTGAAGGCCCCTCGGCGCCGCTCCACGAGATGTCATCCTCCCATCGAAGCGACTCGAGCGTCACGGCGACCTCGATTTGTTGTTCGCCAACCTCGCAGTCGAGCGCCGCGACAAGTGATGCTTCCTCCTGCCCATACGGCAAACGCACGAACCATCGGTCATCCGCTCGCCACGAGGTTCCACCCTCGATCTCGATCGAAGCGATCGCCCTCGCAGCGTCCTCGTATGACCAGCGACCGCCCTCGATCATCGTGAGTTGTTCCGGGAGGTCCACCTCTGGACAGCGAGGCTCGGTGACTCCGAGATCCTCGGCCATGTCCGATACGCTCGAGGACATGTCCTCTTCAGGCTCGATGCCCTGATCCGTATCCTCTCCGCTGTCGATATCGACCAGCACGATCGGCGGTTTATCCTGCGGCTCAGGCTCGCCGCCACAACCAAAAGATGGCGCGACAAACACGAGCAACACACAAGTCAGGGCACCACATCGAATAGCATTCATCTCTTTTGACCTCATCACGTTCGATCCATCTGCAAACGCGCCACCGATACGCGGCGCCATGGATCGATTGTTCGAGGTTTGCCGCTCGAAAGAGAAGTTACCCTTGATTTCCTCCGATTTCCCCGATGATCCAGCGGCACCGATCGCTGACGCGATAGCCATCCTCGACGGCGTAAATCGGCTCCTCGTCCGAGAGCTCTTCCAAAGCTCGCTTGAGCTTATGCGCAGCCATCCTCAGGCGGTTCTCATCGCGCAATGGATGGTGCCCCTCGATCCCCCAGACATCCGCCAGAAGTTCAGCCTTGGTCGCCTCCCCTCCTCTCTTGCACAGCGCATGAAAGAGCTGCCCCTGGCGTGTGCGAGCGCTGATTTCGACCTCTTTATCGGGCTCGAGCGCGACCGAACGCTCGAGATCAAACCACCACGTCGGCGGCGTCTCGACATCTCGCGAGGCGACCTCCCACGCGAATCGCTCCTGACAAAGCGTCTTCGCCACGAGCGATTCGAATCGATCTGGCTCCAGATGCCCCAACAGAACGCCGAGGATGCGACGACAGACAGATGGAGGTCGCGTCGAGAACCACGCGATGACGTCACCTGGCGAGAGCTCGCCAGGTTTTGCCGCAGCCATCTGCGCCATGATCACTTCTGAAGCGGCACCTTCGACATCCTGTGCTCGCTCGCTCGCTGCGCACGCCGAGCGCCACGCCACGACGGCGGCGTCGAACCGACCGGCGCAAATGTAGAGCATCCCGAGGCGCCGTGAGAGAATTCGCTGGCGCGCCGCGAGCCCCTGCTCTCGCGTGCGCTCGCGTTCGAGCTCCACAGGTTCGAGGTCTGCGTCCTCACCTCGTAACAAGGCACGTATGGCGTGCACGAAGTGATCATCTGCGACCGCTGTGTCACTGCGCTCTCCCAGCCTCACGGCGCGCTCGCAGGCGTACTCTTGCTCGGAGCGCGCCACGAGCGCGGAGTGCGCGGTCTCCTCCCCCAACGTGGGAGCTGCGGCGAAACCGTGTGTGGCTGCGATACAACGAGCGCGGTTCACGCGAGCGCTCGCGTGGAGCTCTGTGGCATGAGGCGCGTCGAGCAACGCGTCGAGGTGCTCGAGCGCTCGCTCCTGGTGACCGCTTCGAATCTCGACGTGCCCGAGTAAAAGTCTGATGTGTAACCCGAGCCCTCGAGAGGTATCGAACCACGGCAACATGCGCTCGAGAATCACTCGCGCCGTCCCGAGCGAGAGCGTCTCTGTGGCGAGCAACGCGCGAAAGTAATCGAGGCTCTCCGAGTCGTAGAAAGACCAATCCGAATGGTGCTCGCTGACCTGAACGCGCTCGATCAAACGGCTCGCCAACGAAAGATCCTTTAGCAAGTGCAACGCGCGCGCGAGGTTGATCGCAGCGTGGCGCGCGCACCTGTCGAACGAACCGGCGGGTTCTCGTAACAACGCATGTGCGCGTGTTCGCAAGCGCTCACGCGCTTGATCGTGTCGGCCATCCCAGACCATCCCGAGTAACAACAGCGACTCCAACCAGACCTCGGTCATGGATGGCTCCTCTCCCACGGTCGCGACCTCGGCCAACTCCTCATAATTCTGTCGAGAGAGCGCGATATGTGCGGCGATGATTCGGGTCTCGAGCGTCCCTGGCGCACACTCCAACGCGCGCCTGGCCTCGTCCATACGACCACGTTCGAGCAGCACGCGTGCCCACAACGCCATCACCTCGGGCGCATCGCTTGCCGGAGGATCGAGCCTGTCGAGCGCCTCGCGATCCCTCGAAGCGAGCAGACACCTCATCCGCGCGACCTCGAACGTGGCATCGCCTGGCGCTAAAGGAACATCATCGAGCAGCTCCAACACACGCACCGCGTGGCCCTGCTCGATAAAAGAATCGAGCTTGTGCGCGAGCATGGCGGATGCTCGAACGACGTCTCCTCGGCATATGGCATCACCGAGCGCGACGAGTTCCTGGTGCCGCGATGAAACACCCACCGCGCGAACAGGTTCCTGCGAGTTGGCCGTGGGCGTCCTGGCATCGTGAAGCGCTTCGAGCCTGTCAGCGAGCGCATCCCAGTTTGGAGCTTCGCGAGCAATGGTTTCCATTTGCTCCGCGCTGACATCGAGAGGGGGAGCGACCTCGTCGAGCCATCGTGATTTTTGCCCCACGGTCGGCGAGGAGAGGAAGAAGCTGTTTGTGGAGCGTGCGCGATGAAGAGGATGCTCGGCGCGCAGCAGGAAGATCCAGCGCGCGCGGCGACAATAACTCTCGAGCGTATCGCACAGCCGCGCGCTCACGTCAGAATCCCCGAGCGCTGCCTCGGCGCGCGAACAGACCACGCAAAGCTCCAACGCATCGCTCAGGTCCACGAGCAGCTCCAGTGCCAGGCGCGGTGAACTGATGAGCGTCGCCCAGGGGATCGAGGCGTCGGAGAGTTCTGCGAGCGCGCGAAGCGCCGCCACCTCGAGCGGCTCTTGCAACGCGCCAGCGTCGAGCCAGATGGTGCGCTCGAGCGAAAACTCCGGGTGAGCATCCAGGACATGTGCAGTGAGCGAGCGCTTTCCAACACGCTCGGGGCCACACACACGAATCACTCGATGCCGATCGAGCCCACGCGAGAACGACTCCTCCAGGCCCGTCGGGATGTATACCGCGGGAGCGTTGGGCAGGCGCATCGAGAGAGGGATCACGCGCGTGGTGCGCGCGCCCTCTCCTCGCAAAAACCGAGAGACTTCGACCATGAGACCTCCGAGGTGTTCCTTCTCGCACACCTTCAAAACACAGCAAGATCCGAACCACGCTGGTTCATATCGAAGATCGCCGCCCGCGCACCCGGGACTACATTCGCATAGGCGTTTTGCGCCGGGAGGCGGTCATGGCACGAAAAATGAAACTTCTCTGCTATGATGCCACCCCGAAGGTCACGTCATCATTTTTCGTGCCATGACCGCCTCCCGGGGTTGCAGTGGCGCCGAAGGTTTTCCCAACAAAGGGGAGATGGTTCGAATGGATGAAGCAAGCGTCGAAACACTCTTTGGAGAGCTGCGCTCGATCCTGCAAGGCGCCACGCAGGTCTCGTTCGAGGAGATCGTGGGGATCTTATTGGAGGCACACGCCAAACATCCCGAGCGCTACGTTCAGGAGTGGCTCCCCTACCTCGAGAAAGCCCCCATCGCGCCCCATACGTTTCGCTCCATCGAAGAGCTCCTCGAGCGCGCGTCGCTGCTCCCCTTCCCTGGCAGGCACAACCTCGAGGTGGTGAACGAGGATCTCGAGGAGCTCGACAGGTTGCAGGACGCCAGCGAACTCCGCGTGCTCTCCTCGCTCTCGATCCAGAGCTCGCTCTCGGACTACCCTGACTTCTTGACGATCAAGCTCCTCACCCAACCCTCGCTCGCGCACCTGAAATCACTCGCGCTGCCACACAATACGTTGCCGCCAGATGTGATCGTGGCGCTTGGCAAGACGCCACACCTCTCGAACCTCGAATCACTCGACCTGTGGGATAACTTCTCGGGACGTGATGGCGTCCGCGCGCTCGCAGACTCGCCGCACCTGGACAAACTCACCGAGCTCGAGCTCGCCTGGAACGAGCTCGAGGATCATCACATCGATGTGTTGGCGAATCGCCGCGGGCTGCCAAACCTGCAAACCCTCAGCCTGACCGAAAACCCGATCGAGGATGCTGGCCTGCGCGCGCTGGCGAGAAACGAGAGCTCGCGAACACTGGTCGAGTTGGAGATCTCGTATACGCAGTGCACGCGTTTTGGCATCGCCGCGCTCGGTCGCAGCGAGAACCTGGATAACCTGAAGAGGCTCGAGGCGGGGAACAATGGCAGCGTCGACCTGGACGCTGTGAGCAAACTCCTGGAGGGTTCGCCAAACCGCCGGCTCACACACCTCGACCTCACAGGGCTCGGCGTGGGCGATGACATCGCGGAGTTTATCGCCAAGACCCCTGTCGCGAAACACCTCGAGGTGCTCGTCCTGGACTATCACCGGCTGACGTCAGAAGGGATCCAGGCGCTGGCGAGGAGCATGTATTTGAAAAACCTCGACCTACTCAGCTTGAGCACGGTCACGACGCATGTGGGCATCTCGCAAACCAGCGTCGAGGAGCTCGTGGCAAGATTTGCCAACACGCAGGTTCTCCTGCCGCATCCCTTCTCGAAGCGGCTGACCAGTCAGCAATAACCTGTAAACGATCTCAGCCAAAGCACTTGAAGGCGCCGGTCGAGGAGCCGACATAGATCTTTCCGCCCACCACGATCGGCGTCGAGAGCGTGCGCCCTCCCATCTCGCCCTTCCAGATGAACTTCCCGGTCTCGGCGTCGAGCATATAAATGTGAGGATCGCTGCACCCGAAGATCACCTTGCCATCGACGATCGCCGGAGAGCTCCAGATGACCGAAGGCGTCTTGTAGCTCCAGATCTCCTTGCCGCTCTTGGCGTCGAGGCAATACATCCTCGCGTCGTTGCCGCCAATGTAGAGCTTGTCGCCGACCACTGCGGGCGTGGACCACCACCCCCCGGTGTTTTTAAACGACCAGATCTCCTTGCCCTCTTTCTCGCGATCAAAGCAATAGAGCGATGGCGCCTTCTCCTCGGCCGCGGTGTACACGCGGCTGTCCACGATCACCGGCGAAACATCGGTGTCATCGCCAGTCTCGGTCTTCCACTTGACCTTCCCCGTCTTGGCGTCCACGCAGTGCAGGAAGCCATCATAGGTCGCCGAGTAGATCTCTCCATCAGCCACCGCAGGAGAGGTTTCTGAACCATTGGAGCCAGGGAGCGTCCCCTTGCCGATGCCGCCGAGCATCGTCTTCCAGTGGTGCTTGCCGGTCTTGGGATTCAGACAACGCAGATAACCGGACTCGCCAGCGACGTAGAGCTTGTTATCGACCACCACACCGGAGGAATCACAATCGGTGCCCGTGTCGATCTTCCAGATCTCCTTGCCATTGGTCGCGTCGACGCAACGGTAGTAATCGTCGGTGTTGCCAGAATAGATGTGGTTTTTGTAGATGCAGACCGAGCCCTTGAACATCCTGGCGCCCTTGTAGCGCCAGCGGATCTTACCCGTGGCCGCCTCGAAGGCGTACATGTAGCCGCCCTGCCCGCCAACGAACACGAAGTCACCGAGCATCGAGGGCTGACCTGACCAACCCGTCCCCGTCCAGGTCTTCTTTCGCCCGCGCAGCGTGGTATAGAACCTGGCGAGCTCCTGGCTCCAGATCTCCTTTGGCTTCTCGCTCACAGGACCCGTGCCATAAAACGTGTGCGTGGGGTTGCCACGGAACATGAGCATCGTCTCGGTCGAGGTGCTCGACTCCCCGTACTTCCACTCGGGCAGCGAAAGCGGCTCGCCGGTCAACCCCTCGGGCTCGGTGAAGTTCTCCCGCTCATCTTTCTTCTTATCCTGCGCGAACGCGCCAGCAGAAGGGATAAACGAGGCGCCTGCGGCGACCCCCATGGCTTTGAGAAAGGCGCGACGATCGAGCTGTTCGGACATGGTGCAAAGACTCCGAGACGAGGAGAGGAAACGAACCACTCGTTTGACGGTGATCCAGCCATGGATCTTCAAACACGCGGCCCTCTATCGATAAGAGAACCCCGCCAACCTGTCAAAAACGTCCCGGAGAAGGGTACACAACACGAATGGACTTGAATCCAATATTCACTTTAATGAACATTTCTTTCGTTTCCCGCAGATTTTCATAAAACAGCGCCCAAATATTCATTAAAATGAATATTTGTCTCAAATTCGGTGTTTTTCTCGTAACAGTGCGGGTTGATATTCATTAAAGTGAATATCAACTTTCAAAAACAAAGGAAGCGGAGCATGTCGCATTCATCCAAATCTATCGGCGCTCTCTTACGAGCAAGACGTAAGGATCTGGAGCTAAACCAAATCGATACTGCCGAAATCGCTGGAATCAGCGTCCACACACTCAGCAACATCGAGACAGGAAAGGGAAACCCCACAGTGAAAACGCTGCTGGAGCTTTGCGACCTACTGGGGTTGGAACTCGTCTTGCGCCCAAAACAACCTGAGGCGTTGCGTTGAAAAAAGCTCATGTCTACCAACGAGGTCGCTTGGCCGGTGTTTTGGAAAAGTCTGATGACGCCCGCTATAGGTTCACCTACGCACACGATTACATCGAAGATCCATCGACGTTGCCGATAAGCCTCACGCTGAGCAAACGCAGCGAACCATTTGAAAGCGAAACGCTTTTTCCATTTTTCTTCGGACTATTGAGCGAAGGTTCGACCAAGGCAATCCAGTGCAGGACATTGAAAATCGACGAACAGGATCACTTCGAACTGCTTCTTAGCACCGGAGAAGACTGCATCGGGAGCGTCTCTGTTGTGCGCATACAAGATCAGGAGGAGTCTTATGAACGCTGAACCTCGATGCCTGTGCACCTTGGAGCCACTCACCGACGAGGGTTACTCCACCAAAGCACTCGACCTCTTGGCTGACGGAGCACCGATCCCGGCCGCTCTGGACTTTAGACGCGAGGATACCCCGAAGCTGCGGCGGCAACACGCCGAGCGCATGTCAATTTCCGGGGTCCAAGACAAGCTCTCACTGAAGCTCGAACACAATAAGCTTCGAGTGACTGATACGGACGGCGGCTACATCCTGAAGCCGATCCCCAGCACTCAGCTCGAACGCCTGAGCTCGGATGTCCCCGCCAATGAACACCTTACCATGCTCCTCGCGCGCGAAATCTTCGACATCAAGGCCGCAGCGTCAGCGCTCATCCGAATGTCCGACGGCGAATTGGCCTACATCACCCGTCGCTTTGACAGAGAAGTAAACGGCGACAAGCTACCACAGGAAGACTTTTGCCAGTTATTGGGTCGCACGAGCATGACCCACGGAGAACATTACAAGTACGATGCAGCCTACGAAGAGATCTTCAATGCGTTGGAGAACTTTTGCCCAACCTACAGAATCGAGCGAGAGAAGCTCTTTCAACTCCTTTGCTTTAACTACTTGGTGGCAAATGGAGATGCGCACCTCAAGAACTTCTCCATCTACCGACCAAATCAGGACTACATCCTCACTCCTGCATATGACCTCATGTCCACAAAGCTTCACCTGCCAGCGGAGTCGAGGTTGGGTCTCGAAGAACTCTACACAGATGGCAGGCTCGCCGAGGGAGAAACAACCCACGGCTTTCTGACGGGAACAGATTGGAGTGAGTTTGCCCGAAACATGGGCATCCCCTCCAAACGCGTCGCACGCATCCTGAAAACGTTTCGCGATCCAGACACATACGAAGCTATTTTCTCGCTCATCGAGCGTTCATTTTTAAGCGAGGATGCCAAAAGAGAGTACACCTCGATCATCACAGATCGCCGCAGGGCGTTCGAGCTCTAAATCAAAAAGCAAAAGGCGACACTGAAACTCAGTGTCGCCTTTTGCTTTGATTCACGCGTTGGCGTTTAACCTCGTGAAGAGGTCAGACGTCTCAGCCGCGCTCGCTGATCGGAGGCACATCGCGCTTGGTCTCGCCGGTGTAGATCTGGCGAGGGCGGTAGATGCGTGCCGAGGTGTCGTCGCGGAGTTCTTTCCACTGCGCGATCCAGCCGGGAAGGCGGCCGAGCGCGAACATGACGGTGAACATGTTCACCGGGATGCCGAGCGCGCGGTAGATGATGCCCGAGTAGAAGTCGACGTTGGGGAAGAGCTTGCGCTTGACGAAGTACTCGTCCTCGAGCGCAGCCTGCTCGAGCTCCTTGGCGATCGAGAGCAGCGGGTCCTTGCGGCCGAGCGTGCTCAGGACCTCGTCGGTGCTCGCCTTGAGGATGCGCGCGCGAGGGTCGTAGTTCTTGTAGACGCGGTGACCGAAGCCCATGAGGCGGAAGTCGCTCGACTTGTCCTTGGCCATCGCGACGTAGTCTGCGGTGGACTTGTCGGGATCCTGGCGGATCTGCTCGAGCATCTCGAGGACGCGCTGGTTGGCGCCGCCGTGGAGAGGTCCCCAGAGCGCGCCGATGCCTGCCGAAACCGAGGAGTAGATGTTGGCGTGCGAGGAGCCGACCATACGCACCGTCGACGCCGAGCAGTTCTGCTCGTGATCCGCGTGAAGGATAAGCAATGCGTTGATCGCCTTCTCGACAGCGGGGTCGATGGTGTAATCGCTGCCGGGGCGAGCGTACATCATCTTGAGGAAATCACCCGAGTAGCTCAGGCCAGCCGTGGAGTACACGGCGGGCTGGCTCTTGGCGTGGCGGTAGATCGCGGCGGTGAGCGCCTTGAACTTGCCGATAAGCCCGGTGATGTGCGCGTCGACGTCATCGTCATCGCCAACGAGCGAGGACTGCGACTCGAGCGCTGCCACAGCAGCCTGCGCGATCCCCATGGGGTGCGCGTCGCGTGGGAAGGTCGCGATGAGCTTGTAGACGCTCTCGGGGAGCATCGCGTGCTCGTCGAGGTTTGCCTTGAACTCATCGAGCTGCGTTTGCGTGGGGAGCGCGCCCCACACAAGCATGTAGGCGACCTCTTCGAACGTCAGCTTCTCGGCTAGCTGCTCGATGGGGTAACCGCGGTAGTGGAGCACGCCATTCTCGCCATCGATGTAGGTGATCGATGACTTGCAGGAGCCCGTGCTCCCGTAGCCGGGGTCGAGCGTAATGGCGCCTGTCGTCTTTCGCAGCGCGAGCGTGTCGATGCCGACCTCGCCCTCGGAGCCGACGACGACGTCGAACTCATATTCCTGGCCATTGAGTTTCAGGGACGCTTTCTCACTCATTCAGGACTCCGTGCTTGGATAGGGGTAAGTGTCAATGATTTGACTCTCGTGTACGTGGTGCGCCCTTGTTTTCTCAGGACGCGATAGATTTCTTCTGAGCAACGCGAGGATCACCACTTCAGGAGAACCTCGACGCCGCTTTCTGGACACCAAGGGAGGTATTGGTTGCTCGGTGCAATTTATGGATGCACCTGCACCCCCCCTTCGATGCATTCCTCCAGTCGTTTTTTCTTTGCGCCGGGAGAATGCGCCCCACAAAGGGCCAGAGTCATGCGATCAGGGAAAGTGTTCCGCCCAGTTTTCGAGAGCAGGTTTTCCCGCGCGATGAATCGGATCATGCTTGGAATGTCATCCTGCAGCGCGCTTGCCTTTTTGCCTCGCCAGTCACGGTTTCAGGGCTTTTGCAAGGGCTACGAGGTGGCCTCTCATGTAAGGACCATGATCGGTGGAGGGACCCTATCACTTCACCCGCGAAATGAAAAGATGCGAGCCTCGAACGCTCGCCCTTCCCTGCTCACTTCTTGCTCGATTCTGGCACACGCTGAGGATCATTCGGAGCGCAGGGGACCTTGGCCAGCACGAACCGATCATGGCTGTTGTAGGTCAGGCATGTCTGATTGCGCAGCTTGGCTGGCAACTTGCGCTTGAACTCGCCGCGGTAGCGCGCCATCTCCATGATCCCGTAAAACGTCTTCCCTTCTGCCTCTTTGAGGAAGTGCTCGAAGTCGTCATCATCACGGATCGGGATGACTTCGCCCTGCGTATAAAAGTTCTCGCCGCGCCAGTTCAGCTTGTAGGCGATCGAAGGCTGGCGACAGTAGTGCTTGCGAGGATCTGACCTCGGCGGACCATCGATCTGATCGCACTGCGAGTAATACGCGTCCCAGAGCCGCTTCTGGCTCCACACCGAGGAGAGCCTCGGCATGTACACGTCGAGCTCGTAGTAGGTCAGCGCCACGCTCGCCGCCAGGATCAACCCGATCGCCGCGCGACGCACGAGCAAGTTGCGCATCAACACCAACACGCTCCCCACCAGCGCGGGGATCGTCACGCCGACGATCACCCACCTGAAGGACGCATCCCACGCATCACTGAGCCAGGTGCGATCGTACTTGTAGGTGTAGAGGTTCTTGAGCGTCTGCGGGTCCTGATAAATATCCCAGGCGAGGATCGCGACGATGCCCGCGCCGACAAAGTAGAGCGGCCATGGTTTGGGGATCTCCTGGTCGAGCGCCTCGTCGAGCGCCAGCGCGATCAACACCCCGAGCGCCGGAATCACCGGGAAGATGTAGTGGTGGAACTTGGTCGACGAGAGCGTGAACAAGGTGAACGCGATCACCGCCCAGATGGCCACCATCAAGGTCGCCCTGGCCTGATCGCTCCCTGTCTCGTGAGCCTCCCTCGAGGCAAACAAACGCGCCAGCGCCGCGGGGATAAACCCGGCCCAGGGAAAGAGCCCGTACCCGATCCATCGGATAAAGTGCTCGAAGCTCCCCTCGTCGACCTGGTGCACACCGCTGGCCAGACGCTTGAAGTGATCGTGGACAAAGAAGCGGTTCCAGAAGCCAGGGTGGTGGCGAATCAACATCGCCGCGTACCAGGGGAAGGTCACCGCGATAAAGATCGGGATCCCGCGCAGCAGCTCGACGTCCTTGAGCATCCGCCACTCGCGCGTGAACAGGATGTAGAAGAACAGGATCGCGCCGGGCAACATGAACCCGAGCAGCCCCTTGGCGAGCGTCGCCAGGCCGATAAACACGTAGAAGTTGATCAACCAGAGGTGGCGCCTGCGAATATCAGGACGCGCGAACATCCAGTAGACCGCGAATAACAAACAGGACGCATACAACGCCGCCTGAACAGGTCCCCAGACAAACCAACCATTGAGCGCCAGCAGAGGTTTCCCGCCAGTGAGCGCGCCGACGAGCAAGCCGAGCAGCGGCAACCAGAGGATCGTCATCGCGATGGCAAACCAGCGATGCAGTGACAACCTCGCCAGCGCGCCGGGTGCATCCGGGTCTTTCCCTGGCGCTCTGCCTCGCTTGAAGAAGATCCCCACGGCGAGCGCCAGGGCGGCAAGGATCATGATCGCCGAGCCGATGCCGACCACCGCGAGCGGCTGCTGCGCGAGCGGTGTCATGATGCTGTTTTGGCCGCCGCGCCAACGCGCGAGGCCAACCACGAGCAAGGACAGCTGCGGTATGGAGACGAGCCCCAACCACCCGAGCGTCAGGCCGTAGCCGACCTTGTCCGCGGGTTGCTCGCGATGCCTGCCAAAGGCAGCCATCATGAAGAAGCACATCCCGACGAGCATCAACCCCACAAAGGGCATGTCCGTCTGGGCCTGCCTTCCGAGCATCGCGTAAAATGGCGCCGTGCCGAGCACGCCCGCCATAAGAAACCCTGCGCGGCGCGAGAAGACCTCGCGCCCCATGCTAAAGACGACCACCAGCCCGAGCATCGCCACCAGGCAGACGCCGATGCGAATCCCGATCTCGTTGACGCCAAAGACGCGCATCCCCATCGCCATCAACCACATGAGCAGGATCGGCTTGGAGAAGAAGTAAGAGCCCTCGCGAGCTCCTCCGGCGTCTTGCCACTTGCTCCCCCACCAGGTGCTGATCCAGTCGTTGCGCTCGGTGATCTGTCTCCCGACCTCTCCGTAGTGCGTCTCCCATGGGTCCCAGAGCCCGAAGGTGCCGAGCATCGGCAGATACACGAGCGCGGTGAGCAACGCGACGAGGCCGCGGTCTCGCCAGACGCTCTTGCTCTGAGCGTGGAAGGTCACGAGCTGCCCGATTCGCGTGAAGGATTCGGACAGCGAAGGAGAGCTCTCCTCGGGTGCATCCAGAGATTCCAGGGAAGGATCTTCGTCGCTCTCGGGGTTGCACTCATCGGGAGCTGGCTCGTCCCGCGCAGAGGTTTCCAACGCAGAGGACTCCTCTTCGGGCTCTGATGGCGAATCAGCATCCGCGACAGGCTCGGACTCGGAGACTTGATCTGGATCAAGCTCGGCGTCTTCGTCAGGTTCGGAGGCCTCGATGGAGGGTTCCTCCTCGGGCTGCGAAATCTCGTCGTCGAGGGTCTTGGCGCTCATGCTGTTCTTCGGGTCATGGCGTTGGCAAGTCGGCCAGTGGGAGGAAAAACATCGCACTCTGGGCGAGTCATCCTGAGGTCGAGGGAGTGTATGGAAGCGCCGTTTGACTGTCAACGCGCTGGACGAAACCGCACTCCATGGGATAAAAGGGCAAGAAGCGAAGAGGAGAAAGGCATCCTCGACGGGCTTGTCAAAACATGATGACATCCCCTATCAATGCGTGTGCAAACACTCCGTGCCTGACTTAAATCGCGTAAATGACCCTTACCGGAGGTAACATCTGTGTCTGATCCAAGTGAGATCCTGAAGCGACGGCTCCAGTCTGTCTTGGATGGTGTCTCCGATGCGAGGGGGCTGCACTTCTTCTGTCAGATCGGTGGAACCTACCACGACTATGGGATGCTGACGTTGCAGATCTCAGGACAAGGGAAGTTGCTGCTCGGTTGGCGCCGGGACGATGACGAGCAAGAGCTCTACAGCGTCCAGCTCCTCGAGCAAGACTACCTCCGCTTCTATGAGATGCTGCTCGAGCTCCCATTCTGGGAATGTACTCCTCCGCGCCGCACGCGGCGCGATAACGAAGAACTCAATGTCCACGCCCGCCTCTCGGATCAGAGCGCGGGGACATGGAGTGGCGTACAGTTTTGGGCGCAGGACATGAAAGAATTTCCCGTCCTGCGACAACTCATGTATCGTATCGAACGGATCACCATGGCGATAAGCCAGGGTGATATCCCTTATCCTGACTGGGATCAGATCGAGCTGGAGGAGTAACACTCGGTCCCCAGTCCTGTGCAAAGAAACCGAAAGGAGCTCACAAATGAAGAACCTGTTCCGTATGATGGCACTCGCCCTTTGCCTCTCCCTCACCGCCGGTATCACCACCGGCTGCGAAGAGAAGAAGGCTGACACCCCTGCTGAAACCGCAGCAACCGACAACGCTGACGACAAGGCAGGCGCCGAGGCAGAAGCCAAGCCCGCTGAAGGCGGAGACGAGAAGGCTGCTGAGGGCGACGCCAAAGAAGGCGAAGGCGACGCACCTGCAGAAGGCGACGCCAAAGAAGGAGAAGGCGACGCCAAAGAAGGCGCAGCCGCTGAAGGCGACGGCGAGAGCCAGCCTGCAGACGAGAAGAAGTGAGCCATAAGGCACGCTTCATAAAAAAGAGAAGAGCCCGCATCGGATCAATGCGGGCTCTTCTCTTTTCTTGTTCAGCGCGATCAGCCAGACCGAAGCGCTCACGCGCGCTCGAGCACCGCCACGACCTCGAGGTGCGAGGTGCCCGGGAACATGTCGAACAGGTCGAGCGAGGTCACCGAGAACCCTTGCTCGCAAAGCGCGGCCATATCGCGCGCGAGCCTCGACGGCTCGCAGGAGACATAGACGACCTTCTTTAGCGCGGCGCACTCGGACAGCTGCTTGCACACCTCGATGGCGCCCGCTCTGGGAGGATCGAGCACCACGAGGTCGACCTCGCCAGGGTTGATCTTCTTGTGGTTCATCCAGTCCGCGTCGAACAGGTCGCGTTTGACGAAGCTGACGCGCTCAGACCTCCCGAACAGCTCGCTCAAGGACTCGCCGAGCTCGACGCATTGCCTGACGGCCTCGACGGCGACCACCTCGGCGCCAGATTTTTGCGCGAGCGGGAAGGTGATGTTCCCGATCCCCGAGAAGAGCTCGAGGATCTTGGAGGGCTTGCTGCTCCCTCTCCCTCCAAGCGAACGATCGATCACGCACTTGACCAACGACTGATTGAGCGTGGCGTTCGCCTGACGAAAGAGCTTGGCTGGCAGCGCGTGGGTCGCATGCTCTGCGGGAACGTTCGAGAGCGCGACGCTGGCGTCGATGAAGGGTTCTCCGACCTCGATCCCCCCCTGGCCAAAGTCGAGCACGACACCACGAATAAGCCCCGCGCCCTGCGCGAGCGCGTCCTCGAAGTGCTGCACGCAGTCGCGACGAGAGAGCTCCTGGGCTCGAGAGACCACATCGATCGAGGCGACCACCTGACCTCTGCCAGCGCTCTCGATGAAGACCTCGGCGCGCGCGATCACCGCGGGCATGATCTCGAGCAAGACCTCCCTCGCTGCCTCGAGATCAGGGTGAAGCTGTGGGCAATGCTCGACGTGCACGATGCGATGCGAACCTGACTCGTGGAACCCCAGTAAGAATCCTGCGCGCGTGGCGCGCGCGTGGAGCGTGGCGCGCGTGCGCCAGCCATCGAGCGAAGGGGACGCGTGGAGGACATGCTCGGGCAAGGTGTCGAACTTTCCGATGCGACGCATCGCCTCGAGGACGGCGTCAGCCTTGGCCTCGAGCGAGGTTTGAAAATCGATGTGACGAAGTTGGCATCCTCCACACCTGTCCGCGTGTTGACATGTGGGAGCCACCCGAGCAGGGGACGGCGTGAGGATCTCTTCGACCTCTCCGAATGCGTGCGAGCGCTTCGAGGTCGTCACTCGAACCGAGACCTCTTCGCCAGGGACCGTGCCAGGGACAAAGATGACGCGGCCATCCTCGAGGCGCCCCACCCCATCGCCCCCGTGGGCAAGGGTGGTGATGTCGATGCGTTGTGTTTCGTGGTCATTTTGCGGGGCTGCCATAAGGGATCTCGGTGAGAAACAAGGACGTGAACGTGAGGTACGAGCACCGGACACACTCGCGCTATCGAGCGCTGGCGCCTCCGGAATCGACGCTTGATAAAATGCAGAATTCGATCGTATCTTTCGTTTGGTATGGTCGGTTATTCGAGCCGTATTCAACTTCGCGAAAGGACTTTTTTGTGCCGAACAACAGGAGCAAGACACGACCCGTCTTCGCGTCCTCTTACCGCGAACCAAACCTCCGAAGCAATTCCAAGACATCGACGGTGGGTAGAGAGCTTTGAGACACTGGCAAATCCAGATCCATTCATCACGTACATTCGCGCTCCTCTGTTTGTTTTCTCTCATGTTCGCCTTCACCGCGTGTGATGGCTGCTCGGAGAAGAAGCCGGAGCAAAAAGACCAGGGTGTGGTCAAGGAAGAGAAGGACATGGCTCCGGCCAAAGAACCTGACCTCCCCAAGGAAGACCCGCTCAAGGAAGCAAAGGAGAAGGCCGAGAAAGATGGCACTGACGTCGGCGTCGGTCGCATGGACATCGCCAACCTCGCCGCGGCCAACATCGAGGCCGCGCTCAAGGCAGGCGACTCCAAGCCAAAGACGCGCATTCGCTCGACGAGCCGCGAGACCGGCAAGATCGACTCCAAGGACGCCGCCAAGGTCTTCCGCAAGTTCGAAGGCGCGATGAAGATGTGCTACGAGCGCGCGCTCAAAAAATCTCCCGGCATCGAGGGCAAGGTCAAGCTCTCGGTCGTCGTCGGCGAGGATGGGAGCGTGTCGCGCGCCGACGCTCGAGGTGTCTCGCTCAAGAGCTCACAGGTCTCCAACTGCATGGAGCAGCTCGCCAAGCGCATGAAGTTCCCCAAACCTTCCGGCGGCGCCGCGAGGCTCGAGAAGCCCTACGTCTTCAAGCCAGCGCTCTGATACTGGCTAAAGAATTAAAAGAAGCGGCGTTTTTTCGAACGAAAAAACGCCGCTTCTTTTTGTTCGCGGACAACCCAACCTCCAGCGCAGTGCTCTAGAAGGTGCCCTTGATCGCATCCTCGAGCTTGTCCGACTTTTCTTCTTCCCTCTTCTCGGCCTCGCTCGCGGCGTTCCTGCGACCAGAGTTCCGACTGCGCCAGCTCTTCCGTGGCCTCGAGCGAACGCTCGCCTTGGCCTCGGTCTCGGACTTCCCAGACAGAACCTGCGTCATGACCCTGGCGTTGATCACCATCGCCGCAGCGCGCGATGCGCCCTGCCCCACGGCATCTCCGCCAGCATCAGATCCGGCGAGCGAGTTGACGTTTACGTCCAAAGGTTGCTCCGCGGCACCGCCAGTGGACGCGCCAGCGTCGCTACTCTTCGAGCGCTGGTTGGCGGCCACGCGCTCGTCGGCGTTGGCAGCGCCAGGCTGCGAGGCATTGATCGCGACCCCCACGACGGCGGACAGGAGCAAGAGGATGCCGATCCCTGCTGCCACGGTGCGCCCGAGCGCGGGCCTCTCCACAACAGGAGGGACATCTTCAGGTTGAGGGATGTCTCCTACGGCGACCGTGTCATAGGCGTTGTTTTGCTTGGTTCGGAACGGCGAGATTTCGTTTGTGGGTTCGAGCGTAGCAGCGACCGGTGCTGCATCATAAGGACCAGAGATCGCATCCTGCGCGACCCACTCTTGCAACCCCTGTGGGTCGATCTCCTGAGCAGGGATACCAACAGCGGCCGCGTCATCGAAGTGCTCCTCGATAATCTGACGCAGACGGTTGGCGAAGACCTCCATCGAGGCGGGGCGCTCTTCTGGCTGCTTGGCGAGCCCTTGTAAGATGAGCGCGTCGAGCTCCTCGGGGGGAGAATACATCCCGGGGATAGAGAGCATCGAACGCGGCTCGCTGTGCATATGCTTGACCGCGTAACCCATCTGAGTTTCGGCGGTGAACGGCAGGTGGCCACAGATCAGCTCGAAGAGGATGATGGCCATCGCGTAGATGTCAGCGCCGGCGCCGACTGTATCTCCGCGCGCTTGCTCGGGGCTCATGTACGCGGGCGTGCCCCAGAGCGTCCCTGTCTGGGTCAAGGTCTGGCGCGCGAGGTTCTTGGAGACTCCAAAGTCGATAAGCTTGGAGTGTTCCCGACCCTGCTCGTCGGTGACGATGAAGATGTTCTCGGGCTTCAAGTCGCGGTGCACGACCCCTTTCTCGTGCGCTTCGGCGAGCACGTCACAGATGGGGGGGATCAGGTTAAAGATCTCGCCATAGGTGAGGAACTTGTAGGCGAGCCGCTCTGCTAGGCTCTCACCCTTGAGGTGCTCCATGACCATGTAGAAGTTGCCATCGGGCATCTGCCCGAAGTTGTGCATGCGCACCGCGTTGGGGTGCTCGAGGTTGGCGATGATACGCGCCTCGTGCATGAAACGCCGACGGATGTTCTCGTCGCGGAGGTAATCGGCCTTCAAGACCTTGATGGCGACATCCTCGCGGCGCTGGGGGTCCCACGCCTGGTAGACCATCCCCATGCCGCCTTCGCCGAGCCTCGACTTGACGCGGTAGCGCGCATCGATCGTCGTCCCGATGAGAGGATCATGATTCTCATCGAGCGCGATATCGACCAGACGAGCGCCATCGTTTGGACAAACGTCGAGCGAAGTCACGAAAGACTCGCCGCACTGCCAGCATGTCTTCTCGCGCTCTGGCCTCGTCCCCGGAGGTGGAGGCAGGTTGATTTTTGGTGACTCGCTCAAAAGGTCTGTCCCTGGAATCGATACGATCACGCCGAAGCCTTGGCGCGGGGCTCCTCTATCATAGAACATCTCCCGCTCGCTCGCCACTACGCAAGCCCCACGAGAGGGGCAAACGTCTTGACAAGTCGACCGGATGCGTCGATGGATGAGTGGTCGAAAGCATCAAGCGACCCACAACACATCGGTTCTTCCAAGCGTGTCTCTCTTCACACTCTCACAACCGGGACGGGCCCTCGCATCGCGGGTGATGACAGCACTCCTGCTCGTCGTTGCGACCACGTCGATCGCCAACGCCGCGCCTGATTCAAAGTGCGAGGATGACTACGTGCCGCCTGAAATCAGGCAGGATGCCATGGCGCTCACGCTCCAGGGGGTCGCCTGCTTCGAGGTCACGTATTACTCGCGCGCGTTGATCTTCTATCGCCGCGCCTACGAGATCTCGCCCTCCCCATTGCTCGAGGCCGCCATCGGCCGCTCGCTTCACGAGCTCGGTCTGTGGGGCGCCGCGCACGCTTACTACCGCCGCTACCTACGACGCGCCGAGGATGACCCCGAGGGACGCGCCAAGATCAAAGAGCGCCTCGCCGAGTTGGAGCGCCAGCTCGCTGAAGAGGCCGCCAACGTCACCGTCACATCGACCCCCGATGGCGCGCGCATCCTGCTCATCGATCATAACGGACACACCGAAGATATGGGCACCACGCCGCTCACGACGCGGATGGCGCCCGGCAAATACACCATCGAGGTCGAGAAGCTCGGATATTACTCGCGGCAAAAAGAGATCATCCTCGGTCGCAAGGAACAGGACGAGCTCGACGTCGAGCTCGTCCCGCAAGGCGCCACCTTCAACCTCGAGTCAAGACGCATCCGACGCATCGGCACCACGACCATGCTCGTCTCTGCGCCGATCGCCGTGGCTGGTGGGTTGTTAAGCTTTACCGGTGAGCCCGATCGAAGGCCCTTCGGTTACGGCATGGTGCTCGTCGGATCGCTCGGGCTTGTTTCTGGAGGCATCGTCACCGCGATCGGTCATAAACGCGATGGGAGCCCCTCGATCGCGCCCGCCGAAGATACAAAACCGCAAAAGAAGGCGCAGTTTCAACCTCTCATCTCGCCGGGATTCGTCGGCCTCGGGATGGGATTTCGCTGGTAGCGGTTACTCTGGAGCGCCAAAGCCGCCGCCGCCCGGTGTGCGAAGCAAGACGGTGTCTCCGACTTCGAGCTCCAACGTATGCTTTGCTGGCAGCGCAACCTCCGAGTGATTCTCGCGAAGCAACACATTCTCGCCAGCCGCGCCATCCTCACCGCCAGCGAGACCATAAGGTCGCGTGGCGCGGCGCTCGGTCATCAGCGTGACCGTCATCGGAACATCAGCGCGATATCCTCTCTCGACGCCATCCCCACCACGCCACTTCCCTGCACCTCCAGAGCCACGGCGCACGCGATAACGCACCATCGTCATGGGATACGCGTGCTCGAGCGCCTCGATCGGCGTGTTGAGCGTGTTGGTCATGTGCGTCTGGATGGCAGACGCGCCATGATGCCCATCGCTCGCGCCAGAACCTCCGCCGATCGTCTCGTAATAGGCAAAGGGCTTGGCGACCACGCCGCGCGTATCCTGCCCGCCAACCAACAGGTTGTTCATCGTCCCCGCGCTCGCTGCTGGCGCGAGGTTCGGGACCGCCTTCGAGAGCGCGCCGATCAAGACATCCGTGATTCGCTGGCTCGTCTCGACATTGCCCGCCGCGACCGCCGCAGGATACACCGCATCGACCAGCGTTCCTGGCGACGTCAAGACCTCGAGCGGGCGCATCACGCCGCCATTGGAGGGGATATCCGATGGCGCCAGGCATTGCACCACATAGAGCGCCGCCGACAGCGTCACCGCGCGCGGCACATTCACAGGTCCCTCGACCTGTGGGTGCGCGTCGCGAAGATCAAACGTCAGCTGCTCTCCAGCGATCGTCATCTGGCAGCGAATGAACAACTCGGTGTGCCCGTGCCCATCGTCCTCGATCGCATCCTCGAAGCTCCAGGTGCCATCGGGCAAGGACGCGATCAGGGCGCGGATGCGACGCTCGGCGTAATCCTGCAAGGCGCTCGCGGCCTCGAGCAGTGATTCAGGCCGTCGCGCAAGCAACGCGCCGAGGCGTTGCTGCCCGCGGTGATTCGCGGCGATTTGCGCGAGCAAATCGCCGCGGCGCTCTTCAGGAGTGCGCGATGCATCGAGCACGCGCGCCATCAGCTCCTCGCTCCAGAGCGTCGGCGTGATGCGAATCCCCTCGTCATCGATGTGGCGAGAGAGCGGTAGCGAGCCTGGAGAGATCCCTCCCACGTCCGCATGGTGCGCGCGGTTGGCGACGTAAAAGCGTATCACTCCGCCCTCGTCGTGCACTGGCGTCACCAGCGTCAGATCGGGCAAGTGCGTGCCGCCTGCGTAGGGGTCGTTGAGCAAGACATGCTGACCTGGCTCGAGCGCAGGAAAAGCCTCGATGGCGGCCAAGACCGACAGCGGCGCGGAGCCAAGGTGCACCGGGATGTGCGCAGCCTGCGCGACCATCTCGCCGTCAGCGTCAAAGATCGCGCAGGAGTAGTCGCGCCGCTCCTTGATGTTTGGCGAGAACGCCGATCGCATCAACGCGGCGCCCATCTCCTCGGCGATCGAGGCGAACAGGTGACGATGGATCTCGATCTCGATCGCCTTCATATGCCCTCCTCGTTTGCTGCTACTTTGTCGACCTGCACGCGCTCGAGGACCAGGTGTCCGCGCTCGACGCGGACACACCAACCTTCAGGAATCACCGTCGTGCCGCTGTACTCGGTGATCACGCACGGGCCATCGAAATGATCGCCCTCTGCGAGCTCCTCGCGCTCGATCAATGCGGCGTCAGCTTCGCCGCGAGCAAAGAACACGCGAAGCTCTCGTTGGAGCGGCTTCTTTTTCAAAGAAGCCGCTCG
>Ga0208061_100122_pt1 | contig 27213 bp, 18 predicted proteins | sample DeeseametaMP0555_FD_184209 | JGI IMG/M metagenome (GOLD analysis project Ga0208061, IMG submission 184209) | Marine microbial communities from the Deep Atlantic Ocean - MP0555 (SPAdes) | ecosystem: Environmental > Aquatic > Marine > Oceanic | place: South Atlantic Ocean | collected 2011-01-23 | reverse complement strand
TACGACGTCGATATTATGGAGGGGCAGCGTGCCCATGGCCTCAGCACCGACCAGCAAGGCCTTATCCGCGTTGATATCGGCGACGGCATGGCGCTGCGCAGCAAATCGGTGATGCTCGCCACGGGTGCCCGCTGGCGTGAAATAAATGCCCGCCTGTTTGCGCGCGCTCACGTCAAAGGTCGCATCGTGTGCGACAGCGTTGTCGTCGCACACCTGGTCGACGTCCTGCATGTCGACCAGGGAATCGATCTCCTCGACGCACGAGATGAATGCATTCGCCCACGAGGGACCGATGACCTTCGCCAGCGGCTCGAAGTCGTGCTGAAGATTGGGGAAAAGAGCGCGCGCGCGCCGCACACACGCGGCCAGCAAAGCGCGAGGCTGCGCCAGCAAATGATCGCGCTTGCTTTTAGATGAGGAGTTCAAGATGGTCGCGGAGTGAGACAAGGAAGTCTCGCAAAAGAAGGTGACATGCGCTCGACCTTGGAATACAACGTGTTGCTTTCGGACGCACGGAGTTTTCCAGTGGTTATGCTATTTCTGTAGATCCACTTGCCCCGACAAGGGATTTCTCCGTACACTCCCTAGAGGGAATCCCACAACAGGGACAAGTACATCCAGTTATGAGCCAAGATCAGCCAAACCATACAGGGCATGTCCTGGCCGGCCGCTATGAGATCATCGACGAGATCGGTCGAGGCGGTTTTGGAATGGTTTACCGCGCCAGACAGGTGAACATGGATCGCGAGGTGGCCGTCAAGGTCCTCCCCCCGCAGTTCATGGCCATCGAAGACGTGGTCGCGCGTTTCAAGCGCGAGGCTCATCTATCTTCACGCCTCAAACACCCCAACACCATCACGATCCATGACTACGGGCAGGCCGATAACCTGTTGTTTATCGTCATGGAGTTGCTCGATGGCGAGGATCTGGCGGATGTCTTGAAGCGCGAGCGCACGCTGGAACAACAGCGCATCCTGCACATCGCCAGGCAGGTTCTAAAGAGCCTCGCCGAAGCCCACGAACAGGGCATCGTGCACCGCGACCTCAAACCCGAGAACATCTACCTGACCCGCGTTGGCGAAGACACTGACTTTGTCAAAGTGCTCGACTTCGGCATCGCCAAGTTGGCCGAACCGGGCGGCGGAGAAACCAGCGGGCGCCGCCTGACCGTGACCGGCTCGACAGTCGGCACCCCCGTGTACATGTCGCCAGAACAGGCCGCCGGAGAAGAGGTCGATAACCTCACAGACCTCTACGCGCTCGGCGTCATCATGTACGAGATGGCCACAGGCCATCCCCCCTTCAACGATCCAAACCCGGTCAAGATCATGCGCGCGCACCTCTTCACCGAGGTGCCGCCGTTCCCGGAAAGCTGCGCGCTCGCCGGGACACAGCTCGAGCGCGTCGTGATGCACGCGCTCCACAAGGACAAGCCGCTCCGCATTCAATCCGCGGCTGAATTCTTGCGCGCGCTCGACGCGTCCGAGCCCCAAATCACCGCGCTCCCCGCGTCGCTCTTCTCGCTCACGCCAAAACCACACGCTACATCGGGAGCTGCGCTCGGCGCAGAAATCACCGAAGAACCTCCGACGCTCGAGTGGTACGACGATCCTCCCAGCGAGGACAGCATCGAGATCTCGCGCGAGGACACCTCGACCTTCGATCGCATCACTCGCCGACACGACACGAGCGAGAACGAGGTCGTCCCGGACACGAGCCCTGACCGCCGCTCGGACGCCGTCCCATTCGGAGCATTTCCAAGCAAACAGGCGCCACGCGAACCTGTCCGCGAGAGCGCCGTCAGCGCGAGCAACGAGATCAGCGCGCTCAGCATGCTCGCTGATCAACAGATCTCACTGGCGAGCGCGCTGCTGCCAAATGGCGTCGAAGAAGATCCTCAGGACCTCCCTCCGCCAAGACTTAACCAGCGCGAGTTGGGGAGCGTCTCCTCGATCATCACCGTCGTGGAGCTTCCTCCGACAGATGACGAGGTGATTCTGCTCACGCAGCCAAAGACCACGCCAGCAAACCTCGACCTCGGCAAGGGGGGCGAAGCACCTGCGGGCAACATGTTCGTCCTCGATGACGAACAGATCGTCCCCGAGACCCCGATGGCGGGCCTCTCTCGCTTATCAGGCCTGGACCGCACCACCTCCTCTGCGGATGAAATCACCCCCGGAGAGGTCCCATCGCATATGGCGAGTGACACGCTCCCGCCGAGTCCTCACGCCTATGATGACTCGGCTCCGACAAGCGCCGAGATCTTGCTTCCCAAGGCAAACACGCCACAGCAGCCGCCGAACCCAAACCTCGCGCCCCCTGATCAGGACCCATCCGCCGAGTGGTCCTGGGATCCCAAGAAGTCCAAGGAGCTCGTGCGCGACGTCGAGTCGGGCGCATTCCCACAGCTTCAGGACAAGAAGAAGCGCGCGATCGAAAAGAAAAAGGAGAAGCGCAGTGGCTTCTCCCTCGGGGTGGTGCTCTTCTTTTTGATCTGTCTGGCTGGCGGCGCGATCGGAGCGCTCTTCGCGATGGGAATCATCAAGCTCCCTTGATCGACCGCGCCCGAGAGGTCACTCCTCTTCCATCTCCGAGTAACTATCCTCTCCGTAGAGACTCTCCGCGTCAGGACCATCGATCCTTGTCTTGGCGACGCGAGCGCGCATGTCCGCGATCACCATACGAATGGCGACCTCGTTCTTACCACCGCGCGGGATGATCACATCGGCGTGGCGCTTGCTCGGCTCGACGAACGCGTGGTGCATCGGGCGCACAGTCCCGGTGTATTGCTCGATCACCGACTCGAGGCGGCGGCCACGCTCGGTGACATCGCGCTGCAATCGGCGGATGAACCGAATGTCATCGTCTGTCGACACGAAGATACGCGCGTCGAGCATCTGCCTCACGCGCTTGACGGCGAGCACGAGGATTCCCTCGACCACCACGATCGGCGCAGGGTTCAAACGAATGACCTGTGCCGCGCGCGTCGAGCGGGAGAAATCATAAGTCGGCTTATCGATCGGTTTGAAATCACTCAACTGTTGCAAGTGCTCGACCAGCAACTCTGTGTCGAACGCGTCAGGGTGATCGAAGTTGATCTTACGACGCTCGGGCAATGTCAGGTGCGCGAGATCCTTGTAGTAGGAATCCATGTCCATAAAGACAACTTCGGAAGGGTCGAACGCTTCCGCGATACGACGCGCGACAGTTGTCTTTCCGGACCCCGATCCTCCGGCGATTCCGATGAGAAATGGCTTCAACACTCCAACCTCTTCATTCCAGGCGGTCGCCATCATGGAGGATCACTTCATGGAGGGCAAGAGAGAAGCAGGCTAGCGACGCGCGCCAAGAAGATAAGGCTCGCAGGAAGACCCGAGCTTGGAGCGCACCTCCACGAAGTAGCGCCCGGGAGGCAGGCGGAAGGTGAACTTTTCGGCGCGCCCTGCCCCGCCCGTATCCTGCTCCGCCAACACGAGCCCCTGGTCATCATAGACCTTGAGGATCGTGTCGAGCGGGTGCGCGGCCAACTCGATCGTCGTCGAAGGCGCCGGCGCCAGAGGATCTGCTCCCTCTGTGGCGAGGATATCGAGCGCGAAGATGTCGCGATCTGCGCTCGACGCGAGGTAACCTGTCACCTTGCCTCCGAGCGGAAGCGCATCGGGTTGCTCGAAGGTCTCGTTTGGCTCGATCTCGCGAGCCGAGCCTTCGGGAGAACCGGCGAGCAAATCCTCGATGACCACGCGATAGTCGGGTTTACCATCGACGCCCTCGGCCCTGTCGCCGAGTGATTGTGGCGCGATGGCGAAGGGGTATTTCCCCGCCGAGAGCGGTACGTTGCACAGTGAGATCGACTCGCCAGCCGTGGTCGCCAGGTGCGTTCGCTCCTCGCCGGATGCCCCCCAGCGCAGGACCAACTTGAGGTCATCGCGGAGCGGCTTCACCTCGAGCTTGAGCGCGTGCGGCGGAGGCGTCTTCACGGGAAGCGGCGGGAGCGATGGTTCAGGAGCAGCACCGAGCCCGGTCGGCTTATCATCGCCGAACAGGTCCTGAACCTTCTCCGACTTATCGGGAAGTTTCGAGGGTTCGGGCTTCTCCTCGGCGGGCGCTCCCTCTGGAGCTGCGGTCGCTTCGGAATCCCCCAACACCAGCGCGAAGTAATCCATATCCTCGGCGCGGTGGAAGAACCCCGCGACCTGGATCGGATCGTTGCCCATGAGGAGCTCCTGAGCAGCCTCGGCGCTATCATTGGGCTCGGCGTCAAAGAACTGACCGGCCGCGCGATCCCCCGCCTTCACTGCGCGCACGACGACGCGATAAGGCTGCTCTCTGGAGAACTTCTCGGTGCCCTCGAGCTTTAGCCAGAGGTCGGGGCGCGCCTTGGTGATCGCGAGGTTCGGGAGCGCGATCTTACCTTCGGGGTCGATCTGCGAGGTCATGATCGGCTCGCCGGATGGCGTGAGCATGAACGATACGCGCTCGCCAAGCTCGCGCGATGCGATCACCTCGATCGCGTAGAGTGCGACCTCACCCTCGGGCACCTCGGGGAAGACCAGGTGATACAGGTCTGTATCCTGGGGACGATCGTGAAACCCTTCGATCTCGCCAGGAGCCTCGTGGCGAGTGGCGACAGCGGGAAGGTCATTGGGTTCAGACTCGATCTGACCGCCCGCCAAACGCTTCTTGAACCGGATGGCGTACTTTCCGGCGCCAGCCTTTGCCTCGACGCGCAGCAACAACCTCTGGCTGCCGAGCAAAACCACCGGGATCACCTCGGGCTCGCCCGCCCTGGCGATATCATAACGAAGCTCTTCGCCGCCCACCGAGAGCACGATCACGGGATCGAGTGATGGCTCTGTGGGGTCCACGGTGAGTTCGATGAGACGATCCTCACTGGAGGTGATCGTGTACCAATCGATGTCTTTTTGGGTGGAGAACTCGGAGAGGACCGAGCGAAGCTCGCTGCCGAGCTCGTAGGCGCTGGCTTGCGAGGAGCTCTCGTTGGGCTCGGTCTCTGTGGGGTCTGACGAGATGGGCTGATCGCTCCCATCCTTTCTCGTATCCCCACGGCGTTGTTCGCCTTTGCCGTCACTGAGCATCTTGCGCAACTTGTCGTCGCAATCACAGGCGCCCAGGCAAGCGGTCAGCGCGATCAACAAGACGCGGCGCCACGCATGGCGTGACGTCGCGTCTGTCTTGTTGCTGTCGCCAAAAAGCAATCTCATCGATCAGTGCTTTGCGTTGTAGCGCTTGATCAGCTCGTCGGTGAAGTCCATGCCCTCACCGGCGTAGAGGATGGCGGACTCGGTGCTCTCGAGCACGAGGTCGTATTTGCGCTCCTTGGCGATCTCCTCGATGATCTTGCCCATCTTGTCGAAGATCTTCTGGGTCTCTTTGGCCTCGGATTGTGCGAGCTCGCCCTGCATCTGCATGTACTCCTGCTGGAGCTCGTACATCTTCTGCTGGAAGGTCATGACCTTCTGGCGCTTGGCCTCTTCGGAGAGCATCATGCCGCCAGACTCGAGCTCCTCTTTGAGCTTCTGGAGTTCTTCCTGCTTGGCGTTGAGCGCCTTCTGCTTCTTCTCGAAGTCCTTCTTGAGGCCGGCCTTTGCTTTCTTGCCCTCCTCGACCTCGTTGAGCGCGCGCTGCAGGTTGACGTAGGCGATCTTTGGAGCATCTTGAGCGAACGCGCTGGATGCTGGCAATACGAGCGCCAGGGCGATGAGCAGACCGCCGAGCAGGAGCGAGATGCGCTTGCCGAGGATCGAGAAAGTTTGGTTGGCCATGGTTCAATCTCCGTCGATGTTCAAACGAGAGCACACTATCGCAGGCGCTCTTTTCTAGCGTATTGCATGCGCCATTTCCCTCCAGGGGAAATGGCAACTGTTCCTATCATAAGTCCAGTGGACACGTCACGTTTCCGCGACCACCTCGGCAATCATAAACACCTGCACGAGGTCCCCTCATCATAGAGACAGACGGTGTCGGTGGTGAGTTATTCTCACAAGGATGATTCAAAGAAGAACCCTCACCAGGTTTAGAACGCGTTCCCGATGCTAAATTCGAACACCAGCGGCTCCTCGTCACGCAGGCGCTGGAGCGGGATACCCCACTCGAACCTGAGCAGCCCGATCGGGCTGAACCAGCGGAAACCAAACCCGACGGCGGTACGCAACGCGTCCTCGTAGTCGTTCGTATCCGGGCGAATCAAATCGGGCACCAGCGTGTAGGTCTGCCCTTCGCCAAAGGCGTTACCCGCGTCGGCGAACAAGACACCCTTGAGGTTGATGGCCGTGAAGATCGGGAACTCGACCTCGGCTGTCAGCAAGAGCTGCTTGTTGCCGCCAATGCGAAACTCCGAGCCAACCGTGCCCGGGTCCGAGCTGTTGCTCGCGACCGTCCGGGTTGGCCCCAGGGAGAAACGCCTGAAACCACGAATTGTATTCGGACCACCCACCAGGTAGCGCTCCTGGAGCGGGATCGTTTTGTTCGGGTCGATGTTGGTGATGTAACCGAGTTGCCCGTTCAAACGCAGCACGAACTGCCAGAACAACGGGAAGTAGTAGCGCGTCTCGAGGTCGTATTTGACGAACTCGGTCTCGCTGCGCGTCACGATATCATCGGCGAACTCGACGCGCGCCGAGTGGAACTGCCCCTTGGTCGGGAAGAGGCGGTTGTCGCGCGAGTCGAAGAAGAGCGCACCCGCCACAGACGAGGTCACGCCACCACGGAACAGGCTGCCGATCTGGCGTGAATCTCGCGCGGTGCGACCGCCGGGTGTGATCACCACATCCTCGAGCTTGTAGGTCACAGAGAACGAGAGATCCTTGGCGACCAGATAATCCTGCAACAACGGATAACCGAGCGAGACGTTCCCGCCCGTGGATTGCTGCTGATAATCGGGGAACAGGAAGTCGAACCTGTAGCCGCTGACCGAGAAACGCGTCTTGGTGTCGAACAGGTAGGGCTCGGAGAAGCGCAGGTTGAACAGGGTACGAATCCCCGAGCGCTGACCTTGAATCGTGAGCACCTGGCCACGACCGAAGAGGTTGTTCTGCGAGAGCTGGATGTTGGCCAGGATGTTCTCGGTGCTCGAGAAGCCAAGACCCGCCTGGAAGGTTCCCGTCGGGCGCTCGGTGACCTTGACCTGAACGTTGATGACATCATCGCGCTCACCGCGCTGCGTGGTGATCTCGACGTTCTCGAAGAACCCGAGGCGCTGCACGCGCTGCTTGGAGAGCTCGAGCTGCTTGTTCGAGTAGAGGATGCCCTCCTCGATCACGAGCTCGCGGCGGATCACCTTGTCGCGCGTCTTGGCGTTGCCGGTGACCTCGATTCGGCCAAAGTAAACCTTGCTACCTTTCTGGATATCGTAGGTCACGTGGACGATCTTCTCGGTCGGATCGACGCGCGTGAGCGGGTTGACGTTCACATACGCGTAACCCACGTCCTGATACAGGTTGCGCAGCTTCTCGAGGTCCTTGCGCAAGGTGCCGTAGCTAAAGAACTCGCCGCTCCTGAGCTTTGTCTTCTCGTAGAGCTCCTCCTTGGGGAGGATGAAGTCGCCTTGCAGGTCGACGTCGCCGACCTTGAAGCGCGGCCCCTCGGAGACCTGGATGGTGATGTAAAGGAAGCGCTTGTCACGCGAGAGGCGCACGGTGGGCACGCCCACTTCGACCTGCACGTAGCCCTTGTCGTAGTAATAAGCGGTCAGGCGTTGGAGGTCTCCCTCGAAGGCTTCCTCCTGGAAGTTCCCGAAGCTCGTGATGAACGAGAACCAGTCCCCCTCACGCGTTCCCATGATCTTGGTGAGTTCGTCATCCTTGATCGCCTTGTTGCCAAGGAACGTGATCTGCTTGACCTGAACCTTGGCATATTCGTGGATGATGAAGACGACATGCGATTGGTCGGCGTACTCCTCGTGAGGTCGGATCTCGTAGTCGACCTCGGCGAGGTAGTAACCTTTTTCGAGGTAGAGCTCGCGGATCTTCTCGGCGTTGCTCTTGACCTTGGAGACATCGAGGATCTGGAACTTCTTGAGGTTGACGACTTCCTTGATGTCGTCCTCGCTCAGGTTGTCCCTCCCTTCAAAGGTCACCGAGGCGATCGCTGGCTTCTCGATCACCAGGATCACGAGCTCGACGCCGCGATCATTTGGCTGCGCGTCGACCTTGACGTCCTCGAAGTAACCGAGCCGCCAGATGCGCCCGATATCCGAGGAGAGGACCTTGAGGTTAAGAGGTTCGCCAGCTTGTGTACGCAATTGGCGAATCACAGACTGCGGCTCGACGCGTCGGTTTCCCTCGACGCGGATCGCGGTCACGGTCTGCCCCTCGAGGCCGATGGCGGCCATCGGGTCGAGCCTGGCATCATCTCCTCCTGCCTGGGCATGCGCCACGGCGGGAGGGAACGCGACGAGCAACAACACGCCGAGCGCGAACCATCGCACCACTTCCAGGAGAAGATAAAAAGAACGTCGCTTCACGCTCATCCTTGACAGATCATTCAGGTCTGGCTCGCTGCGCTCCATTCACTTGCATCCAGGCAGCAAAGCCCATTCCAGACAAAGTTCGTAAAGGGTGTGTCGCGACATGCGCTGTGTATTGTTCAAACAAGGCGCACGCGAAACACTCCACCCATCAGGGTGAGGGGCATAACATGAAGTGAAAGGCAATGCGAGTCCAACCAAACAGGGTCACGTCGTGCCCAGTGATGGCGACTCGGAGGGGCGCCTGTCGCGCATCTCGGGGGGGAGGCGATCCCCGATGCGCTCGTCGCCAGCGTTGTAGGGAAGGATCTTGCCATCGGCGACGAGCAGCTGGATCGGCATCTCGTTTGCCAGCCTCGCGTCGTGCGTCACGATGATGATCGTGATGCCTGTGGCTTCGTTGAGTTCGCGCAGCACTCTGTGAATGCCCGCGCTCGTCTTTTGATCGAGGTTGCCGGTGGGCTCGTCCGCGAGCAGCACGCGCGGTCCCATGAACAGCGCGCGCGCGATGGCGACGCGTTGTTGCTCGCCACCAGAGAGCTCGCCGGGCTGGTGGCCGATACGTTCGGCAAGGCCAACACGCGTGAGCAGCTCTTCTGCCCTTCTCTCTGCTTCGCTGCGCTTCATCCTCCCGATGAGTCCCGGCATCATCACGTTCTCGAGCGCGGTGAACTCGGGGAGCAGGTGGTGGAACTGGAAGACAAACCCGATGCGCTCGTTGCGAAACGCGGCGACCTGCTTGCTCTTCCTGGCGAACACATCCTCGCCATTGAACAAATATTGCCCGCTCGAGGGTGAATCGAGCGTGCCGATGATCTGGAGCAAGGTCGACTTCCCAGCGCCGCTCTCGCCCATGATCGAGACCATATCACCGCCGAACAGCTTGAGCTCGACCTCGTCGAGGACGGTCAGCAAGCCATCTCGGTGGCCATAGGTTTTTGTGAGTTTATCGAGCTGGATCAGTGGTTTCGCGTCAGTCATCGCGTAATCCGTCCACGGGCTTGAGGCGTGCTGCCTGGATCGAGGGGTAAATCGTGGCGAGGATGCTGATCAGGATGGCGCAAACCACCACCGACACGATCTCCTCGATGTTGATATCGATGGGCAACGTCGAGATGTAATAGACATCGGGGTCGAGCGGGAAGCCGACCTTTTCGAGCAGGAAGCAAATCACCAGTCCTCCGGCGAGGCCGATCGTCGCCCCCACCGTGCCGATGACCGTCCCCTGGAAGATAAACGTCCTCATGACGCCACCATCGGTCGCGCCGAGTGATTTGAGGACCGCGATCTCGCGCCCCTTCTCGATGACGATCATGATCAGCATGGCGATGATCGAGAAGCTCGCGACGAGGATGATAAACGTCAGCACCACGAACATCGCGATCTTCTCGAGCTTGAGCGCGTAGAAGAGGCTTCGGTTGAGCTCCTTCCAGTCGAGCACATCGAAACCACTGCCGAGTTCGGTTTGCACCCTGGCCGCGATCTCGACGGCGCGATCGACGTTCTCGGTCTTGAGCTCGATGCCCGTCGCGCCATCCTTGGCGACAAAGTCCATCGCGTCGTCGAGCGTGGTGTAGGCGAAGTTGGCGTCGTACTCGTACATGCCGCTGTAGAAGATGCCGACGATGCGGAAAGGACGGCTCCTGGGCATACGCCCCATCGGCCCCAGGTCACCGTTTGGCGTGACGACGTTGACCTCCTCGCCGATCGAGACCTGGAGTGATTTCGCGAGCTCTGGCCCGATGATCAACCCAGGGACCGCGCGAGGCCCATCCTTCTTCGATGGCTTATCAGAAGATGTATCCTGACCATCCAGCGAGGGCATCTCGTCAGGCAAGTCAGGGATATCGGACGCCTCATCGAGCGGGTCTGCCGCGACAAGCGATGGCATCTCGTCGGGAAGATCTGGGATGTCGAAGGCCTCCTCTAGCGGCTCGGCGCTCTCGATCACCGGCAGCTTCTCCTTCGCGTCCTCGTCCCTGGGAGGCGCGTTGGCGATCCCCTTGAACTGAGGAGAGATGCCGAGGATATCCTCGTCGGTCACCGGGAGGTTGATGGCGTCGGGGTCGAGCAGTTCGTCGATGTTTGGAGGATCGGGGAGCTTGCCATCCTCGTGGATGCTCGAGGGCTTCTTGACGGCGATGTTTCCAGCGCCATCCTTACCATCACCCGATTTTTCTTTGTTCTTTTCGCGCTCGGCGGCGAGCTCTTCGCGCACGCGCTTTGTTCTGGCGAGGAGCTCGTCGAAGTCACGCTCGCGCTCGGCGGCGAGGTTCTTGGTGAGCTCCTCGTGATCCTCGAGGTATTCGAGCTTTCCCTTGATGATGTCATCGGGGAGCTCGGAGACCTGACCGATACGATCGGTGACAATGCCGCGAAGCACCACACCGCTCAAGCCCGCGGGGCTCGAGATCATGACCTCGCTCTCGAGGAAGGGGGAGGCGCCCACGACACCCTCGATGGTGGCGACCCGGTCGGCGACCGAGAGGGCGTCGGGGAGCGACTTCTCTTCTGGATGCTGGATGACGATGTGAGCCTTGGTGCCGAGGATCTTCTCCTTGAGATCCTTCTTGAAGCCTCCCATCACGCTCAAGACGACGATCATGGCCATGACGCCGAGCGCCACACCCGTGATCGAAATGATCGTGATGATCGAGACCACGCTGCTGCGCTTTTTGGCCATCAAATAGCGAAGACCGACAAAGCTCTCGTAAGACATCCAATTACTCGTGACTTGGCTAACCGCATTATTCGCGACCGCTCACCGTTCCAGAAGCAGTAACACGATAACGGCTCGTGCTCTTTCATCAAAGGAGCCAAAAAGGAGCGCGGGTTTGCAAACCCGCGCTCCTTTTTAACAGGAGATGAATCAGTTGCTCTCGCTTTCCTTGGTCATGCCGCCTTCCATCAGCAGGTACGCTTCGATGAAGTCGTCGAGACCGCCATCGAGCACCTTGTCGACGTTGCCGACGGTGTGCCCGGTGCGAAGGTCCTTGACCTGCTTGTAGGGGTGGAGCACGTAGTTGCGGATCTGCGAACCGAACGCCACCTCGCGCTGCTCGGCGTAGTCCTTGCTCGCCTCGGCCTCGCGCGCCGCCATCTCGTGCTCGTAGAGCTTGGAGCGCAGCATCTTCATCGCCGTCGCGCGGTTCTTGTGCTGCGAGCGCTCGTTCTGACACTGCACCACGATCCCGGTCGGCTGGTGCGTGATGCGCACGGCCGAGTCCGTCGTGTTGACGTGCTGACCACCCGCGCCTGAGGAGCGATACGTGTCGACCTTGAGGTCGGATTCGTTGATATCGATATCGATGTTGTCATCGATCTCGGGCGTGACGTTGATGGCCGCAAAGCTCGTCTCGCGACGACCCTTGCCGTAGGGGCTGATACGGACGAGGCGGTGCACGCCGTTCTCGGCCTTGAGGTAACCGTAGGCGTTCGAGCCCTGGACGTGCAGCGAGGCGCTCTTGATACCAGCCTCTTGCCCATCCTGCTTGTCGGTCTCATCGACCTTCCAGCCCTTGCTCGCGCAGTAACGGGCGTACATGCGCAACAACATCTCGGCGAAATCCTGGCTATCAGTGCCGCCAGCGCCGGAGTTGATCGAGATGAACGCGCTGAGCTTGTCGTGCTCTCCGCCAAGCATTCGCGCGGTCTCGAACTTTCGCACGACCGCGTCGACGGTCTTGACGAGATCCACCGCCTCGGCGGCGCCCTCCTCTCCCATCTCCATGTAGAGCTCGGCCTCTTCGAGGTGTCCGAGCTCGCGATCGATGCCCTCGACCAACTCGACGAGTTCGCCGCGCTCTTGCATCATCGCCTGCGCATTCTCCGCATCATTCCAGAAATCAGGGTCCTGGCTGATCGCGTCGATTTCTTCGATCCTTGCCATCTTCATCGGCAAGTCAAAGATGCCTCCGGAGCTCCTCCAGTCGGCCTTTCAAATCGCCGATGGAGCTCTTCAGTTCTTCACTCATGATCTTCTCCTTCTGTTTCGTTCCTCGCCAAGCGTGGCAAGGGACCCATTCCCTCACACCTTGCCTGCGAGAAGTCAACTCGAAAACCGGTGCGCATATCGCTCGAGCGCACGGCATCGAGGGAACAACACGCTCACAGGAATTAGTCCCTTCTCACAGGTCGCGCTCGCCAAGCCCCTGCGCGCTCCGCGCGCCCCGCGCCCCCCCCGCAAACGACGCCTGCCGTCGCGCACATCGAAGTAAGAGGTCAGGTTTTGTCGCCATAGCAACGGGGTGACGGCGCGTTTGCTGCCCCCCATTTCGTCGCTACGCTTGAAATAGGGGGCAAACTCGCGCTCCGGTTCGAGGTTGGTGGTTCACGTCATGGCGCTTCAAAAGATGCAGTGAGTTACACGAGGGCAAAAAAAAAAAGCGGCCATGCAAAGCATGGCCGCATCGAGTCCAACATAATAAAAGACTCAGAAGAGGTCGCGGCCTGGGTAGTAGGCTTGAGCGCCGAGGTGCTCGTCGATGCGGATGAGCTCGTTGTATTTGGCGACGCGGTCCGAGCGCGAGAGCGAGCCGGTCTTGATCTGGCCAGATCCGACGGCGACGGCGAGGTGCGCGATGGTCGTATCGGCCGTCTCGCCGGAGCGGTGGCTGATGACCGAGGTGTAACCGTTGCGGTGCGCGAGATCCACGGCTTCGAGCGTCTCGGTCAAGGTGCCGATCTGGTTGACCTTGATGAGGATCGAGTTGGCGACGCCTTCCTCGATGCCGCGCGCGAGGCGCTCGCTGTTGGTGACGAACAGGTCATCACCGACGAGCTGGACGGACTCGCCGAGCGCACTCGTCAGCGCCGCCCAGTGCTCCCAGTCATTCTCGTCGAGGCCATCTTCGATGCTGATGATCGGGTAGTTATCCACCAGCTCCTGGTAGAACGAGATCATCTGCTCGGAGCTAAGAACCTTGCCTTCACCAGCCAGGTTGTAGTTGCCAGAAGCCCTGTCATAGAACTCGCTCGCGGCCACATCGAGCGCGAGGAGGATCTCTTCGCCTGCTTTGTAGCCCGCCTTCTCGATCGCCTCCATGATGACATCGAGCGCGTGGCGGTTGCTCTCGAGGTTTGGCGCGAAGCCACCCTCATCGCCAACCGAGGTCGCCATCCCCTTCCCTTTGAGGACGCTCTTGAGGTTGTGGAAGATCTCGCTCCCCATACGCACAGCCTCGGCGATCGAGGAGGCGCCCACGGGCATGATCATGAACTCCTGGATGTCGACGTTGTTATCAGCGTGGGAGCCGCCGTTGATGATGTTCATCATCGGCACAGGGAGCGTGCGTGAGGTCGGTCCGCCGAGGTAGCGGAACAGGGGCATATCATACCACTTCGCCGAAGCGTGCGCGCACGCCATGCTGACGGCGAGCATCGCGTTGGCGCCGAGGGTGGCCTTGTTCGGCGTGCCGTCGAGCTCGAGCATGTAGGAGTCGATGCCGACCTGGTCTGTGGCGGGAAGCCCGAAGAGGCCAGGGCCGATCTTGTCGCTGATATTCGCGACGGCCTTCTGGACGCCTTTTCCAAGATAGCGAGACTTGTCGCCATCGCGCAGCTCGAGCGCCTCGTGCTCGCCGGTCGATGCGCCGCTCGGGACGGCAGCGCGCCCGATCGTGCCATCCTCGAGGATCACATCGCACTCCACCGTCGGATTACCGCGGCTATCCAGAATCTCGCGCGCCATCACATCAATGATCTCTGCCATCTTCCTGACTCCTTACATAGAGGTTACTCGTCACCATCTCTCCAACGAACACGTCGTTCCACGACGCGCACGCTCGAACGAGCGGTGACATGACGGGTGTCTTCACGGGCAAGGATCCTCATCACGGCCCTCCCCTTCTGTCAAGAGCGCCGGGAGGATGGTTGATTTATTGCTCTTCGTCGACGCGCGCGTTGGGAGAAACCAGGTGGAACGCAGCGGAGAAAAAACGGCCGCGAGGCTGGCGCGTGTAGACCGCGATCTGTTCCTGCTCGTGATCGAGCAGCAAGGCGATCTGATAGGGGACGTTAAACAGGGTCAGGTGCAACCTGGCCAGCTCTTCGTCGATGGAAGCGTCCGGTGTGCGAGCGAAGAAGCCGACAGGACCAGGGATCGCCGCGCTCAGGGCGGTGGGACGATCCCGCATGTTTTGCTCGAGCATCGGCTTGAAGATATCGGCGAGCCCCGAGAAGTCATCGAAGTAGTCGAGCCCCTCAAAGCCGGTGACCTCGATAAATGGCCCCTGTTCCGAGATCCCGTAGAGGCCGGTCAGCAGCGCGGCGCAGGGGAGCTCGCGGTATCCGGCGGCGAACCAGAGCTCCTCGAGCACATCCTGCCAGACGTAAAAGCGCATCGGCCCATCGTGCTGTTGCCCGAACAGGGAAACGCGCATCTCTGGGCCGTCTTGTGGGGGATCGTGAAAGATAGGATGGTCTCTCAAGCGAGGCTCATTCACCACGAGGATTGATCGCGCGCCAGGCCGCGGTGGAGAGACGGTCCACGGGTTTGATCTTCTCGTCCTTGACGGCGACCTCCCAGCCGACGCGCTTCTCCTGGGTTCCATCGAGGTTGTAGATGTAACTCACGAGGTAGGTGCCGTCGGCGCCTTCCTTGGGCTTGGAGGACCAGGCGCACTTGCGGTTCTCCTTGCAGAGCTTGAAGGCATCGGGAGATTCGGACTTGGCGGTGAGCAACCACTCGAGCGCCTCGACGATCTCGCGCTGCTCGAACATGGTCGCCATCGACTTGCAACGATCGCGGTTCTTTCGCGACTTGCACGCCTTGCGCGCGGGACCTTGCCAACGCTTGCTCTCGCTGCTCTCTTTGGGGTCATAGGAGCCGGGCATGATGTCGGCGCGCTCGGTCTTCTCGAAGTCCTCGCCGATACGCATCACGTCTGCGGCCTGGAGGTTGTTCGCCTTGAGCGCCTTGCGGTCGTAGTCGAACTCGAACTCGGCGTAGGTCGGCTCGCCGGCCTCGACCCACTGGAAGTAAGCCTTGAACAGGTTGCCGCGATCATGTTCGATCGTCCAACCGAGGATGGAGTCCCCTTCGGCGGACTCTTCGCGGTTCTCGAAGTGCATCAGGAGCGCGCCACCGAGGGTGAGCGCGGACTCGAAGCGGTGGCTCGCGAGCGCCGAGACCACCTGCTGGTGCTTGTCGTAGTACTCGTCCTCTTTGATGCGCTTGACCGGCTCCATGACAACGCGCGCGAGGACGTTCTTGGGGACGACCTTGCCCGCCTTGAGATCGACGAGCCAGCTCGGCCCGACCGTGATATGCGCGTCCTCGAAGGCGTAACGCACGAGGTAGTACGACTCGCCCTGCTTGAGCTCTCCCCACCACTGGACCTTCCAGCCAAGCTTCTTGTGGCCATCGAGATCGAGCACGTGTTTGACGAAGTCCTCGCGCTCGACGAGATCCTTGATCGAGATCTCGACGTCCTCGACCTCGTCTTCCTTCTTCTTGCGCTTGCTCTCGTCCTCTTTCTTATCGTCGGAGATGGCCTCGAACTTGGCGGGCGCCTTCACGCGCATATTCTGCACGAGCTCGATGGCGACCGGACCTTGCGCTTCCCAGGGGTTCTTCTCCTCTTCCTGAGGTTTGTCCTCGATGACCTCCTTGACCACGATCGTCTCGCCCTTGCGGGTGAACGAGTAGGCGATAAAGGAACCCATGCCGACCACGGAGATGATAATAAGGGCGAGGATGCCCTGGAGGATTTGCCTCGTTTCCATCGAACCCTGTCTTGCCTGGAAGAGTATGGAGCTGTCACCACCGACACGATCTCTTGTCGAGGTGTTTCAAGGTGGATGTTGGCCCCGGAATGGATCGAATCACTTCGAGCTTCCATTATACTGATGCGAGCGCTCTCAACAACCCTGTTCCCACCCCCGAATGAACGGCAAACAAAGCTCAATCGAGCCTGTAGACGGCGAGGTTGTCGAACTTGACCGGAGCGGTCCAGTCATTGAAGGCAAACCCGCGGTGTCCCTGCCCTCGAAGCGGCGCACTATCCTCGAAGCTCATCAGCTCTTCGTCGTCGACCCACCAGGTGATGGTGGTGCCCCGGCGCTCGATGACAAAGTGGTGGGTCTTGTTCGGGGTGACCTTTCTGGAGCGCTGCGCCTTGCGATCCTTGCCGTGCTCGTCCAGCCTCGCGATCACGTCGAGCGCGTTGCGCCAGCCGCCAAAGATAAGGATGTAGCCAGACTCGTGCTTCTTGCGATCACCGAAGATCTCGACCTTGAGATCGCCAGCATCACTGAGTGATTGCGCGTCGAACTCGACGCGCGCGTCATCGGGGAGTTGGCCGATCCACCAGAGCGGATCATTCTTGATATCGGAGGCGTGCAACCACCCCTCCTTGATCTCCCAACGCCCCGAGCCGCCCTCCCCTTCGCCGCGGCGCCACGCATCGCCCAGCTCCGCGCGCTCGAAGTCATCGGAGAAGACGAGCGTCTTCGCGCCGCCATCCTTGCTCGCCGCGATCTCTCGCGTCTTGCAACCTGGCAGCATCCACAGACATGAGAGCAAGGCGATCGTCAACAGATGCGATCCACAGGTTCTCGCGTGCTTCACAGCTCTTTCTCTTCCTTGGAGGACCCGCTCGAATCACCGGAGGTGTGGCGGCGAATATCATCGACGTCGAGCTGCACGGTGGTGGTGTTCTCGTCTCTCGGTCCGCCGCCTGACTCCGAGCTCGCGCCCGAAGAATTGGTGGCGCCGCGCGGAGGCGGCGTGCGGCCATTGGAGGCCGCGCGAGCTCCGACCGGAGATGTGCGCTGCTCGGAGCGGTTGTTATCTCGAGAGGTTCGGCGAACGATCCCCGCCGTGCTCCCCTTGGCTGGCGGGGTTGCCTTACCAGGAGGCGTCGAGTTCCCCGCGCGCGGGGGCGGTGTCCTCGTGCTCTTGGTGCCAGACGCTCCCGTCGTGGCGCTCGAACCCGTGCCCGAGATCGCCTTCTGCGGACCTGTCGATGGCTTGGTCCTCGGAGACACCGCGGGGCGCTGCGTCCCTTGCGGCCTGGCGCCGGGCTTGGACCCGCTCTTACCAGCACCAGTCGCGGGCGAGGTTCGCCGCGTCCCGGGGCTGCTCGTCGCGCCAGCGGAGCGAGGCGTCGCAGGCTTCCCCGTCGAGCTACTCCCCGAAGTGCTCGTCGTCGAGGATGAACCTGAAATCCCACCGCCAGCGGGCGCGGGTTTTGTCGACGCCTCGCCAGCGATCCCCTTGCCAGGCGCGCCAGCTCGTGGCGCCGCGGCGCGATTTGTCGGCGGCAAGGGAGGAGGCGCGCCGGGAGGACCACTCGGGGGTCCTCCCTGGGGTGCTTTTGCAGGAGGTTTGGCTGATGGCTTGGACGCAGGCTTGGCAGAGGTCGTGATCTTCTTGGGGTTGATCACACCAGCCATCACCTGGATATCATCTCGATCGAGCTCCTGCGTGCTGTCCTTGCGAGGCGCCTCCGACCTGAGCGGCGGGAGGTTCTCGATGTCCTCGCGGCTGAACTCGGCGGTCGCGCGCAGGTCCTCGTCATCCTCGAAAGCGCTGTCGGTGGTCTCGGCCAACCCCGAGCCATGGTCACCATCGGCGTTGATGATCACCTTGCGCGTCTCCTCGTGTCCCCATGTCGGAGCCAGCGGCTCCTCCTCGGGGGTGCTCGCTGGCGCCATGGCGCTGGTTTGTATCGGGAGGCGGTTGCCAGAGGGAGGCGTGAGCTCCTCGCTGACGGGCTCCCCGAGTTGCAACCCTTGAGAGGCAGGCTCGGGAAACAGAGGAAGTGATGCGGGGACCTCTCGCAGCCTGCCGGTGAAGTTTTGCAGGAAGTTCCAGAGCAGCTTGACGGCGAGCTCTGGCTCGCCGCGGAGCAACTCCATCAGACGCTTTCGCGGGAGCTCGAGGACCACGGAGGTCTCGATGGCGACGGCGAGCTCTTCGGCAGGTCGCGCATCGATAAACCCGAGCTCTCCGAAGTGATCTCCCATCTGGAGCTCGGAGATAAGCTCGCCACCTGGCCCCTCGATCTCGATCCGTCCGCCGAGCACGATAAAGAGCCCCTGGGCGACCTCATCGAGGTCATAGATCAAGTCATTGGCCTCGAGATCGATGCGCTGCGTCAGGTTGAGGACGCGCTGGAGCTCCTTCTGGTTGAAGTACTCGAAGTAAGGCATCGACTTGAGGACTTCGACCGCCGAGTCGAACTGCTCGTGGTGCTGGACGACCTCTTCTTGCGGAGGCTCGACGTCGACCATGATCGCGGTGATGTTATCCTTGCCGCCAGAATCGACCGCGAAGCGGATGCAACGTTCGGTGACATCCTTGAGCTGATCGCCGCGCATCATCTGCGCGATCTGACCATCGCTTGTAAAGTATCCGCACAGGCCATCGCTGCAGAGCAGGAAGCGATCACCAGGGACCGTCTCGAACTCGGTGCAGTCCACGTCCACGAACTCACGCACGCCGACAGCGCGCGTCACGGCGTTCTTGTTTGGCAGGTTCACCTGCTCGCCGGGCTTGATCTTTCCGAGGCGAACCATCTCGTTATAGAGCGAGTGATCCTCGGTCATCTGGTGGACGTTGTTGTTGCGCAAGAGGTACACGCGCGAGTCGCCCACGTGGCCGATAAAGCCGCGGTACTGCGACAGCAAGAGCACGCTACAGGTCGTCCCCATGCCGCGCTTGCTCTCGTCCTCGACGCCCGCCTCGTAGATGCGGGAGTTGGCGTCATGGATGGCGCGTTCGAGCAAATCGAGCACGCCCCGGCGCGCTTGCACATCATCTGGATCGGCGTCCAGGCGCTCGATCACGTCGCGGTTGGCAGAGATCACATCTCGCACCGTGCGCACACTGAGCGCGCTGGCGACCTCACCAGCAGCATGCCCTCCCATTCCATCACACACGACAAACAACCTCAGGCGCTTATCCACCAGGAAGTTGTCCTCGTTATGTTCACGGACGCGACCGACATCGGTCGAAGCCCAGAACTGAATTTGCATGGAGACGTTTCTCCTGACGCTACGCGCTCTTGTTGATGAAGCCCCTCTAAAGGGTGACTCCGAGCATAACAGGCACGCGGCGTGCTGTCTTCAGGAAGGTCACCCAGGATGACCACGCGCTTTGTTTGTTCACACACCAGAGCTTCCTCTGGTCGAGGAAAATCAGTGGCTCTGCTCCATCCCCTCGAAGGCCTCGCGCCCCTGCTCAGAGCGCATGACGAAGAACTTGAAGAGTGTCAGCAATATGGATGCTGTGGGCACGGCGAGCAACGCGCCGACGAGCCCGAACGCGCTCTCGCCGGCGAGCAACGCGAAGATCACGATCACGGGGTGAATATGTGCGCTCGTCCCGATGATTTTGGGGTTGAGGATGTTCGCCTCGACAAAGTGTATGCCCAAAATCCAGAGCAGCGCCAGACCTCCCGTCACCAGCCCATCTGTCAAACCAAATAGCACGATCGGGATGGAGGAGAGGATCGTCCCGAAGATCGGGATCAAGCTCAAAACACCAGCCACCACAGCCAACAACAGGCTAAACTTTATATCCAAAATGACAAGGCCGATATAGGTCAGCACGCCGTTGACCAGGCAAATCATCAACTGCCCTCGCACCACGCCGCCGAGCCCTCGATCAAGCTCCACGAGGAGGTCATCATACGACACGCGATGCTCCGATGGAATGAGGCTGCGGAAGAACCCCATCACGCCGTGCAAATCGATCGTGATGAACGCGGCGACCATCAACGTCAGGATCAACTTCACGAACGCCTGGATCACACCGACCACGAGCTGTTGCGCGAAGGAAATCAGTGAAGAGAGGCGCTCGTTCGAGCTCTTGACCATCTCCTCGATCAACCCATCCAGGCCGCGCTCGAGATCGAACGCCGACTGCAAGCTCTGCTCCGGGGTCTTCTCGTCCTCATCCCCCGGCGCGCCAGCGTCATCATCGCCCTCCCCTCCAAGCAGCAGCGACTCGTCCACGCGGCGAACGCGCCAGCTCTCCGGGCCGGTCTGCTCGAACTCGAGCTCGACATCGGTCATGTAGAAGTCATAACCGCCGCCGCGCGCGGGGACGACGCGAAACGCGGGCTCTTCTCCCTCGTTGGAGAACGCCCAGACGCCGCCATCCGATCTTGGCAGCACGCGCGCGAGCTCGGCTCGCGTGCGATCGCTATACCCCACCTTGTAAGTGCGCTCCTGGAAGCCCGGCTCCCCGGTGAGCGCCCACTCCATCTCGACCTCCGAGGAGAGCCCCACGAGGCGAGATGCTTCGAAAAAGGCGCGCGATGTCGCCGCCGCGCCCTTTCTCGCGCCACGAGCCTTGTTGCTCGCCGCCACCACCGCGCTCTCGACATCCTGGATCGGGCCATCGGGCTTGGCGCCATCGCCGCTCCCCTCGCCAGCATCCTCCTTGGGCGTGACCAACGGCGCGTAGCTATTGATAAAGCCCTTGAGCTGCTTGTTGAGCGTGGGGAGTTGAACGTTGCGAAAGTGTTGGACCTCTTCGGGGACCGTCTCGCCAAAGCGCACGATCTCCGAGACAAAGCGAGGCACAAACCCCACCACGGTCGCAGAGATCACCCCGAAGAAGACAAGGTAAACCAAAATCACCGCGAGCCAGCGCGGGACCCCTCTCGGGTCCTCTGGCGTGTAGCCAAAGCGGCTGATCACTGGCTCCATCAGGTACACGATCACCAGCGCCAAAATAAACGGCAGCAGGATCTCGCGGAACAGCAGGAAGAGGATCGTCAGAAAGCAAAAGACGCCGATCGGCACCATGAACCGACGAAGGATCGAGAGCGCCCCCTTTTGACGAGGATCGGTCGCTGCGCCCGCGTTGGTCATCGCAGAGAGCGCGCCCGTGGCGAGCTTGCCAAGGCGCGTGCCTGGGCGAACCCTGGCGCCATCATCTGCGTCTGCCACCGTCGGGGTGGGAGCATCAGACAGGCCGGGATCATCAGGCTCTTCTGGCTCATCAGGTGCACCGGTGTCATCCGCTGCGCCCGTGTGCTTCGAGCCAGTCTCTTCGCTCCCCTCCTCCTCGAGAGTCTCCTCCTCGTCGGATTCGCTGCGCTCTTCGGTTTCTTCGTGTACTTCGGGCTCGCTGGCATCATCTGAGCCAGCCGTGCCCTTATCCTCTTTTTCGTCGGTCATAACCGAGCGCCTCTCTCTTCTCGACCCAGGAGTCAGGAACGACGCGCGTTCCGGTGCGTAGCGATGGCGGCGACAAACTCGTCGAAGAAGTCCTCGGCGTCATGCGGGCCAGGACCTGCCTCGGGGTGGTACTGCACTGCGACCACCGGTAACTCGCGATGACGAAACCCCGCCACGGTGTCGTCATTGAGGTTAATATGCGTGACTTCGAGCGTATCCGGCATCGACTCGGCGTCAACTGCATAACCATGATTTTGGCTCGTCATGGCAACCTTCCCGCTCGAGAGGTTCTTGACCGGCTGGTTTGGCCCGCGGTGACCGAACGGCAGCTTGTAGGTCGTCGCCCCCGTCACTCGCGCCAGCACCTGATGTCCGAGGCAAATCCCGAAGGTCGGTTGTTCGCCGATGATCTGCGTCAGGTTGGCGACGAGCTCATCCAACACCGCAGGATCGCCAGGGCCGTTCGAGAGCAGGACGCCATCGGGCTCGTGCGCGCGGATCTCATCAGGGGTACTGAACCCGGGGAGCACTGTCACGCGACAACCTCGCGCGGACAGCAACCTCAGGATCGAATGCTTGGCGCCAAAGTCGAGCACCACCACATCAGGCGCGTCTTCATCCTGGGAGCCATCATCGCCCTGTTCGCTGGCCTCGAAGACGAGATGCTCGCCGTAAAGCTCATCGCTCTGGCGAGCGCTCGCGGGCAGCTCTTCCTTGACCATCGCGCGCGAGACGAAGTCTTCCTCGCCATAATCTGGTGCATTGTCGAGCAACGCTCGCAGCTCCTCGGCGTCCTCGACCCCCTTTCCTGGCGCGATGATCGCCTTCATCACGCCCTTGTCGCGGATGTGGCGCGTGAGCGCGCGCGTGTCGACCTCCGAGATCCCCACGATCCCTTGCTCCTCGAACCACTCGGGGAGGCTCATCGATGCGCGCCAGCTCGAGGGTTGCTCCGAGATGCTGCGCACGATCATCCCGCGAGACCAGATCTGGCGAGACTCCATATCCGCGGTGTTCACCCCGTAGTTCCCGATATGAGATGAGGTCATCGTGACGAGCTGTCCCGCGTAGGAAGGATCGGTGAGGATCTCCTGATAACCTGTCATGCTCGTGTTGAAGACGATCTCACCGACGCTCTGGACGCGCGCGCCAAAGGCGCGCCCAGGGAAAGCTCTGCCATCCTCGAGCACCAACACCGCATCGAATGGGGTCGCCCAGGGCGACTCGTTCACTTCACTCATCGACTCTCTCCTTGCTCCTTACACTGTCCGTCGCGCGCCACATCTGTCTGGCGACGACCTCGCCGCGACGAACCTCGTCACGTTCCCTCGTACTCTTATCGCCCACCGACCAGACGCGCCAGGATCGCCTGCCTTATCGCGACGCCACAGCGCACCTGCTCGAGGATCAAGCTCCTGGGACCATCGGCGACATCGCTCGTGAGTTCGACGCCGCGGTTGACCGGACCTGGGTGCATGATCCTGGCGTGTGCAGGCAAGAGGTCATCGATCACCTCCTGCCTGATTTGCCACTCTTCGATATATCGATCTGTATCGATGGATGCGCCTTGCATGCGCTCGCGCTGGATGCGCAGGACGATCACGGCATCGGCGCCCTCGATCGCCTCGTCCCTGGAGGTCACCATGCTCGCGTTGCCCCAGCCGGGGGCCTCCTTTGCCGGGAGCATCTGCGCTGGCCCGGCGAGCGTGACGGAGGCGCCAAGCTTCTCCAGGACATGAACATCACTGCGCGCCACGCGGCTGCGCACGATATCGCCGACGATCGCGATGCGCCTCCCCTGTAGCGAGACCTCGCCATCCCCCAGCGCTCGCACCAGGCAGAGCGCGTCGAGCAATCCCTGCGAGGGGTGCTCGCCGGAGCCGTTGCCCGCGTTGATGATCGGGATCGGCATATGCTCGGCGAGCAGATAAGGCGTGTCGCGCTCGGCGTGGCGGATGACAAAGGCATCGATCCCCATCGAATGCAGGTTCCTGGCGGTGTCGAGGATCGTCTCCCCTTTCTCGAGGCTCGATCCCGTCTCTTCCAGGCGCGTAACGATGGCGCCGAGGCGCTTGGCGGCGAGCTCGAAGCTGATGCGCGTGCGGGTGCTGGGCTCAAAAAAAAGCAAGGCGATTGCCTTGCCGGTGAGCGCAGTCTGATAGGTTGTGGGCGTGATTACTTCGGAATCGGACCCCAGAAAATCGAGCCCGAGCGCGAGAAGATCGCGCGTTCGTTGAGGATCCAGGTCTTCGAGCGCGATGAGATGCATCTCTTCCACCTTTGGCATGACCAACAGCGAAATCACACGAGGAGCGCCCACCCCAATGACAGGAGCTCCGTGTCGTGAGGATGCTTACCCCCATCGCTTCAAGAAATCAATCCGTGCGGTGGATGAGTTGACCGATGCGATCCCATCGCATGGGACCATCATGTTGAGGGACCGACCACCAGATGATCATGGCGCGCCCCTTGATGTTGTCGACGGGCACCTGCCCCCAACAGCGCGAATCCGAGGAGTTGTCGCGGTGATCGCCCATGACAAACACATGTCCTTCCTTGACGCGGACAGGCCCGAAGTCGCGATCGCCGCCCGCGTACTGGATGACATACTCGAGGTCGCCGAGCTTCTCGACCTCCTGGATGTTGTGCGGGAAGAGGAAGTTTCCGGTGGTCTCTTTGCGCAGGTGGGTGCGCTTGACCGGCTCGTTGTTGATGATGAGCTGGTTGTTCTTGAGCTCGATGGTGTCACCGGCGACGCCCACGATGCGCTTGATGAAGTCCTTCTCTTCCTCGAGGCTCGAGCGATCGATGCACTCGCGCTGAGAGATCGGCTTCTTGGCGATATGCGCCTTGGCCTCCTCGCGCGGGAAGGTAAAGACGACGACCTCGCCGCGCGTTGGCTCCTCGAAGCGCACGAGGAACTTTTGCGTGAAGGGGACGCGGATGCCGTAGATGAACTTGTTCACGAAGAGATGGTCGCCCACGAGCAGCGTGGGGATCATCGAGCCGGTGGGGATCTTGAAGGCTTCGATGACGAAGCCGCGCAGGATGAAGGCGAACAGGATCGCGAGCCCGATGCTCTCGGCGTACTCGCGCCAGGTGCTCTTTTGCACCGGGCCAAGGTGCTCGTCGATGATCTCCTCGCAGGACTCGAGGAGCGTCTTGATGCGCTTGGTGTCGTTTTCCTTGATAGCGTGGCGCAGCTCGTTGAGTCTTGTCTGGATGCGCTTGTACACATCCTCCGAGATCTCCTTGCTGTTGCGCTCGAGCCGGCTCTGATTCTTGCGCACGAAGGACTGCGCTTCTTTGAGCACTTGCTCGTCTGCTCTCGCCTGTGAATCCACGCTCGGTGCCTCGTTCTATCAGGAGCTATGCGCTCGGGAGCTTATTTGTGCCGAGCCCCGAAAAGCCACGCATTCGCACAAGTGTGAGAGTCTCCCACACGCGATGCCTCATATCGTCGGTGATAAGCGTTCAGGTTGCAACGCATTTCCACACACCCGAGAAGCAAACGTTTCTCGACCAGAAGACATTCACGAAATCGACTGAAGGGCCAAAACTTCCCATCAGCAAGATATCGACATCCTACCTGGGGAGGTCACTCCTCGTCCACACGAAGCACGGCGAGGAACGCTTCTTGTGGGATCTCGACCGAGCCCACCTGCTTCATGCGCTTTTTACCCTCTTTCTGCTTCTGCAGCAGCTTGCGCTTACGAGAGATATCACCGCCGTAGCACTTCGCCGTCACGTTCTTGCGGTAGGCGCGCACGGTCTCGCGAGCGATCACCTTGGTGCCGATCGCGGCCTGGAGCGCGACCTCGAAGAGTTGGCGAGGGATGATCTCGCGCAGCTTCTTCACCAGCGCCTTGCCGCGGAAGTACGACGAGTCCTTGTGCACGATGATGCTCAACGCATCGACCGCCTCGCCATTGACGAGGATGTCGAGCTTGACCAGATCGCCGGTGCGATACCCGATAAGCTCGTAGTCGAGGCTCGCGTAACCACGCGAGACCGACTTGAGGCGATCGAAGAAGTCGAACATGACCTCGTTCATCGGGATCTCGTACTCGAGCTGGATGCGCGTCGGAGATGGTTGGCGGAAGTCGCGCTGCGTGCCTCGGCGCTCCTGGCAGAGCGCGAGGACGGGGCCAACATGCTCTGGCGGCACGTGGATCGTAGCCATGATGTAAGGCTCCTCGATCCTGTCGATGTCGCTGCGCTCGGGCAAGTTCGACGGGTTCTCCACCCGAAGCATCTCGCCCTCCTTGGTGTAGACCTCGTAGACCACCGAGGGCGCCGTGGTGATCAGATCCAGGTTGTACTCGCGCTCGAGGCGCTCCTGGATGATCTCCATATGCAGCAAGCCGAGGAAACCACAGCGGAAGCCAAAGCCGAGCGCGGTGCTTGTCTCGGGCTCGAAGTTAAAGCTCGCGTCGTTGAGCTTGAGCTTCTCGAGCGCGTCGCGCAAGTCATCGTAGTCCGAGGAGTCGATCGGGAAGATCCCGGCGAACACCATCGGCTGCGCCTCCTGGAAACCGGGGAGCGGCTCCTTGGCGGGGCGATCCGCCTCCGTGATCGTATCCCCCACGCGCGCCTTGCCGATGTCCTTGATCATGGCGACGACGAAACCCACCTCGCCAGGCCCGAGCTCCTCGAGACCGACCGGGAACGGCGTGAACACGCCGAGCTCGTTCAAGCCACTCTCGGCGCCGCTCGCCATCCAGCGAACCTCGGAGCCCTTGCGCAAGGTCCCCTCGACGACGCGCACCAGGTTGATGACGCCGCGGTAAGGATCGAACCAGGAGTCGAACACCAGCGCGCGCAACGGCGCCTCGGGATCCCCCTTGGGAGGAGGCACCATCTGGACGACGCGCTCGAGCACGTCCTCGATGCCGATGCCCGCTTTGGCGCTCGTCAGGACAGCGTCCTGCGCCTCGAGCCCGATGACCTCTTCGATCTCGTCCTTGACCCGCTGCGGCTCGGCCGCGGGGAGGTCGATCTTGTTCAGGACAGGCAAAATCTCGAGGTCCTGGTCGAGCGCGAGGTAGACGTTTGCCACCGTCTGCGCCTCGACCCCTTGCGCCGCGTCGACCACGAGCAAGGCGCCCTCACAACACTGGAGGCTGCGCGAGACTTCGTAGGTGAAGTCCACGTGCCCGGGCGTGTCGATCAGGTTCAGGCGATAGACCTGCCCATCCTTGGCCTTGTATTCGAGGCGCACGGTCTGGGCCTTGATCGTGATGCCGCGCTCGCGCTCGATATCCATCGAGTCGAGGAGCTGGTCTTTCTTCTCTCGATCAGAGATCGCGCCGGTAAACTCGAGGATCCTGTCGGCCAACGTCGACTTGCCATGGTCGATGTGGGCGATGATCGAGAAGTTACGAATGCGATCCTGAGGGATCTTCTTTTGCTGCTTTGCCATGACCTGGTTCACTACGACTTGGAGCCGGTGGAATACGGGGAAAGACAGATGCTGCCTCGACACCCGAAGGTGCGCCCTGTTCGTACGCTCCGGCGCAGGGGCCGGAGTGTCCACCTCTATAAGTCAGGCGCGGTGTTTGGGTCAAACGCCGATGGATCAAAGTGACAGGGCG
>Ga0208061_100121_pt1 | contig 27462 bp, 21 predicted proteins | sample DeeseametaMP0555_FD_184209 | JGI IMG/M metagenome (GOLD analysis project Ga0208061, IMG submission 184209) | Marine microbial communities from the Deep Atlantic Ocean - MP0555 (SPAdes) | ecosystem: Environmental > Aquatic > Marine > Oceanic | place: South Atlantic Ocean | collected 2011-01-23 | reverse complement strand
ACGTCGATGCTCGATGCGTTCAGTCGTAAATCTCTGCGAGCGTCGCCTTTGCTGCCGCGAGGGTCTCGTCGATGACCTCGTCAGTGTGAGCGGTGCTCAGGAAGCCCGCCTCGTACTGGCTGCACGCCAGATACACGCCGCGCTCGAGCATCCCGTGGAAGAAGGCGTTGAACTTCTCGAAGTCACATCCCTTGACCTGCTCGTGCTCGCGGATGCTCTCTTCGTGGAAGAAGACGCCGAACATCGCGCCGACGCGGTGTTGTGTCATCGGGTAGCCGTGGTCATCGATGAGCTTTTGCATCCCATCTTGCATGCGCTGACCCGACGCCTCGAGCTGCTGGTAGACCGCCGGTGTCAGGCGCTCGAGCGTGGCGATGCCCGCGGCCACTGCCACCGGGTTACCGCTCAATGTGCCCGCTTGATAAATCGGTCCATCTGGTGCGACCTGACGCATGTACTCGGACGTTCCGCCGTAGGCCGCCAGCGGGAATCCGCCGCCGAGGACCTTGCCAAAGCAATACAGGTCTGGCTTGACGCCATAAACCTCCGCGGCGCCACCGCGCGCGACGCGAAAACCTGTCATCACCTCGTCCAAAATCAACGCAGCGCCGTGCTCGTCACAGATGGCGCGAAGCTCGCCGAGGAAGTCATCCTGGGGAGGAATGCAGCCAGTGTTTCCACAAATAGGCTCGACGATCACGGCGGCGATTTCTTGCGGGTTGTTCTCGAAGAGCTCTCGCACACTCGCTGGGTTATTAAACTTCGCGAGCAGCGTATCCCTGGCGCAACCCCTGGTCACGCCGGGGGAGTTTGGCTCTCCCAGAGTGAGCGCGCCCGAACCTGCGCCAACGAGGAAGGAGTCCGCGTGGCCATGGTAGCAGCCATCGAATTTGATGATCTTGTCACGACCTGTGACGCCGCGCGCGACGCGAATGGCGCTCATGCAGGCTTCCGTGCCGGAGTTCACCAGGCGCGTGACCTCGAGCCCTGGGACGCGCTCGATCATCATCTCTGCGAGCGTGATCTCCTGTTCTGTCGGCGCGCCAAACGAAGAGCCTCGCGCCACGGCGGCCTGTGCCGCGGCGACCACATCGGGTTGCGCGTGTCCGAGGATCGCGGGACCCCAGGTCAGCACGTAGTCGATGTAGCGGTTGCCATCTGCGTCAAAGAGGTAGGCTCCCTCGGCGCGTTCGATAAATGGCGGGGTGCCTCCCACGCTCTTGAAGGCGCGAACAGGTGAGTTCACGCCGCCAGGGATGCTCTTCGCTGCGCGCTCGAGGAGGGTCTTGCTCTTCTCCAGGGTCATATCGGGCTCTCTTGCTTGCTTGATTTCTTGGCTTTCAGGTCGAATGCGGGCTCGAAATCACTCGGCAGCGGGTTGCTGCGAGTGCGTGATCTTCACCGGCGATCCTCCCTGGTTAATGAAGGTGCGCGTGAACTTCTCGAGCACGTCGATCCAGCGAGGATGATCGTTGAGACAGGGAACATAAACGAAATGCTTCCCACCTGCCTCCTCGAAAGTCTCCTTTCCTTCCATCGCGATCTCCTCGAGCGTCTCGAGGCAGTCGGAGACAAAGGCAGGGCAGAGCACGACGAGCTTCTTGATCCCGCGCGTGGGGAAGCGCTCGAGCTCCTGATCCGTGAACGGCTTGAGCCAGGGGTCGTTGCCGAGCCTTGATTGGAACGTCACCGAGTACTTCTCGCGCGGGAGGTCGAGCTGCTCGGCCACCAGGCTGCTCGTCTTGAAGACCTGGTGCCTGTAGCAGAGCGCTTGCGCCGGGTGTTCGCGCTGACAGCAGTCCTCGTACCGCAGGCAGTAACAACCGCTCGGATCTCCCTTGCGGATGTGTCGCTCGGGGATGCCGTGGTAGCTAAAGAGGACATGGTCCCAGTCCTCTTTCTCGAGCGTGTCGCGCGTCACTTCCGCCAACGCGTCGATGTAATCGGCGTCGTTGTAGTAGGGCGCCTGGACGGTATAGCGCATCTCGGGCGCGATCTTCTCGATGACATCCTGCGCCTTGGCGACCGCTGTCTCATAGCTCGACATCGCGTAGTGCGGGTAGAGCGGGATGATGAGCAGGTCATTGATCCCGCGCCCCTTGAGCCTTCGGATCGCGTCCTCGGTGGAAGGGTTCCCATAGCGCATCCCCAACTCCACCGGGATATCCACGCGCTCGCCGAGCAAGTCCGTGACCTGATAGCTCGTGACGATCAATGGCGATCCTTCTTCGGTCCAGATCTTCTCGTAGGCTTCCGCGCTCTGGCGAGGGCGAAACGGGAGGATGAACAGGTTGAGGATCGTCTGGCGCACTGGCGCTGGCGCGTCGATGACGCGAGGGTCCGAGAGGAACTCTCGCAGGTAGCGGCGCACGTCCTGGGTGTCGGTCGAATCCGGCGAGCCCAGGTTGAGCAGCAGGACGCCCTTGTTGGATTTGGTCGCGGGTTTGTTCATGGGAGGATCTCCCCGTGTCAAAGGTTCCGATGAGCTGGCCTCGAGGCCAGCTCATGCCACGCAGTGGAAAAATTAAGGATAGAGGTAGCGCTTGACCTGATCCGAGACCTCTTCGGCGTGACGGACCACATCCGCCACGCTGATGCCATCGCGCCAGGTCCCCATCATATGGAGCCCAGGCAGCGATGCCTCGATCTCTTCGGCGCGCGCGAGCACGCGACCATAGCCAACCTCGTACTGTGGGATGCTCTGCATCCATGTTTTGCTTCGCACATGCGCCGGGAAGCCGCGCACACCGAGCAGTTTTTTCAGGTCGTGCATCGCCAACTCGACCTGCTGGCTCTCGGAGAGCAGGGCGTCTTCAGGTGTGCGACCTCCCAAGAATACCATCATCAGGACGTGGTCGTCTGGTGCGCGGTGGGCGAACACCGTCGAGCTGAACACCGCGCCGAGGATCGAGAAGTCTTCGACCGATGGCACGAGCATCCCGAAACCATCGAGCGGGTGAGTGATTTGTGAGCGGCGAAAGCCAAACCCCATCATCGTCACCGGAGGATGCGTCACCGTGTGGATCGGCGTCGTGTCGACGCGATCACCGCGCTCGTCCAGAAGCTCGATATGCTCGAACGAGGTCGCCTGTAAGCCCATCACTACCGCGTCGTATGCGTGCGGCTTTAGATTTTTGGGCGTGACCTCGAAGCCCTGTTCTCCGATGTATTGCACGCGCTCCACCGGGCGCTTGTAGTGCAGCGTGCCTTTCTCCAACCGCTCGGTGAGCGCGTCGGTCAAGGTTTGGACGCCGCCGTGGAAGTTGACCAGCTCGCCGCCACCTTCAGATTTGCGCGCTGGTTGCTTCTTCTTTTTATCGCGCGCGGCCATCGCCGCGCGCACGCCGCCAAGAATCAACGAGCCATACTCGCGCTCGAGCTCTTGCAGGCGCTTGAGCACGTGGTGTGAGGAGAGCTTCTTCGGGTCGCCCGCGTAGGTGCCCGCGATGAACGGGTCGAGCGCGTAGTTCGCCAGCTCCTCGCCCAGGCGCCGTTTGGCGAGGTTATAGAGGCTCTCGTCATAGAGCTCTTCGGGTTCATCCTCCGAGGATGGGATGATCGGCTCGGCGAACAGACGCAGCTTCGCCGCGGCGGAAAACAGCGGCGTGCGCGCGAACTCGCCGAGGCTTTGCGGCAAGGCGTGTGGTTTGCCATCGCGCACGACAAAGCGCTTCTTCGCCGCGTTGTTTGGCGGCTGACGTTGCTCCTGTAGGTCCAGCTCTTCGATCAGGCGCGTGATCACGCCGCCTCGATCAGGCACCGTGTTCGGGCCGAGCTCCATGTGGTAGCCCGCTTCCTTGACGGTGCTGATGTTTCCGCCGGTGCGATCGCTCGCTTCGAACAGGTCGACCTGGAACCCGCGCTTTTGCAAACGCATCGCCGTGGTCAAACCACCGACGCCAGCTCCGACAACACAGACCTTGAGCTCGCCAGGATGTTTGGCAACTCGTGGCATAGCCTCGCTCCTCTCGCTCTCACCACTTCCAGTTCGAGACGGTCTCGACCAGACGAGCCATGTTTTCCGGTTTCGCCGAGGGCTGGATGCCATGGCCCAGGTTGAAGATCCAACCCTTGGTGCCGCGCATCTCCTCGAGCAGACGCTTCGCTTCCTGCTCGACAAGCTCTGGCGTGGTGCTCATCAACACTGGGTCGAGGTTTCCTTGCACGCCGACGTTCTCGGGCAAGGAGTCGCGCACCTGACGCAAGTTCGCCGTCCAGGTCACGCCGAGGATGTTCGCGCCCGTGTCAGAGAGCAGCTCGCCGTAATCCTGCATCCCCTTCGAGAACACGATCATCGGGACCTCGCCACCGACCGCGTCCACGATCTTCTTCATCCACTTCACCGAGGCATCCTCGAAGTGATGTCCTGGCAGCACGCCTCCCCAGCTGTCAAAGATCTGGAGCACGTCCACGCCCGCCTCGAGCTGCATGCGGAAGTAGGCAATGAGCGCGTCAGTGATACGCTCGAGCAGGGCGTCGAAGCGCTCGCGGTGTTGATAGTACCACTGCCTCGAGCGGATGTAGTCTTTCGAGGATTGCCCCTCGATCATGTAGGTCGCCAGCGTCCAGGGCGATCCTCCAAAGCCGATCAACGCGCGCTCGCCATCGAGCTCCTTCTTGATGAGCTTGATCGCCTGCGCCACGTAGTCGAGGCGATCCTCGATCCCATCGCTGCTCAACTTCTCGACGTCGTCATCGGTCTCGAGGCGAAACTCCATCTCGATGCCGCCGATATCCCTGAAGTGATACGGCTGACCGAGCGCCTCGGGGATGACGAGGATGTCGCTAAACAGGATCGCGGCGTCCAGGTCAAAGCGACGCAGCGGCTGCATCGTGACCTCGAGCGCCTTCTCAGGGGTCTGCACGAGCTGGTGGAAGGTGTTGGTCTTCTTGAGCTCGCGGTACTCGGGCAGATAACGCCCGGCCTGGCGCATGACCCAGATGGGAGGTCGATCGAGTTCTTCGCATTGACACGCGGCGAGGAAGCGTTCGCGATGGTTCATGAAAGGTTCTCCTGGAACGGTTCGTTTTGGGGCATGGCGCGCGCTCGCATACAGCGAGCGCCACGGCGACTTTCTTATAACATGGTCAGATAAATCGTCCATCATGTCTGCTGGCGCGCCAGCTCTTCTAGCAGCGCCGTGACATCCGGTACGGCGGGGATAAGATCGATGCTTAACCCGAGTGATTCACACGCGGCGGCGGTGGTCTCTCCGATCGCTGCGCGCGGTATATGGAGCCATCGTCTCTCCTCGGTCGCCTCGAGGCGACCGACGAGCGCGCGCCATGCGCGCGCTCCCTTCGGGCTCATCAGCACGATCCAATCCGCCAGCGGTTCGCGCTCGCTCGCCGGGGAGAGGAGGTCGAGGTCAGATGCTTCGGTGGTACGGTATGCGGCGATTTCCAGGACCTCGACCTCCTCTCCCCGACTCGCCAGCGCCGCGGCCAGAGGCCGCGGCTTGCCCTCGAGCCCGAGCGAGAGAATCACCGGTGGCAAGCGCTCCATCGCATTCATCCAGGCGGCGAGCCCCTCGAAGTGCTGATCCTCTTCGGGGGCGGCCAGCACGGTCGCTGCCGGGAACGCCGAGGCGGCGCGCGCTGCGGTTTTTTGTCCCACGCAATAAATCGTGGCGTTCGAGAGGTCGAAATCACTGCGCTCGAGCGCAGTGATCGCATGACGTGAATAAATCGCGACGCCAAACACACCACGAGGTCGAGCGAGGCGGATTTGCTCCGGCAAATCCGCCTCGCTCAACCTCGCTATTTCGACCTCGAGCATCGGCGCGTGCCAGAGCTCGACGTTCGCTGGGACGACCGAAGGAGAGCGCGTCCCTGTATAGAAGATGCGCGTGCTCATCGGTTCATTCGCCGGGCTTCATCATCTCGCGAGCGCCCTGGCCAATAAAGTCCTCGGCCATCGTCTGCGCGAGCGCGACGGGATCTTCTCCCTCGAGCACGGCGGTCAAATGACGTGAGCCATCCGGCGCGCCGACCCAACCTCGGAAGAGCCAGCCGCTATCTTGCTTCTGGGCGTGACCTGCGACGGGGACCGAGCAGCCCCCCTCGAGTTCGCGCATGAACGCGCGCTCTGCGCGCGCAGCGAGCGTGGTCTCCTCGTCGAAGATGTGCGAGAGCAGGGCCATGACGTCCTCGCGGCCCTCCTTGATCTCGACGCCGATGGCGCCCTGACCGACCGCGGGGACGACGCGCTCTGGCACGAGCTCCTCGGTGACGGTCTCGCTCATTTCGAGGCGGTGCAGCGCGGCGGTCGCCATGATGATGCCATCCCAGCCGTTCTTCTCGAGCTTGGCGAGCCGGGTGTCGATGTTGCCTCGAAGATCCACGAACTCGAGGTCTGGTCGAAGCGTGGCGATCTGGGCGCGCCTTCGCACGCTGCCCGTCGCGATGGTGCCACCCTCGGGGATCGCGTCGATGCCATCCCACTTGTGCGAGATGAACGCATCGGTCGCCGCCGCGCGCGTGGGCGATCCCGCCCAGATGAGATCCTCGCCGAGGTCGCTCGGCAGATCCTTTAGCGAGTGCACCGCGAGCTCGATATCCTCCGAGAGGAGCTGCTGCTCGATCTCGTAGGTGAACAGGCCCTTGCCGCCAATCTCTGGCAGCGGAATGTCGCGGATCTTATCGCCCTTGGTGTCGATCTCGACGATCTCGACGGTCAGCTCGGGGTGCGCCTCGCGCAACAGGTCGGCGATGAGGTTGGTCTGGTAGAGCGCGAGCGCGGAGCGGCGCGTGCCGATCCTCAGGCGCGAGAGCGAGTCAGTCATACGGGGAACCTATATGGCGATGATGAGCGTTCGTGAGTGATTGGGGGTGAGGCGTCAGCTGTCGTCGTCGAGCAATCCGTGGAGCTTGATCACGAGGTCGAGATCTTCGCTCCGGAGTTCGTTCGAGGCCGCCGACTTGCGCAAATGAATGATCGGGTTGTGTTGCAGCTTCTTGATCAACCGCTTGGAGAACTCCTCGAGTAGCTCGTACTCACCCTCCGAGATCTTGTTGCGGAAGTGGTCGAGCTCTTGCTGCCGCACAGACTTGAAGTGTTTGGAGAGCGCGGCGATGGTCGGCGTCACACGCCGCGCGCGCAGATAAGCGTCCCATTCATCGACGTAGCTCTCGAGGATTGTCTCGGCGAGCGGGATCTGATCGGTGCGCTCCTGGAGGTTCTCCTGAACGATCGATTCGAGGTGATCGATGTTGTAGAGGAAGACGCCATCGGGCTCGCCAGCGCGAGGATCGACGTTTCGAGGGTTGGAGATGTCGATGAGCAAGATCTGTCGGTTGCGTCTGGCGCGCATGATGTTGCGCATCGACTCCAGATCGAGCAGCGGGTGCTGCGCGCCGGTGGCGAACACCACGATGTCCGCGCGCACGCACGCATCGCTCAACCTGTGCAGCGGCATATACTCGCCATCGAACTGCTCGGCCACGGCCTCGCCGCGCTCCTGACCACGGTTGACGATGATGAAGTCCTTGGCGCCCGCGGCTCGAAAGTGCACGCCCGCGTTCACGCCCGTCTCGCCAGCGCCGACGAGGAGGATGGTGAAGCGCTTGAATTGACCGAAGATCTTCTTTGCCAACTCGACGGACACCGAGCTGATCGAGACGTTGCCCTGACACAGCGTGGTGTTGGTGCGCACGTCCTTTCCGGCGCGCACGGCCAGCTGGAAGAGCTGATCGAGCACGGGCGATTTCTCTTCGGCGCCGAGCAAGTGCTCGTGCGCGTCCTTGACCTGCGCGAGGATCTGATCCTCGCCGAGCGCGAGTGATTCGAGCGAGGCGGAGACGCGAAACAGATGGCGCGCGGCTTCAGCGCCATAGAATTGATGCGGTACGGGGAGCCGGGTGGGGCGCACGCCCTTGATGCCCGCGACCAGGTCCTTGACGTCCTCCCACAAGGTCGGAGCGCAGGTGCCGCTGGCATAGAACTCGGTGCGGTTACACGTCGACAGGATGCCGACCTCGCCGCCGAGCTTGTCGCGAAAGATCGCCAGGCTCTGTTCGATCTCGCTCGATGAGAAGGCCAAAAGATCGCGCTCCGCCAGAGTGGTGTTCTGGTGGCTAAACGAGATCGCGCCGATTTCTGTGCTCATCTTGCTCATGGCAAGGTCCCGTCACGGTTGAAACGAGTGAAACGAATTGGTGAGCATGTTGCTCAGGATCATCGTCAACATCAGCCCCAGGTAAGCGGCCAGTGACAGATAACCCATTCTGATCCCGCTCAGTCCTCTCAACTTCACGACCAGGAATCCCACAAAATAGAGCGCCCACGCGGCGTCCATGATCACGATCTTCGGGTCCCAGAGGTTGTAGTCCTCCAGGATGTAGATCGCGACGAAGTGCCCGAGCGCGAGCCCGACGCCAAGAAGCACGATGCCCGTGATCGTCGCGATACGACTCATCGTTTCGAGCCGGATCAGCGGCGGCAGACGCCGGAAGAATAAGCCCAGCTCGCGCGACTTCAACTGCCTCGAGAGCAGGATGTACATCACTGCATCCAGGGCGCCCACAGCGAGCGCCGCGAACCCGAGGACGGTGAACGCGACGTGGATGCCATAGATGGGGTTCTCCAACAAGAGCGGGTGCGTCTTGGTGGTAAGCTCCTCCATCAATACTGATGAGAACACCTGAAAGATCGAGGCGATCCCCAAAAAGAACATCCCCGTGTTCGAGTCCTCCTCGGCGCGCTCGGTGATCGCGTAGGTGATCGTCAAACTCACCGAGAGCACCGACAGGAACTCGGCCATCGAACCGAGCGGCCACGCGTGCTGCGCCACGCCGAGCAAGGTCAGATACCCGAGGTGTGCTCCGAGCAAGCCGTAGAGTCCCGCTCTGGCAGACTTCTTCTCGTGCTCCTGATCAAAGAAGTTGCGCGCATACAACCCCGTCAACCCGAGGTAGAGGATGGGCAGCAAGATCTCGATGATTTGCAGGACAGCAGACATGGGCTCTCTTGGTGAGTCGCGCTTTGCAGTTTGGCGAGCGCGGGTCGCTCTTTTCTATGATGCGCGCGGGTTCAGCATACGTGCGCGATCAAAAAGTTCTACACGCGCTCTTTCTTAGCGAGGAAACCGTGTGTTGACCATAGCGCGTTCGAAAGAACAGTTCGTGCTCATGCAAGTGTACAATCAATGACGCCGCCATGTCATTTCCTGCGAGAGAAACTCCGGCGCGAACATCCTGTTTCAGTCTTCGCTCTCGTCCTCGCCCTCATCCTCGTCGCCTTCGGCGCGGAAGGACTCGGTGAACTCTCGCGGCAGCGTCTCTGATGTTGCCATCGCTCTGGCGCCAGCTTCCGTCCAGCCGACGTTGTGAATACGCAGCAGCTCGAGGTTTGTGAGTGCGTGACTTTTGGCCAACACCTTTAACCCGCCACCACCGATCCGCGTGTTGCTCAGATCGAGGCTCCGCAGCTGCCCCTTATCACAAGCGCCCAAAACAGCCTTTATCCCCTTGGTGGTGACGCGCTTGTTATCGCGCAGGTCGATGTGCGTGAGCTTTTTGACGAAGGGTGACCTGGCCAGCGCCTCGAGGTCATCGTTGTTCACGCTCGAGTCTCGCAAGTAGAGGCGCTCGATGCTCACGAGCTTGCTCGTTTGCTCGAAGAGGTACTCGCGCAGGATCCTCGCCCCGGCTGCACCACCACACGGGATATGGCTCAGATCGAGCTCTTGCAGGTTAGCCAGATGCTCTGAACTCGCCAGCGCCTGCAGGTTGTAATAGGGGTTGTTTCTGAGCGAGAGGACGCGGATGCCTTGCATTTGCGCGCTCTCGGCGATCAATGTGTAGCACCCAGAGGAGTCGATGAAACGGTTCAGCTCGAGCTCTTCGAGGTGCTCGAAGTGTTCGTTCTCGAGCAACGCGCGAAGCTTGTGTTCTCCAGCGGTGCTTGGACCGTAGCGCCATCTGCGCTCGATGGTCTCGAATTCGAGGCGCATGATCGGCGTGAAGAGCTCGCTGTCGAGCAGCTGCGTGATCTCCTTGGCCGAGATCGCGCGGTTGCTGATCAAGATCGTGCGCATCAACGGCTGCAAGGTGCTCACATACCAGGGGATCCTCTTTCCGATATTTTTGAGCCAGGTCGTCGGCATCCTGCGCAATCGGTGTGGCCATAGACGCATCATCCCTTCGGCATAAGGCACGAGCTCGCTCGCGGCGCGGTCGCGATCCTCGCGCAAGCCATCCTCGAGGAGCTTGCAGAGCTCCTTGAAGTTGTGCTCGTTAGGCTCCCCGTGGAGCAGCGAGCGGATCTCGCGAAAGTAATCTTCGACCTCGGCCATCATGGCTCCTTCGCTGTCAGGTCAACTTGCGGTGAGACCAACAGGGCATCTTCTTTCGCACGCTCTCGAGCGAGGGCATGTCGAGCTCCACCACAAAGGCGCACTCGCGCTCGGGCGCGCACCCGAGCATTCTCCCCCACGGATCATACGCCACGCTCTGCCCATAGGATGCGCGGCCGGGGAAGTGATACCCCCATTGATCTGGCGCCAACACGTAGCACTGATTCTCGATGGCGCGCGCCCTGAGCAACGCGTGCCAGTGCTCGCGACCTGTCTGCAACGTGAACGCCGCAGGGACCGTCATCACGTGTGCGCCTCTGGCGCGAAGCTCCCTGTAGAACTCGGGAAAGCGCAGGTCGTAACAGATCGAGAGCCCCACACAAAACGACTCGCCATCGGCCTCGACATCCGCCAGCTCGATCGTATCACCGCCAAGGATCGAGGCGCTCTCTTCGAGGATGGTGCCGTCCTCGAGTTCGACATCGAACAGGTGCATCTTGCGATACACCGACGCGAGCTCGCCATTCGGTTGGATAAGCAACTGCGTGTTGTAGGTGTGCTTCGGTGACTCCGACTTCTCGGGGAAGCTCCCGAGCGTCACCCAGCATCCATGGGTCTTCGCGATCTCCTGATAGGCTTTCACGATCGGGCCATCGATGGTCTCGGCCACCGAGAGCTTCTCGCGATCCTTGCCAAGGTATGGCGCGTTCTCTGGATAGAGGAGCCATTTTGCTCCCTGCGCAGCGGCCTGCGCGGCGAGTTCGCGGCTCTTTTGGAGGTTGCGTTCGACGTCGCGCGTCGAGCTCAGTTGGATGATTCCTGCCAACACGGCGTGCTCCTCGGTGTCTGGTCATTTGCCTCCCTCACTCGGGCGGCTTCGGGGTCTTTTGGGATGTCGCGCGCTTCGCGGGCGCCTTCTTTGTGCCCGGCTTCTTATCGGGCGCTTTCTTTTTCTTCTTCGAAGACTTCTCGCTCAAGCCGCGCTCGCGCTCCCTGAGATCGGCCAGCGCTTCGAGCGTGGCGTGGCGCATGGCGCTCCCATCATTCTTGCGCGCTGTCTGATCCTGGAGCGGTGTCTTGTGATCTGGATCTTCGCGCCAACCATAGAGCGCGCCGCGCTTTTTGGCCACATGCTCGACCCAGAGGAGGTCATCAGTACGCAGTGAGATCTTGTGAAAGCCATCCCCTCCCTTACGTGTTTTTTCGGGCAGGTAATACAACCCCAGCACGTAGGATTTTTGCGGGGGTGCGTCGCCAAAGATCGTCGGCACGAGGCTCTCGCCAAGCCACGTCTTCGGAGGCGCGACATCGACCAGGTTCGCCAGCGTCGTCCCCAGATCGAGCTGTGTGACGAGCCCCTTCACGCGCCTCGCGCTGGCGCCTGGAACATGCAGCAGGAAAGGAATATGCAGCACGCGAGTGTCGAGCGTGTAGCCATGCTTGTGCCGCGTGTTCTCTCTGCCAAACACCTCGCCATGATCTGCGGTCATGGCGATGACCATCTCCTCTTTGACCGCGTGCTCGAGCAGCGGCTTCCAGGAACGATCCATAAAGGTGACCTCGGCGTCGTAGCGCTCGACCTCTTTGCTGCCTCGCGGGGTGATCCCCTCGGGGACTCGGTAGGGGCCGTGTGGGTCGTAGTAGTGAACCCAGATGAACAGCGGCTTCGAGGATGCGTTGGCTTTGGCCTTTTGAAACTCGGCCATCGCCTGCGTGGTCAACCACTCGGACGTGTGCGCGAGCTTTTTTGGAGGTTTGATGACGCGATCGAAACCTTGCGTGAGCCCCGGCCACTTCGCGGCGTCGAAGTACTTGTGACCGGGGATAAACACCGTCCTGTAACCCGCGCGCTTCATGACCTCTGCGACCGTCAACGTGCTGCTCGCCCAACCATAAGGGTGCTTCTTGCGAGGCGTCAGCGGCATGAGCGCGTTGTAGGTCGAAGCCATCATCGCCGGGAACGAGAGGCGCGTGCTCGGCCCTGCGGCGAAGGCGTCTTCGTAGACGAGCGATTTCTTTGCCAGCGTTGCAAGCGCGGGCGTCACGTCGTGCTCGTAGCCTCCTATCGAGGTGTGATCCATGGAGAGCGCGTCCACGGTCACGACGAGGATGTTTGGTTTCCTTTGCTTTAGCCTCGCGCGCCATTGTTCGGGGAGCGGGTGCTTCGACTTATCCTCTCGAGTGAGTTTGACGAGCGAGGTCAGATCCTCGCCAGAGCAATCCTCGTCCACGCCATTGCCCGGGATGTCGAGCGCGCCAGGGTGGATATTCTTGTCATTCGGCGCGCAATCGAGGCCGCCGTAGCGGTTGATGGCGCCATCCCCGTCGACGTCGAGCGCCCGTCTTGCGGGCGCAAGGAACAGCCCGGCGGTCGAGGTCGTGTCATCGAGCATCGTGTCCCAATGTGCCATCGAACCTGGCAGAAAGAAGGCAAACGCCCCGAGCGCGACGAGCGCGCTCGCGCCAACGCCAGTGAACAGAGCGGGGCGCTCGAATTTCACTGCCAGGTGGTCTGCCAATAGCGCAGTGATAGCGCCGACGATGACACCAGCGCCCAGGTGCCAGGGCGTCGCCGCGATAAACTCTCGGCCGACCCACAGCGCGCAGAGTCCAGCCAAGAGCGCGGGTGCGATGAGGGTCACAGGCTTTGACCATCGCGCCGCCACGTCGTGTTCAGCGAGCTTGGTGAACAGCTTCCCGAGGAGCACCCAGGGCCAACTCATCAGCGCGAGCGTGATCGGCGCGAGCCCGAGCGCCACGATCCCGATGCTTATCGAGAGCAGCGTCGGATTTTGAATCCTCGGCACCAGCAGGTGTGAAGCGCCCGCGACGGCGATTACAAAAATCACCGCGGCCATCGGAAGTGCGGTGACAAGACGCATCGAGGTCGCGTCAGATCGCGTGAGCCAGCCGAGCAGGAGATGCGCCAGAGAGCGCGGTTCACCCTCGGTGTCATCGGTCTGGCTGAGGGTCGCGATGCCCGAGAGCAGGAGCGCGAGTATCGGCGTCGCGAGCAACAGCGCAGGCGCGCATACTCCCACGAATACAGGGACGCTCCATAACGGCGCGTCGCCGCTCGACAGGAGCGCGATGGCTTCTCCAGACGAGGCTCCCGCGCAGAGCGCGAGCGCGACGAGCGCGTGGCGGCTGACTATGAATTCGCGTGACATAAGTATGGCGTAACGATCGGGTCACAATATAACGAAACCGCACACATCCTTGTCGAGCAGCGTTCGAGCAGCAAGGACTTTTATCGCGCACGCTCACGAAGCCAGCCCGGCGAGTGATTCTGTCTGGAGAGATCACTCGGTGACAGTGATCTCGATATCGCTTTCGATGCCGACGAATCGTCCCTCGAGGTTGACCGTGGTCTCGCCAGGGCTGACGAAGGTGACGAGGCAGTCGTACTTTGTGACCGTGGCGATCGATTCGTCGGCGCTCTCACAGATCTTGTCCGCCTCGATCTCCTCGAAGTTTTCGTCCAGGGTTTCGAGGTAGATCTGGCAGGTTTCGCCGACCTTCCCCGAGCACGAGCCCGGAGAGCTGTAGCTCGCGGAGATGACGCTTATCGCGAAGCGGCTCTCGGCGCTCAGTCCGCCCGAGCTCACGGTGATTATCACGCTGCCCTCGGATTCACCGCGCAAGATCCCCGAGGCGTTGATCGAGCCGACGAAGGGATCGGTCGTTTCGTAGGAGAAGACGGCATCCTCGACGCGTGTGCCATCGGGGGCGATGAGCCACGGCTCGAAGGTGAACTCGCTCCCAGGATCGAGATAAAGGAAGGTCGGGATGTTATCGATCTTGCCTCCCGGGCACATCTCGGATGTGCAGCCTGGCGAGAGATCGGCATCCATCGCGTTCATATCCGCGATGTCCTCGCTCATATCCGGTGACATATCGATGTCCATGTTCGCGTCGGCGTCTCCCATATCCTCCTGGGTCGAAGGTTGTGAGTCATCGTCTGCGTCTGCGCTACAGGCGGCCAGGCAGAGCGAGAGCGTGATGGCGAGTAGGCGTGGGGTGATCTGTGTCATGGTGTAAGATCCTGGAGGAGGAATGTGATATTCGAGTTGTGAATCTTGTTCGAGATAGTGGTATGTCATCTTTGGTTAACAAGATTGGGGTAAAATAATCTATGTTTTGTGATTAGCACGCTCGCGCTTTCGCGCCAAATGCAAAAGAGGGCGTTGTTGTTCGTGGCGTGTAGCTTGGAGGAGCTCTCGAGATGTTTTTGGAGGCGTTGGTTTTATTGAGCGGGACCGCTGCGGCGGGTTACGGGATCTCTCGGCTGTTGTTGTACGCGCTCGAGCGAAGGGGCCCTGTGTACCTGATGTCGATTCTCGAAGCGGGAGTGTTCGAGCTGGTTCATACGCGAGGTGGTAGACCTCGCGTCGGCTCGCGCGGCATCGAGGTTCCAGCCCAGGGGCTTCGCATGACGGTGATGATCCAGGAGGAAGACTCGGCGCTGGTCCTCCTGGGTCATGCGGAGGCGCCCGCGTTCGTTCACCAACGCATCTCGTTGAGGGGGAGCTTTGACGGGTGGAGGGTGGAGCACGTGCCGATGCAGACGATCGTGCAGGAGGAGGTCTTTGGCGATCAGAGTCGAAATAGACCTTACGCCGAGGGGTATGTGATTTGCGCCACGGATCAGGTCGTGTTTTCGCTCGGTGACGAGTCCTTGAGGTTCATGCTCAAGGATTTTCTGGGGCTCTTTGGCGGGGCGCATCCAGACGTGATGAAGTCGATCCTCGATGGCCGCATGCCATTGATTCCGGCGAAGTTGAGTTGGGATGAGGAGGAGGTCTCGGTTACCTGGTGGACGCATTCCACCGGAGGTCTTCGCCAGCAGGATGTCCAGATCGGTATCGGCGGGATGTTGCGTTTCTTCGAGGCGGTCTCACGCGCCGCGAGCGCTCCGGGTGGGATCGCGCAGTTGTTGTACACGCGAGGGTTATCCGATGATTTGTGCGCGACGATATTCGGACTTCGTGTGGCGGCGTCCCTGCTCGAGGATGAGCAGGAACTCCAGGAGTTAAGAGCGCGCGCCCTGGCGCTCCAGGCGGATCGTTTCCGGGTGTGTCTGTTGGCGCTTCCCTGGGAAGAGGTCGAGGACGCATCGCGCGCCATGCCGCTGATGTCCCTGTACGCCTTGCTCGAGGACACCTTCACGCTCGCGCAGAACGCGAGGGATCGCGGGCTCATGTTGGAGGACACCTATCCCGCCAGCTTCGAGGCGTTGGGGCGGTTGATCAACGAGAGGTCTCCTGATGGGAGTGTGGTCGGCGTGTTGGAGCGAGCGCCCAGGACAGCTCACTTTGTCCTCGCCGCGCGAGGTCAGGAGTTCCTCAGGAGGTTTCTGTGTGAGGAGTTTGGCGAACACGCGCACAAGATGAGACCGCTGGCGTTGGCCGGGTTTTACGACCTCGCCGCGCAGGACCCCGAGTGGGATTACAGCGGTCTACTGCGCGGCACGCCGCGCGAACTCGAGGGTGTGCTCGTGGCCTCGGGGGTCAGGAGTGTGGTGATGAACCTGGTCGAGCATCACCCCGAGGCGCTCGATGATGTGGAGGTCGATGCGGTCATTCTGGAGGCGATCCGTGTGGGTAGGATCGAGGATGCGCGCGTGATGCGGGACAGGTTGCTCGATTTCGGGAGTCCGCGCGCGCTCATAGACGTGCGCGCGATCCTGGATAGGTATCGCTACGATTTGGGGAGGGAGCGAGAGATGGTCTTCGAGCAGTTGATCGCTGTCTGGTCTGCGCGCGGCGGTGACGCGGTGGGAGGGTTGACGATCTCGTCTGGCGAGGGCGGGGAGTTGACGATGGCCAGCGATGTCGGCGGACTGACCGAGGTCGTATCGAGGGAAGAAGCAGCCAGTGACGAAGGCTGCGAGGAGGGTTGACAGAGCGCGGAAACTGCTTATAGTTCGCATCAGTCTCGCGGACCCGTTTTGTAAACAGGTTCTCCGACCTCTCATTCTGAAGGTCGAGCGAGTGCCCCGGGCAAGATTTGGATGAGGTGTTTTCATCCCTTGCTCGAGCAGAAACGCCAACACTTTTTGGGTTGGCGTCGACGGACTTCATGGAAGTGGGCTTATGCCCACTTTTTTGTTTGTCACCCTCCTCTCGACGGTTGAACCGACAAGGAACCAACGCAGAGAGGCGCACGTCACGGGCAGACGGTGTGCTGGCAGGGGTGTGTGATCGACAGGACGATACAAGAGCACCGGGAGTTGTAGCAGGTTGAGCAAGCGCAAGAGAAAATCGAGGCGTCGTGACGCGAGCAGCGCATCATCTTCGCAAGCGCCATCCAAGCCATTGACCGAGGAGATCAAGATCGCCATCGAGTCATGGGGCGAGGAGGCCGCGGATGTGGTTGGCGTGGAGCTCGTGGATGTGGAGTTTTCGACGCCGGGCCAATGGCTCGTGCGTGTCTACGCGCAGCGTCCAGGAAACCCTGGCCCTGGTCAGGGGATCACGATCGATCAATGCGCCGAGGTCTCGAGATACATCGAGGCCATGTTCGACGCGGACGAGCGCGTACCCGAGCGGTACAATCTGGAGGTGTCGAGCCCAGGGATCGAGCGAGATCTCAAGAGGGTCAAGCACTACAGGCAGGTTATCGGCGCGACGGTGCGCGTGGTCTTGCGCGATGCGATCGATGGTCGCTACGCGTTTGAAGGTGAGTTGGTGGAAGTCTCGGAAGATGGCGAGACGATCGTATTGTCAGGGGTCCAGGTGGACGCTGGCGAGGACGCGATCGATCGCCTCGAGGTTGCCTTCGCCTCCATCAAGCGCGCGAACACCGTGTACGACTTTTCATCTGGGAAATGAAGTGGCCGCGCTCGGGGGTTGGTGGTGTTCACCAGCCCAGGAGAAGAGGGCGGCGATAGAGAAATGGAGCGCTTAGAAGATGAACCTCAATCACATCATCGATAGTGTCGGTAAGGACAAGGGGATCGAACGCGAGATCCTGGTCGAGACGTTGAAGTCGGCGATCCTGACCGCAGCGCGCCGCACCTATGGCGCTCAGCGAGAGATCGAAGCGCACTACAACGAGGACTCCGGCGAGGTGGAGCTCTACCAGATCATCACGGTGGAGGACTTCGTCGAGAACCCTTACCGCGAGGTGAGCGTGGAGGAGGTCGAGGAGGCTGGCTTTGCCGCCGAGCCTGGCGACGAGCTCCTCTTCCAGATCTTCTACCGCGAGGAAGATCGCGAGAAGGCCAAGCTCCAGGACAACCGCTACGGCAAGCTGCTCAAGCTCGACTCGTACAACTCGACCTTCGGGCGCATCGCCGCGCAGACGGCCAAGCAGGTGATCATCCAGCGTATCCGCGAGGCGGAGCGCGATATCATCTACAACGAGTACAAGGATCGCATCGGCGAGATGCTCACGGGCCTCGTGCGCCGCTTCGAGAAGGGCAACATCATCGTTGACCTCGGGCGCACTGACGCCATCCTTCCACGCCGCGAGCAGACCCCGCGCGAGAGCTATCGCCCGGGAGATCGCATCCAGGCGATGATCAAGGAAGTGCAGCGCTCCTCGAGGGACCCGCAGGTCGTGATCACGCGCGCCGATCCTCAGCTTTTGTTCGAGCTGTTCGAGCTCGAGGTGCCAGAGATCCACGAGGGGATCGTGCGCATCGTCGCCGTGGCCAGGGAGCCAGGCGTGCGAAGCAAGGTCGCCGTGTATTCGCGCGACTCGGACGTCGATCCGGTGGGCGCTTGCGTCGGTATGCGCGGTTCGCGCGTGCAGGCCGTGGTTCAGGAGCTTCGCGGAGAGAAGATCGACATCGTGCCTTACGTCGAGGACGCGGCGCGCTTTGTCTGTAACGCGATCAGCCCGGCGGAGGTCGCCAAGGTTTTGATCGACGATCTGAATATGACGATGGAGTTGATTGTTCCTGATGACCAACTCTCGCTGGCGATCGGTCGCGGCGGGCAGAACGTGCGCCTGGCGGCGCAGTTGAGCGGTTGGAACCTGGACATCATCAGCGAGACGCGTCTCAAGGGCATGATGGCCGAGACGCGCCAGAACCTGCTCGAGTTCGACGGCATCGACGAGGACATGATCGATACGCTGTTCACCCTGGGATACAACAAGCTCGAGCACATCGCTCAGGCTGAGAACCAGGATGTCGCGCAAATTCCAGGCTTTAACGTCGAGAGCGCAGGGCGTATTATCGAGGCGGCCAACGAAATCCTCGCGCGACCAAAGGCGGGAACGCCCGAGGCGATGACGCCCGAGGATAAGGAACGCGCCAAACTCACCGAACAGATCAAGGGCGTCGGGCAAAAGACGGCGACCAAGATGTGGGAGACCGGCTATCGGTCACCCGAGCATATTTTGTATCAGGACGACACGCAGGCATTCGCTGATGCGGTGGGCGTCCCGTTCAAGAAAGCACGTCAACTCTGGTACGCGGCCAAGGAGTATTTGGAGCGCGAAGAGGGGTTGACGGATGAGAACTTCGAGGAGCGCAAGCAAGCGTTCATCGATGAGCACGGCCCCATCGGGGTCGTCAAGGGGGCCTCTGAGGAGGAATGAGCTCTTGTTTTAGGGCGTCGAAGCATCGCAAGCTGACGCCCGGCTCGAGCAGATTTCCACCACAGAGGGTAGTAACAACAGCCAAGAGCGCGAGCGTGCGGCGAGCTCGAACGGCCGACTGGAGGACCAGCGGTTGTTTGGCCAAAGCGAGCTGCACACCGAGCGATGTTTTGGCTCGGGCAGAAAAAAGGAACGTGAACTGCCCGAACCGAGATATCGAACGGGAACCTCGCCGCTCCAGACAGACACGGAGGATGTCTTGCGGAAAGAAGCCATTCGATGAGCACGAAACATAAGCAGAGGGAGGCATCCGAGCGCACGTGCGCTGGATGCCGTGAGACCCTCGCTCCCGAGAGCCTCGAGCGCTTCATCCTGATGGATGAGGAGCTCGTTCATGACCTGCGCAAGCGCGCTCCGGGGCGAGGTGCCTGGGTCATGGCTAGAAGGGAGTGCCTCGAAAGGGCGCTCGCGGGTGGATTCGCCCGCAGCTTCAAAAGCCGAGTCAAGGCGCCCAAGCCCGAGGAGCTCGTCGAGAGCATGTCGCAAGGCATCCGTCTCCGCCTCAAGGAGACGCTCCAGGTCGGTGTCCGCGCGAGGCAACTCGCGATCGGGCAAGAGGCAGTCAGCGAAGCCTTCAAGCAGGACAGAGTTTGTCTGCTGCTTCTGGGCAACGACGCCTCAGCTGGGACGCGCAAGCGCTTCGCAGCGAACGCAGAGCGCAAGGGAGTCGAGGTGAGCGAGGATCTCACAGGAAGTTTGCTCGGAACGTGGTTGGGCAGAGAGTTTGTCTCGACCCTTGGAGTTTGCGACGCAGGTCGCGCCAACCAGATCCGCTATGATCTCGAGTGCTTGAATGCACTCGGGGCGGTTCAGGGTTGAATCCTTCAAGGATGTTCGTTAAGGAGACGGACAGCGTCGGGAATCGAAACGCGATGTGCCACGGTTCCGGGGAAGTTGTGGGAGCCTCATCTTGTAGAGTTCATAAAGGAAAGAACTCGCGCGAGAGGGGTCACCCGATGAATTGAAAAATGCCGCACCAGCAAGAAACGCGGGCGGCATAGTGGAGAGTGCATGTCAAAGAGACAACGCGTCTTAGAACTGGCCAGAGAGCTGGGCTATGCAAATCAGGAACTCGTGACCAAGATCAACGATCTCAACCTCGGCATTCGCGTCTCGAACGTGATGACGGCGTTGACCGAAGATGAGGTCAGCAAGATCAAAGGTGCCCTCAAGAAAGCTGAGGCCGCCAGCAGCAAAGCCACCAACGGTGGCGCCGCTGCACCTATCAAACGTCGCAGCAAGAAAGCACAGGTCGAAGTCATCGAGGACGGTGATGACTTCCCCACCGGCGAGTCCGTCGGTCCTGTCCTGCGTCGCAAGAAGGCCCCGACCATGCGCCGTCGCGTCCCCGCCGCTGGTGAAGCAGGTGAGGAGGCAGCAGCGCAAGAAGCACAGGCTGACGCGCCCGCAGCGGTTGCCGAAGCCAAGGCAGACGCCACGCCGGCAGCTGCCGTCGCGCCCGTCTCCGAGCCTGTCGCCGAGGCGAAAGCCGACGCGACACCAAAGGCAGAGGAGGCCGCGGCCGCTTCGACCGAGCCAAAGGAAGAGTCCGCGGCGCAGGAGGCAGCTCCTGCCGAGCCAAAGGAAGAGCCCGCGAAAATCGTGGCGACTCCCGAGGCCAAGAAGCCCGAGGCTGCTCCAGAGGCAAAGAAAACGGAAGCCGAGGTCGTCAAGACCCCAGAGGCAAACACCCCCGCAGTGGCCGCCGAGGCCAAACCTGCGGCCAGGGAGCAAAAGCCTCAACCCAAACCAGAGCGCAAGCCCGAGACCTCGCAGCGTCGTCCCTCCGCGCCTAGCCGCGCAGAGGCTAGTTCGTCCGCGAGCGCTTCGGCAGCCGCAGGCAACAAGGGCGCGCAGGTGTTGGGTCGCATCGACCTCGACACGATGCAAAACCGCCTCGACGGTCGCATCTTCGAAGCTCCTGGTGGCAACTCCGATAAGGATCGTCGCCGCAAGAAGCATCAACGCAACCGCAACGATCGCAGCGACAACAACGATCGCGGCGGCGGGCGCGGACGCGGAAACCGTTCGATCCGAGACGTGAGCTCGCTCTACGTCGATGATCGTCGCGGGCGTGGCCGCAACCAAAAGAAGAAGAAGTCCAAGAAGACCGAAATTACGACCGCTGCAGAGCACAAGCGCGTGGTCCGTATCGAGGATACGATCACCGTCGGCGAGCTCGGTCGTGATATGGGCGTCAAGGCTGGCTTGCTCGCGCTCAAGCTCATGGAAATGGGCATGAAAGCGACCGTCAACACCACGCTCGACTTCGAGACCGCGCAACTTATCGCGCTCGAGTTCGATCACACCGTGGAGAACGTCGCCTTCGACATCACCCGCTTCTATGACACGAGCGAGGATGACGCCGAGCTTCAGGCAACGCGTCCTCCAGTCGTCACCGTCATGGGTCACGTCGACCACGGTAAGACGTCGCTGCTCGATGCCATCCGCGCATCCTCGGTGACCACCACCGAGGCCGGCGGCATCACCCAGCACATCGGTGCGTACACCGTCCAGACCGACGCAGGTGGCTTGATCACCTTCCTCGATACACCGGGTCACGAGGCGTTCACCGCCTTGCGTGCTCGCGGTGCGCAGGCGACCGACATCGTCGTGCTCGTCGTCGCTTCGGATGATGGCGTCATGCCTCAGACCGTCGAGGCGATCAACCACTCCCGCGATGCCGGCGTGCCGATCATCGTGGCTGTGAACAAGATCGACAAGCCATCGGCAAACCCCGATCGTGTCAAGCAGGCGCTCATCGAGTACAACCTCACTCCCGAGGAGTGGGGCGGCGAGACGCAGTACGTCGAGGTCTCCGCGCTCAAAGGGATCAACATCGGTGAACTCGTCGAGCAAATCGCACTTCGCGCAGAGGTCGAAGAGCTCACCGCACGCTCCGATCGCGACGCACAGGGTATCGTCATCGAGTCTCGCCTCGACACCGGTCGTGGCCCTCTCGCGACGGTCCTCGTGCAACGCGGTACGCTCCGCACTGGCGACATCGTGGTCGTCGGCGAGCACTACGGTCGCGTTCGTACCATGTACGACCACCGCGGAGATGACCTGACCGAAGCTGGCCCCTCGATCCCTGCCGAGATCACTGGTCTCGGCGGTGTCCCCGAGGCTGGCGAGCCCTTCTTCGTCGTCGCCGAAGAGCGCGACGCGAAGATGATCACTGGCAACGTCGCAGAGCAGCATCGTCAGCGCCGCATGGCAGACCTCGCGAAGTCTGGCATGGACAAGCTGATGAGCCTGATCAACGAGGGCGGAGAGCGCAAGAAGCTCAAGGTCATCGTCAAGGGCGACGTGCAAGGTTCGATCGAGGCGCTTCGCGGCTCGTTCGGCAAGATCGGAAACGATGAGGTCTCCATCGATGTCATCCACGCCGCCGTCGGTGGCGTGACCGAGAACGATGTCAACCTCGCGGCGTCCTCCGAAGATGCCGTCGTGATCGTCGGGTTCAACGTCCGCGCCGATAACCGCGCGGTCGAAGTTGCGGAGAAGTACGACATTCAAATCCTCACCTTCAACATCATCTACGACGCCGTCGACACCTTGCGTCAGCTTGTCGAAGGGATGCTCTCTCCAATCCAGGAAGAGAACGTCATCGGTCAGGCAGAGGTTCGCGAGACCTTCCACGCACCAAAGGTCGGCACCATCGCCGGTTGCTACGTCACCCAGGGGCAGCTGCGACGCAACTCGCGCGCACGTCTCTACCGCGATGGCAAGCTCGTTTATGATTCCTCGCTCGCTTCGCTGCGTCGCTTCAAAGACGACGTGCGCGAGGTCAAGAGCGGGTTCGAATGCGGTACGTCGCTCGAGAACTTCAACGACATCAAGGTCGGTGACGTCATCGAGGCTTACGAAATCATCGAAGTCGCCGCGACGCTCTGATTCGAGACGCCGATATCATCCGAGGTCAAGACCTCGGATGAACAAGCGCCAGGCACCCGAAAGGCTCCATCCTCCCCCAGAAGGGAAGGTGGAGCCTTTCTTCTTTCTCGCGCATTGGCGTATACCTTTCCCACCGGATGAGACGCATGGTTTCATCCTCGTTGCTCCTCTCCTTACCTGCTCAGGAAGGTTGCCTGCTTATGATTTCTCGACCCATGCGCGCGCTCCAGAAAACCAGAGGCCACAAACGCTCCCTGCTGATACTCGGGCTGTGGGCTGTCATCCTGTTTTCCGTCTCTGCCTGCCAGAAAGACTCCGGGGACAAGCCGGAGGCCAGGGATACTTCTGATTCTTCTGCGACAACCTCGGCGACAGCGACCGCGGACACGACGGCAGGAGACGCTGACGCCAACGATCTGAACAACCTCGACTGTCCCGCCGGGACGTTGCCAAACTTCAACACGCGCCAGTGTGATGTCTGTGGTGGCTCCAAACGTTGCGAGGCCGCGCTGGCCGATTGCAAGGAAGAGGGGAACTTCTGCCTGGATGAAGGTCTGGTGTTCGCCAAAAACGCCAACGGTCTGGTCGATGACCTGGTGCGCGCTTCCGGGCTGTTTCGCGCCGCGTGTGAGAAAGGAAACCTGAAGGCGTGCAATAACCTCGGCGTTCACCTCGAGCGCGGGCTGGGCGTCGCCAAGGATCTGGAGGCTGCGCTCGAGCACTACAAGAAGAGCTGCACCGAGGATGCGCGTGATGGTTGCGTGAACCTCGCCGCGCTGCTCGAGAAGCGCGGGCAACTCGCCAGCGCTCATCAAATCTACGAGCAGGAGTGTAAGAGCGACGTTCCTCCCGCCTGCTATAACCTCGCGATCTCACTCGAGCGCTCGCCGCCCGGCATCAGAGATCTCGAGCGCGCCAAAACACTCTACGAGAAGGCGTGCGAGTTAAAGCACCCTGGCGCCTGCAACAACCTCGGCGCGATGCTCGCGAGGTTGGGTGGGATCGAAAAGAACAAGGAGATGATCGTCGCCGCCAGAGCCTCCTATCAGAAGGGGTGCGAGCTCGGTCAACCTGCGGCATGTCGTAACCTCGGGGCGATGGCCGAGAAGGGGGAGGGCGGTCCTCGTGATTTGAGCACCGCGCGTGGTTCCTATGATTCTGCCTGCCGCGCAGGGGATATCAACGCCTGCGCGCGCTTCGCGCTCTTCGACGCGCGCGGTCTGGCCGGAGAGGTCAACATCGAGCGCGCCGTCAAGCTCTCGATGTTGGCGTGCTCCAACGCCGAGATGCTCGGCTGCACGACCCTCGGATCGCTCGAGCAGCAGGGAAAGACGGAGGCCAAGGCGGGATTGTTCGCCGCCAGGAAGGAGCTCGTGCGGCGCTGCGAGGCAAAGCGCGCGGAAGCGTGTGATGCGCTCGGCGCGCTCTCTCAACGTGGCATCGGGCAGGAACGCGATATCGCAGGTGCTTTCGACTACTACCGCAAGGCGTGTGACTACGGCTCCAGGCTGGCGTGCGCCCGGCTCGAGAAGATGCCCGGCAACAAGAAGTGATCCTCACTCGGGGAGGTCGACCCCGATATCGAACCGCTCGACACCTTCGATATGCGGTTCGAGCGATGGCGCATTACCAGGCCCTTCCGGGCGCTGCCATTTGGACGGTTCTCCTTTCTTCCATACCGTGCTCCGTTGCAGGCGCTCCGCTTCATGCTGGAACGTCACGCGATCGACGAGGCCGTTTTCGTTGGCGATCAGGATCGACCACGTGCGCACCCTCGAGAGGCTGTCGGGGAAGCCACGGAGGTCGTGGTGGAGCTCCTCGAGCCTTTCTCTCCAAGAGGGGGCTTGTTGACGAGGGATATGGCGCCAATCGCGCGCTTCGTACTCGTAGTGGAGGAAGAAGAAATCCCTGATGTGATTTGGGATGCTGTGCGTCGGGCAGCTGGCGTCATGCCCGTCGTCGTATTTGACAAACGTGGTCAAGGAATTGCGGCTGCAACCTACCCAGACATTTTCCGAGAGTCGGTACCACGAGATCTTATCCGGGGAGCACTCGACAAAGGTGGTGCCATGCTCCAGGAAGGGTTTCGAGAACCCGATCCAGACACGCTCGGGGGTGTGATTCGAGGTGGTCCTGTCGCGCGTCTTTTGGCTCCTCTCGAACCAATCCTCCAATCCGTACCTTTTTCCGCTGCGCGCGTTCGTTTGACCGCTCCAATTTATTCGGAGCGCCGTGAGGTCCTCGTTGGAGAGCCATTCCAGCGCGCGAGCATTCAGAGGGATACGTTCCTCCTCGCCCATCCAACGGACCTCCCCGAGCGTTGCGCGATCTTGTCTGGGGCGCAGACCGAGCGTGAGAGCCGCGAAACAAAGCATCGACAAGCCCAGGCTAATTATCGCCCTGTTCGCCTGTTTTCGGAGTCCGTAGAGCACGGCCTGGCCTCGTGATAGTCGATGTGCTTTTACCGCCAGAACCAGTGTATGCGACCTGCGCGGTTTCGGAAACTCGCGCTTCGATTCAGGTGGGGTGTTTTGCGAGGGCGCTTGCGAGATCTGCGATGAGTTTCATGAGGGCGCCCGATGCGAACCTCGACGCCCAAATCCTCGCCAAGAAGCCCACCAAACCTGGGGGGCAGCGCGAAGCGCGGGGGGCTTGTTCTCGCCTTCTGCAAAACCGACACAAAGAGCAAAACACCAACCTGACAATCAACGCCAAGTCTGCCCCCTATTTTAAACGCAGTGCAAAATGGGGGGCGGAAAACGCGCCGTCTCACCATTGCTATGGCGCCAATGCCAGACCTCGAACTCGGTGGTTCACAATGGCAGGCGCGTTTTCGGGGGGCGCAGGCGCGTTTTCGGGGGGCGCAGGCGTTGGTTATCGGTCGCTTATTGCGGGGAGCTTGCATTGTTGCGCGGGTTCATTAAAATCGGGCGGGTTGAGCGTCCTCCAAAGGTATCACCGTGGAATGGGCCTCAGAAACAGATATCCCAGGCGGAGCGAAGCAGCGATGGCGAAGAAACGCGCCTACCAGCGAACAGATCGGATCAACCAACAACTCCTCGAGATCATCTCGAGGCAATTGCTCACGGAAGTGCGCGATCCTCGTGTACAGGGTGTGCAAGTGACCGCTGTCGAGGCATCGCCAGATTTGCGCCACGCCAAGGTGTACTACGTCTTGCTCGATGACGAGCGCGTCGACCACGAGGATGTGGCCGAGGGGCTCGAGCGAGCGAGCGGGTTCTTGCGTCGTCAACTCGGCGAGCAAACATCGATGAAACATATCCCCCAGCTCGTCTTCCACTTCGATGAATCGATCGAGAGAGGGCGGCGCATGGAGGCGCTCTTTGACTCTTTGCATGAAGACGAAGAGCAAGAGTAGATAACCATTGCAGGTGGCCCGCAAACGGAACACCTCGATCAAGGAGACGCCGTCATGGGCTCACCACCCCGCGATAACAACCCGGCTGCCATCGGGTTACCACCTGCGACGCCCGAATTCGACGCGAGCGTGCAGAGCCTGCTGGAACTGCTCGAAGGCAAGCAGCGCGTGGTGGTCGCATCACACATCCACCCAGATGGAGATGCCATCGGCTCGACGCTCGCGATGCTGCACATCCTCGAGCGACTCGGCAAGACCGTGCTCGCCTACAACCGCCACCCGGTCCCCTACAACTTTCAGTTCCTCCCTGGCGCCGATCGCGTCACGGATCAGATCCCCGAGGATTTCGATCCTGAGCTGACCGTGTTGCTCGACTGCGCCGAGGCCAAACGGATCGGCGAGGACTTCCCCGAGCATGGGTGGGGCGCTGACGTCGCGGTCGTCGACCACCACAAGACGTGGGACCCCGACTTTGCCTCGGTCTATGTCCGCGATGTGGGCGCAGCCGCCACCGGCGAGGTCCTCTACAGGATCTTGATCGCGGCGAACATCCCGCTCGACCTCGAGATCGCGCGGCCGCTTTATTGCTGCCTGATGACGGACACCGGGAGCTTTCGCTACTCGAGCACCTCGCGCGCGACGTTCCAGATCGCAGGCGAACTGCTCGACGTGGGCGTCGACGCCTGGGACATGACCAGCAACATCTACGAGAGCCAGCCGCTCCAACGCGTGAAGTTGTTGGCCGAGGTCCTCGCCACGCTCGAGGTCTCCTCTTGCGGGCGCCTCGCGTTTATTCGCCTCGAGCAGGAGATGTTCGATCGTCTCGGCGCGAGCACCGAGCTCGCCGATGGCTTCATCAACTTCGGGCGCAGCATCCGCGGCGTCGAGGTCGCCACCCAGATGACCGAGATCGAGGATGGCGCCTGGAAGATCTCCTTCCGCTCGCGCGGCAACATCGACGTCTCGCTGCTCGCCGAGCGGTTTGGCGGCGGCGGTCATCGCAACGCAGCGGGTTGCACCATCCAGGGCTCCCCCGAGGATGTCATCGAGCAACTCAGCGCCGCGCTCTCCGAGCTGCTCGGAGACTGACCTTTCTGGCGGCAGGGGGAACATTTCATAGACACCTGCTGCTTCTCATCCTCGTTGTTTCGAGTCCTCGCCATGCTCTATAGAGCATGGCGAATCTCTTTGTATCGCCTTACTCTCTCCCCGCTGACGCTCAATGCCCGGAGGATCGCCTTGGATGGTTTGCTCCTGATCGATAAACCGGCTGGTTTGACC